>Ga0209168_10000241_pt1 | contig 60329 bp, 39 predicted proteins | sample Coa_R1_FD_187156 | JGI IMG/M metagenome (GOLD analysis project Ga0209168, IMG submission 187156) | Surface soil microbial communities from Centralia Pennsylvania, which are recovering from an underground coalmine fire - Coalmine... | ecosystem: Environmental > Terrestrial > Soil > Unclassified ...
GCCACGGAAGAAACGTTATGCCGTTTGTGGCAAGAAGTATTGCGGCGGGAACGTGTGGGAATTCACGACAACTTTTTTAGGATCGGCGGCCATTCTCTTCTTGCTGTGCAAGTGATCTCGCGCATCAAGTCAGCGTTTTCCGTAGAGATTCCTCTTAGTGTTTTATTTACGGCGCCGACAGTGGCCAGGATGGCAGAACATATTGCTGCAGTGAACGGGCCTGACCGGTCACAGTCGTCGCCGGTCTTGGTCAACATTCAACCTCATGGCTCGTTGCGTCCCTTTTTCTGCGTGCATGCTGTCGGCGGCCAGGTGATTAGCTATGGGGAGCTTTCACAGGAACTCGGCCAGGAGCAGCCGTTTTACGGGTTGCAGTCGCCTCCCGCAAATTTGTTCCCGGATTCGGACGTGAGCATCGAGCAGATGGCCACTCTCTACAACCGGGAGATTCGCAGCGTGCAGCCGGTCGGCCCTTATTTGCTCGGCGGCTGGTCTATGGGAGGCTTGGTAGCGTGGGAAATGGCGCGACAACTGACAAAGGAAGGAGAGACGGTAGGCCTATTGGCGCTCATAGATACTACTCCGCCGTCCCGGTATCTGGAAGCCGATGATAGAGCAGACGAAATGTCCATGCTTGCCCGTTTTGCATTAGATATGAGTCAGTTGGTTGGCAGGGATCCTGGGCCTCTAGTGGAACAATTCTCGCGGGCTGCTGCGCAGGACCAATGGAACATGGTGGAAGACGCTCTGATCAACCATGGCTTGCTGACGGCTGAGAAAGCCCATGCCGAAATGACCACCTTGCTGGATATATTTAAGCGGAATTTCACCGCCATGAACAACCATGCTCTCCATCACAGTGACCAACCGGTTGTTTTCTTTAGAGCAGCGGAGACGCCCGAGCATTTCTCCGAACGATGGAGAACATGGGCGGGAGGCGGCATCCGCTTCCATTCCATTTCCGGAGATCATTTCACAATGCTGAGGCAACCGGGTGTGCGTACCATCGCGCAACTCTTACAAGAATACATGCTGAAAGCCGGTGAGCAGCCGCAACAGGTTCACGCTATGAGTGCGGAAACGAGGCCCTGATAATGAACAACGGTGAGAATAAACGTCCGGGGAACTTGGAAAAGCAGTCATGACTTCGAGGGGTTGCTCGAAGGAGGATCGTTAATGAGCATCATTTCTTCGCCAAAACTTCCGTCGGAGCGCAACTTTGGCCTTCTGTTCGCGGCCGTTTTCGTCATTTTGGGGATACGCGGAGCCACGAAGCACTGGAACTGGATCGCCTATGGCGGTTGCCTCATGGCGGGTAGCGCGTTTGGCCTGTTCGCACTCACGAATCCTCGGATTCTTGGACCCCTGAATAAGGCTTGGTTTTATTTAGGCAAGTGGCTCGGAAAGATCACTAGCCCAATTGTTATGGGAATTATCTTCTTCGTCATCTTGACTCCAGTTTCCATTTTGACCCGGCTATTTGGCCGCGATGAACTTCGATTAAAGCGTCGCGCGATCAACTCTTACTGGATTGACCGCGCCTCGCCTGATGTAACAGCTCAGTCATTCAAAAATCAGTTTTGAGTGCAATGACGTGGTGGGTGGAGGTACGACGACTTGAAAGAACAGTGGAGGTAAATACTATGGGCATGTTCATCAAAGAACTCTGGGCCTTTCTGCGGATTCGGAAGAAAATGTGGATTACTCCAATCATCGGTATCATGGTTTTGATTGTTACTTTGTTAATCGTGGCGGAATCCTCTGTCATCGCGCCGTTCATCTATTCTCTTTTTTGAGCGATGAAGATCCTAGGCTTATCAGCTTTCTATCACGACTCTGCGGCCTGCCTGGTCGCAGACGGCGATATTGTCGCCGCTGCCCAGGAAGAACGGTTCACCCGCAGGAAACATGACTCTGGTTTTCCTGCCAAGGCTGCGGAATACTGCGTTCAATCAGCCGGTCTGCGACCTGCGGATATTGACTACGTCATCTTCTATGACAAACCGTTTCTAAAGTTTGAACGCCTGTTCGAAACCTATCTCGCATTTTCTCCAAAAGGATTTCGAAGTTTTGCAAAATCGATTCCGCTTTGGCTGAAAGAGAAACTTTTTCAAAAGGCGGTGATCGTTGATGATCTGAAAAAGTGTTTCGGGGAGCAGGTCGACTGGGCGAAACGTTTGTGCTTTTCCGAACACCATCTTAGTCACGCCGCATCGGCGTTCTTTCCATCACCTTTCAAGGAAGCCGCCATACTTACCATGGACGGGGTTGGCGAGTGGACCACAACTTCAGTCTTTACCGGTAGCGATAACCAATTGTCAGTTCAGAAAGAGATTCACTTTCCCCATTCTCTTGGACTGCTGTACTCGGCCTTTACTTACTACACCGGTTTCAAAGTCAACTCGGCCGAGTACAAAGTCATGGGCCTGGCGCCTTACGGCGAGCCGCGTTACGCCGATCTGATTCAGAAGCACCTCATTGATGTCAAAGATGATGGGTCCTTCCATCTCGACATGAGGTATTTTGACTACTGCACCGGCCTGACGATGACCAACAGCCGCTTCAATGCGCTTTTTGGCGGGCCGCCCAGACATCCGGAGAGCGAGCTTACACAACGGGAGATGGATCTTGCGGCTTCGATTCAAGCTGTTACCGAAGACATCGTCATCAGGCTCGCAAAGGATATCCAACGGACTACCCGGCAGAAGAACTTATGCCTTGCCGGCGGTGTAGCGCTGAACTGCGTTGCCAACGGGAAGCTCTTGCGAGAGGGAATTTTCGAGGACATCTGGATTCAACCGGCAGCCGGCGATGCGGGTGGTGCCCTGGGCGCGGCTCTCGCCGCTTACTATTTCATGCTCGATCAACCAAGGGATATAAGATCAGGCGACAGAATGAAGGGAGCATTTCTCGGGCCCGAATTCTGTCAGTGCGAAATTGAACAACGGTTGACAAAGCTTGGGGCTGCCTTCAGGACGGTATCCGACGAAGAGCTGATTTGCGTCGTCGCCCATGCACTTGCAGAACGAAAGGCGATCGGCTGGCACCAAGGCCGGATGGAGTTTGGGCCCCGAGCTCTCGGTGGGCGCTCCATCATCGCCGACCCGCGCTCGCCAACCATGCAAAAGCAACTCAACCTGAAAGTGAAGTACAGGGAATCATTTCGGCCCTTTGCGCCGAGCGTATTGCGAGAGGACCTGTCCGCCTGGTTTCAGCTCGACCGCGACAGCCCATACATGCTTTTAGTTGCCGATGTCGCACGGGTAAAACAGTTGGCCATGTCGGAAGACCAAAAGAGACTCTTCGGCATTGACAAGCTGAATGTCATGCGGTCTGAGATTCCTGCGGTCACGCACCTGGATCATTCCGCTCGAATTCAAACCGTGCATCAGGAAACCAATCCCAGGTATTACGGATTGATTTCTAAATTCAAGCAGTTGACCGGCTGTCCGGTTCTGGTGAACACATCTTTTAATGTGCGCGGCGAGCCGATCGTCTGCACGCCCGAGGATGCCTTTCGCTGCTTTATGGGGACAGAACTCGATCTGTTGGCGATCGGGAACACCATCTTGCAAAAAGCGGACCAGCAGAAGTCTCTGGCGAGAAAGGATTACAAGGATGCCTATGAGCTGGACTAAAGGCAAGGAGTTCTATGGACTTAAAGAACCACTAAGGAGGGGGCTCGTTGGACTCCAAGGCCCTTCTTGCTTCTACGCATAAGGTGCAAAATGAGACTTGTTGTTAGAGTTGCGGGTGCCCCCATTGATCAGCGCGATTGCGGTCGCCGGTTCGCCCGTGCGGTTGCGGACTTGGTGCGCGACGGCCATTTTCTTGCGGTGGTCCACGGCCAACATGCCATGGTTGGACGGCTTGCCGCCAAGGCCGGGGAAGGCGGCAATGGCAGGGGAAATCACCACGAAGAAGACGCAACGTTCGCCGCGGTAGAGCACGAAAACAGGGCGCTTGCCGCCTTACTGTCACAACAGAATGTGACCAGCATAGGCTTACGGGCGACTGACGCGGGGTTAGCACAGTTGCGCAAACAGTACCTTGGCAACGGCAAGACTGGATTCAGGGTAGAGGCCACGCGCCTGGATCCCCATTGGTTGGAGATCATTTGCAGCAACAAGGGTGTACCCGTTCTCTCGAATTTTTCTTCCTGGGCCGGGGAAGACCATTTGATTGACCCCGATCAGATGGCTGCAGTTTGTGCTGCCAGTTGGAATGCTGATGCACTCATCTACATGACCGAAGAAAAAGGAGTGCCGGACGCCCATGGCGGCATCCTTAGATGGCTTGATATCAAGTCCAAAGCTGAACTGCAAGTAGAAGGGCTGAGCGATGAGATGCGCGGGCTCCTGGAAGCATGCGCAATGGCCTTGAGGCAGGGCGTTCGACGTGTCAGGATTCTGCCTTTATCCAATGTGGATTGTTTACCGCTGTTCTATTTTTCGCCTATCGAACATGGTACGGAAGTGATCGCTACTATTCCCCGCGTCTGAAGAGTCGGGGGAAAGGACTACAGATAAATCTATGAGTTGGACTAAGATCAGGGAATACTATGGATTGCGGCGTCCGTTTAAGTTCCGCATAGCAATTCCATTCTTATTAAATATATGTGTGCTCAGCGCAGTATTCGTGGCAGGCGTAATCTTGTTTTGGCGTGGCGGCCTGGACATCGGAACAGCGCGATTTTATTTCTTTCTTTACCTCGCCTGCCTACTCGTCATCGCCGCTGCTTTCAGCAAGGTCAGCAAGCTGTCTTATGCGATTCTCGTCTGGTGCACAATTGAGCTGGGCTTAGGACTCGGAAGCCTCATATTGAAAGTCGAACCTTCTCTCTTCCCAGAAAACGCTACAACAACCGAAGGCGACGCTGAGTCCCTCGCGTTCATCTACCATCCGTTGCTGCAATACGTTCCACGACCGAACTGGCAGTATACACACCGCATAGATTTTCGTCGCTTTCACTTTTACGATCAAGCTAAGGCTTTTGGCATAGATGTGGCGTCGTTGCAAGGTCAGGAGCTTACCTTTGTTCACAATTCACTGGGGGCAAGGGGAAAGGAGCTAACAAAGAGTGACTTAGCTAAGGATCTAATTTTTGTCTACGGTGGGTCATCTACCTATGACCAAAGGGTAACTCAAGGTGAGACCTGGGCGGAGCAATTACAAGCTGACCTTAACAACAAATACACTGTTGTTAATTTCGGTATAGTTGGTCATACCACAGCAGAAAACTTGATACAGACTGCTTTTTATCAGGACGTCTTAAGGAAAAGACCGGCTTGTGCCATTTATTATGTTGGCTGGAATGATGCAGTCAATAACGCCCATATCGAACAGCTAGATAGCGCATATGCGGACTATCACCTTCTGCTTATGGCTCAACGCAAGCCTGACCTTTTCGTTGCACAATACTCACCGCTAGGTTTTTTAGTGAACCAGGTAGCACAGAAACGATTTGACACTGTCCCGTATTGGCCGCAAATCCTCGGAAAGCCGCCGGTTGCCGGTAGAGATGAGCACCTGGAAGCTATTGTTATTGGAAATGTGAAAACCATTGCGGCCATGAATGCAGCAAGGGGCATAAAGACGATTGTCATAGGGCAGATAGCCAACAGTCTCTGGTCCGACCCTCCCTTGTTGTTTTCGCCATTGGTGAAAGAAGGAGATGCGGTGCCTTTGGTGGAGGGATTAAAGTCAGCCCTGAAGGGTGCCGCTGTCTCGATTGGGGTAAAGTATATAGACCCTGGAATCAAGAATTTTGAGGGAAGTGATTTTGTCGACGAGGTGCATTTTGCGTCTCGAGGGTCGAAAAAATTTGCGTCGCTAATTTCCAAGGAGGTTGGCGACTACTGCCGATAGATTGCCATGATGACCACTTTGCCTTTGGAAGTTGCGGCCGTGCAGAGTTAGGCCCCGCAGACTATGAGCGGAACAGGAAATGCGCACGAGTGAAGCTGGCGGCCTCGACCTGAACCCCAGAGAGTTGGGGCAGGCAACATGCGTGAAGGATGACATTCCTTTGAAAATATTCCACGAGCACTTCAAATTCCAGTTGACAAGGAGAGATTATGCTGAATAGGGAGCCGTTGTACTTACGTCAGAATATTCAGGTCGAACCGCTAATCGATCATTGGTATGCGTGGCCGCAGCTCATTCCGCCCGCAAATGGAGCCAGGAACATCACAGAGAGGCACATCCCCATTATGGACTCATATATCAGCAATCCTCAGGCACATGCTTCAGCAGCCAAGAATCCTAAATTGCTGGGCGGGCCATTTGTCGATCTGGATGGCAAGCAAGTCGATGACGTTCGGGCCCTGAGGGACCGGATCAAGCGTGACCGTTCACCCCTGATCAAGCTGTCTGCGGCGCTGAAAGCTTTAGATGAATTAGTGCGGAGTACTGCCAAAGGTTACAGTCTACATCCGCTGTATCCCCAGGTTCCGGAGATGCTTCGTGGATATGTGGAACTCGTCTATGACCTGAACAATCAGCCATCTTTTCGGTTGTTTGAGTCTCTTCTGTATCGCAGTGAGTTTTATGATCGTTCCCAGCAAAGCTTGATGTTATCGACCACAAGCAGCGATGATCGACCGTTCATTCTGAGCACGCCCAGGTTCGAATCTGAAGATCGCTTCCATCTTCCTCTTGACTTTTCGGATGCGGTCGTGGATGAGTTGTTCGGATTGAAAAAATTACCGAAGCCCTGGGAGGAGATTCGGGAACTGCTAAGGGTTCCTCCTGAACGCGAAGCTCTGGTCCGTGGTTTCTTTACCGAACAAGCGCCGCCCGCTTACAGCAACTACACAGGGCCTGGAGTGCGCTGGCGTTATTTTGGGCATGCGTGCATTCTCGTCGAGTCTCAGGGGGTTTCCATACTGCTTGATCCGGTGCTGAGTTACACCTATGAGAGCAATATCTCGCGATTCACATATCTCGATTTGCCCGATCATATTGACTACGTGCTGATTACACACGGCCATCCGGACCACATCCTTTTCGAAACCCTGCTCCAGCTTCGCCACAAGATCAGAACTATTCTTGTTCCACGCAACGGCGATGGCCACCTGCAGGATCCCTCGCTGAAGCTCCTGCTTGAAAACTGTGGATTCAAAAACGTAATCGAGATCAACGAAATGGAAGAGATCCGCGCCGGCAAGGTTTGCATCACAGGTCTCCCATTCATGGGAGAACATGCCGATTTGAACATCAAGACAAAACTCGCGTGGCTGGTGAAGATGGGTCCACATTCACTGCTTTTTGCCGCGGACTCGTGCACCATCGAACCAAAGTTGTATCAGCACCTGCGCCGGGAGATTGGAGAGGTCGATGCCCTGTTCCTGGGCATGGAGTGTGACGGAGCGCCGCTCACCTGGCTCTACGGTCCCCTGCTCTCGCAAAAATTAGACCGCGGCATGGATGCGTCGCGCCGCTTGTCGGGCTCGAATTGCGAACAGGGAATGCGGATCGTAAACACCCTCGGCTGCCGCGATGTCTATGTATACGCTATGGGCCAGGAGCCGTGGCTTAACTACATGATGAGCATCAAATACACGGATCAATCGCGCCCGATTGTTGAGTCAGACAAGCTCATCAAGGCATGTCAAGAACAGGGAATCGTAGCAGAAAGGTTGTTCGGTGATAAGGAAATCCTGCTTGAACCCAGAATGGCGTCAGTTCTCCCAGTTGAAACTCAGAGAGTTGCGGCGGGCGAGCCGGAAAGGAGTATCGTATGACGGTATTGGAAACTGTGGCGTTGGATCAACGACGCTGGTCCGCGACAGCCCTTAGACTGAAGGACAGCAATTGGGCCCGCTATAGGCTGATGGCCGCATTGATTCTTGCTGGTGCGATTCTGGAAGCCGTCGCGTTACAGATACATACCTCGTATCCGGCAGTTTCGCAACTGGCCGGCTATGTGGGAGCAGCGGCATTGGCTTTAGTGTTGGTGGTAAGGACAAAAGGACTTCAGAGGGAGCGAGCTCAGGGGTGGGTTCTCGCAGCAGCGGCTGGGGAATCGCTCATGAGCGAGATCTATCGTTACCGGACTTCGTGTGGACCGTATTCCCGTCGTCTTGGAGGGAATCCCGAAGCCACGCTTCTGCGGCGCCGGGATGCCATTTTTGAGAAAGTGAAATTGATCGAAAAATACATCGTGGAACCAGATCCGAAACCGCTGCCTCCGCTTGGACCACTCGATGTGGACGCCTATATCGCGGAGCGCGTCACTCGCCAAATCAGTATGTTTCGGAGGATCTCCAAGGAATTTCCCCAGTTTCAAGTCAAGATGCTGAGAATGGAAGATGTCCTGGCCAGTGTTGCGGTCCTGGCTGCCGTCATCTTAACCTTCACCCACAATCAGGTGTACAGCACATGGGTTATCATCGTCGCATTCCTCAGCCTTGTGCTGGGCGCCAGTACCAAATTGGAGCGGTACGCCACACTCATTGTCGAATTGCGGACCATGCCGGATCGCCTTACCGGCATTCTTGAAAGATGGCGGGCCAATCAAGGCATGTTGGAGGACTTGGTGGAGCGGGTTGAGGCGGCGATCCTTGCGGAAGCCGAGAATTGGGTTGCTGTCCTCGATGAAGATGCTCTGGAAGATATCAGCGTGTCGGGAGCTTCGCCGCTGGAGCCGGCTCTGGAAGCTCCAGCTGCGCGCGTCGACGCCTAGGGCGAATGCGTCAACCGAAATCTAACGATTACGGTTGCCAGGATGATGATGATTCTAACCCTCGCTGGCAGGAGAGGTTTTCAGTGATTTATGAATGTAATTCGATTTTTCGCTCGTAATGCACGCTCTAAACTGTTTATTGCGGTAGCGGCCGGCACGATCAGCGGCCTCAGCAGCATGGTTCTGCTTGCGCTCTTCGGCGCCGTGTTGAAGGGAGGCAGCCGGTATTCTGCCTTTACGTTGGCATGTATTCTTCTTGCCCTATGTTTGTTCCTGCCGCTCACCCGCTTTATTTCCGAGGTGATCTTACTGCGTCTGGCCCAGGCAGAGCTGTTTAACCTTCGCATGCGGCTCAGCCGCCGGATCCTTCAGTCTGCATTGCGTCATCTCGAAATTCTAGGATCCGAGCCGCTCATGACAGCTCTTACGGATGATATCCCCGGAATCGTGGACGCTCTTCATCTGATACCACCGCTGTGCCTGAACATGGCGATTGCGCTCGGCGGCTTCACTTACCTGGGTTGGCTGTCATGGCGGATATTGCTCTTGGTTCTTGGCTTCTTTCTTCTGGGTCTATTGGTTTATGACCTGCCAATCAGGTTGTGCTTAAAACATTGGGATGGAGCCCGTGATGAGCTGAATGTCCTGTGGGGCTATTTTAAGGATTTGACCGAAGGCGTGAAAGAACTCAAACTGCATTCTCGCCGGCGGCATGTTTTTCTTTCTCAAGTGTTACGCGCCCCTGCGGCAGCGCGGATCAAACATTTGGTCAGCGCTTTCAATTACCATGGAATGGCCAACAGTCTTGGACAGATGCTGGTCTTTGTAGCCATCGGGTTGATTCTCTTCTCTTCGGTCAGAGGTCATTCTGGCATTGCCGTCCCGGCTGGCAGCATTATTACTGTGCTATATATCACCTCCGCGCTGCAGTTTGTCCTGAATGTAACGCCAGCTCTCAGCCAAGCTGATATTGCTTTGCAAAGACTGGATGGTCTGACCCGGCAGCTTGAAGGCCCTGGGGTTCCGGAACTTCAACAGGACGTTGCCACAGACGCTGGGCTCAGGTGCGAGCGCTTAACCTTGAAAGCGATTACCCATGCTTATCAGAGCAAGCAAGCGAAGGAGGCCTTTACTCTCGGCCCCATAGATATCAATCTGAAAGCGGGCGAATTGGTTCTTGTGGCAGGCGGAAACGGCAGTGGCAAGACGACTCTCGCCAAAATCATTACCGGGCTTTACCCTGCAGAGACTGGGGAACTTCTGCTGGATGGCCGGCCAATCACAGATGAAAACAGAGAGTTTTATCGGCAGCATTTCTCTGCCATCTTTTATGACTTCTACCTTTTTGAAAGCTTGTTGGGCCTGGAAAAACCGGACCTCGACGAGCGCGCGCGGGAACGCTTGGCACGCCTTCAACTGAATCGTGTGGTAACTATCGAGAATGGAGTGCTTTCCACAACGCAACTGTCACACGGACAGCGGAAACGCCTCGCCTTACTCACAGCAACTCTAGAGGATCGTCCGATTTATGTATTCGATGAGTGGGCTGCCGACCAGGATCCGGAATTCAAGGACTTCTTCTACCGTGAGCTTTTGTCGGACCTGAAGGCGAAAGGCAAACTCGTCCTCATCATCTGCCATGATGATCACTACTTCGATGTGGCAGACCGCATGATCAAGTTGGAATCTGGAAAGGTAATTTACGACGGAGTTCCCATTGCATCCTGATCGAACCACCCTGATTGGCTGACACATGATTAAGTGCATGTTATTTCTCTGGCGCAATTCCCCGGGCCGGTTTGCGGCGGCCATAGCGTTAACCATTCTGAGCGGGTGCAGTGGCATCGTGCTGCTGGCCTTGGTAAATATCGTCCTGCAAGGGCGCCCGATTTCCAAAGAACTTGTCTGGAGCTTTGTTGGCTTTTGCCTCCTGCTGCCGCTAGGCCGGTTTTTCGCCGACATTTTGATTTCGCGGGCGGCTCAACAGGGGGTCTTCGACTTACAAATGCGTTTGCCCCGGAAGATCGCCGGGGCGCCCTTGCGGTTTCTGGAAGACCTTGGTGCGCACCGGTTGTTCGCCGTTTTGACCCAAGACCTTCAGGTACTTGGCTTCGCGATGTTAACTCTTCCTACCACCTGCCTCAACTTGACGATTTTTGCCGGTTGTCTGGTTTACCTGGGCTGGCTTTCGCGGATGGTGCTTGTAACTGCGCTTGGATTTATTGTCTTGTGCCTCGTGATCTACCGTTTCCCGGCATCTAAGGCTGCAAACTCTCTACGATTGTCGCGCCAAGCGACGGACGGTCTTTATCAACACCTTCGGGCGCTCCTGGGAGGCGCCAAAGAACTCAAGCTGCATCAGCAGCGCCGGAAGGCTTTTCTTTCCCAAGTCCTCCAGTCGTCCACGTCTGCGATCCGTGCTCACAATGTCTCAGGCCTGACGGCCTCCACTGCAGCCACAGCCTGGGCCCAGACGTCCGGTTTTGTACTCATTGGCGCACTCCTGCTGGCTATACCTTTGATCAAGATCGATCCCCAGGATCGGATTGGCTACACCGTAGCCCTTGTATTCATGATGGCCACTCTACAAGGTGTCCTGACCAGAGATACTCAACGCGATTACAAGCGTGCTGCGATTGCCCTCCAGAAGATTGAGGACCTCGAGCGGAATTTCGATGCTCTTCATGCCGAACCGGATTCTGTCCTCCACGAGGACATTAAATATGAGTTCCGTCGCCTGGAATTGTGCGACGTCACCTTTGCCTACCACCAGGCAGGGGAGATTCATGATTTCATTGTCGGACCTGTGAGTCTAAGCCTCGTGCCCGGAGAAGTCGTCTTCCTCGTAGGCGGCAACGGCAGTGGTAAGACGACCTTAGCCAAACTTTTGGTGGGCCTCTATGCTCCGGAGAGTGGCCATGTGAGCCTGGAGGGTGAAGTGGTCACAGATGCAAACCGGGAACATTATCGCCAGCATTTTTCTGCCGTATTCGCTGACTTTCATCTCTTTGATCGTCTCTTGGGTTTGGAAAGCGCCCAACTGGATGAAAATGCCAAGAACTATCTTACGCAGCTTGAACTCGATCATAAGGTCGAGATCAAAGATGGGGTCTTATCTACGACCAAATTGTCTCAGGGCCAGCGTAAGCGTCTGGCGCTGCTTACAGCCTATATAGAGGACCGTCCCGTTTATGTTTTTGACGAGTGGGCAGCCGACCAGGACCCGTCTTTTAAGAGAACCTTCTACTATAGTTTTTTGCCGGAATTGAAGGCTAAGGGTAAGGCTGTCCTGGTGATTAGCCATGACGACAGATACTACAGCGTCGCAGATCGTATCATTCGGCTGGATAGCGGCAGAATCGTCGAGCTGCCAGTTGTGGCGCAGACGGTTTGAGCAATCTGAAAATCCGGAGCTAAAGGAGGTAATTATGAGAATTCGATTTCTCTTGCTGTTTTATCTGGCGCTAGGCTTGGCTTATTCAGCTTTCGCATCCTCCAGCTTTTTCATTGAGGATGGAAGTGACCCGGCGAAACGAACCGACCAGAAGATTTATTCAAAGAATCCTGAGGCCAATGCGCTTTATATCCAGGGGCTGGACTATCTCAGCAAAGGTAAAGCCTGGGCCGGCGGGTCAGTGGAGAACGCCAAGAAGGCGCTGGAGCTTTTCCGCCAGGCTGCGAAGAAGGACCCTCAATTCGCCTTGGCATACCTCGGGCAGGCAGATGCACTGGATGCTGCCAGCTTTTCTGCTCCCGGCGGCCTGGACCCGGGAAAAGTATATCGTGAACAGGAGGCGGTTGCGCTCAAGGCTATTGCGCTGGACGATAGTTTGACTGACGCGCATTCGACCCTTGCCGAGATCTATCAAGACAATGAATACGACTGGCCCAAAGCCGAGAGAGAAATGAAGCGCGTGATTGAACTCACCCCAAACGCCGCTGCAGGACATCGTGACTATGGGCTTTTTTTGGGAACCATGGGCAAGTTTGAAGAGGCCGAGGCACAAATAAGATTGGCGCAGACGCTGGATGAAAAGAGCGCTTCGCCCAACCGGGCGATGATGCAGATCCTCTATTGGGAGCACAAGGACGATGCAGCGGTTGCCCAGGGGTTGGAGGCGGCGCGCAAAGACAAAGCGCTAAACACCCATTTCTTCCTGGGGTTTGTCTATATTCATCAAGGCCAATTTGAGAAGGGAATCGAAGAGCTGAAGTTGGCCTCCGAGGGAGGCGATGCTGGTTCCCTGGCGGGACTTGCCTATGCCTACGCCATGGCGGGAGACAAGACAAAACTCAAGGACACTCTTGAGCGGTTTCAACACCATCCCGCACATGACCATGTCCCCTATCGCTTAGCCGCAGTTTATGTGGCCTTGGGGGACAAGGATCGCGCCATAAGCTTGATAGAAAAGGATTACCGGCAGCGAAGCAACTGGTTAACTCGTTTGAAGGTCGATCCCGTCATGGATACTCTTCGCCAGGAGCCACGGTTTAAACAACTGATGCGCAAGATGAATTTCGAAGAGTGAGTGTCCTGGGAACAAAATGAATTTGGAACATTGAATTATCCTATCGCAAGGGGGCTTTACCTATGTTGCCAGACAATCGTGAGGCGAGCGGATTAGGGCGTCAACAATCCGGCGGGGGACTCTGGTGGGACAATCTCCTGCGGGACCTGCGCTACACATTGCGTACCCTGCGCCATTCCCCCGGATTTACCATCATCGCGGTGCTGACGATTGCGTTGGGCATTGGAGCGACGACAGCCATCTTTAGCATAGTGGATGCTGCGCTATTGCGTCCACTGCCGTACCCCGAGCCTGAACAACTCGTATTCATCCAGGATGACCTTCCCGGCATAGGCAGCCAGGATGTCGGAATCTCAATTCCGGAGTTGTGGGACTTTCAGCGTTCCGGTATTTTTCAATGGATTTCACCGAATGTGTTCGATGCAAACAACCTCACAGGCTCGGGTCAGCCTACCCAGGTCCTGGGAATCGCTGTTATGCCGAATTATTTCACCCTGCTAGGCGTCAAACCGCAGTTGGGTCGCACGTTCGATCCTAATGACCCAACACCTGGATTTAATCTCGAAAGCGTCATCAGTGACGGATTATGGAAACGGGCCTTCGGGAGTGATCCTCATATTCTGGGCAAAACGATACGGGTCGACGGCGACTCATATCAGATCGTTGGCGTCATGCCGCCTGATTTTCACAATCCCGGACGAACACCAGGCGAGAGAAATACGGAAGTGTTTCTTGCAGGGGGCTTCGCCGCTCCGCCATTCACTCCAAGCACAGATCCTCCACGGCGAGATAGTCATTGGCCTGGAACGATCGCGCGGCTTAAATCCGGACTCACGCTTGCAGCGGCTCAGAACCGGATAGACGCGCTGGTCGCATCCTTGCAGAAACAATTTCCCAAGGATTATCCGGCACAAGCCGCATGGACGGTGCGATTGGTGCCGCTCAAAGAAACCGTGGTCGGTGATGTCCGGCGCTCATTGTTGCTTTTGTTTGGCGCTGTAGGATTGGTTCTGTTAATCGGCTGCGTGAACGTCGCCAATCTCCTGCTGGCGCGTGCCAGCGCGAGAGGACGCGAAATGGCCATTCGCCAGGCGCTCGGAGCCGCGCGGAGGCAACTGGTGCGGCAATTACTGACGGAGAGTTTGTTTCTCTCCCTGCTTGGCGGAACAGCGGGTTTAGCAATTCTTTTCTTCTCCAGGGGATTTCTGTTGCGACTCGTCCCGAACAGTCTGCCGCAGCTCAATGAGATATCCATTAGCTGGACCGTTTTGCTCTTTGCTCTCGGCGCATCTCTTCTCACGGGTGTGTTTTTCGGCCTGGCTCCCGCTTTGCATGCCGGTAAGACAGGCTTGACTCATGTGCTCAAACAGGAAGGGCGCGGCTCGACCCGTTCCGGCAGACAGGTGCGCACCCGCCGCCTGCTCGTGATAGGGGAGTTCGCTGTTTCTTTGGTGTTAATGATTGCCGCGAGTCTTTTGCTGCACAGTTTCTGGGATTTGCTCAATGTGCGGCTCGGATTCAATCCACAGAACGTGATGGTGCTGCGGACGAAGCTGCCTGATCCAAATGACCCCAAGGCCAACCTTTACGGGACGCCTGCCCAGGAGGCGCCGTTCTTGCGAGAAATACTGCGTCGTAGTAAAACTCTCCCGGGAGTCGAAGAAGCTGCCCTCGGAGATATAGCCGCGGTTCCCTTGGATCACGATCAAAGGGATTTATATGTGCTTCGTGTAATTTTCCAAGGACGCGGGATGCAGACCACCAATAATGACGCTCCTTTGCTCCCCGCAGCGAGCGTTCTGCCAGAATATTTTCACCTGATGGGTATCACGCTGCTACGCGGCCGTTTATTCACTGACCTGGATCATGAAAATGCGCCCGAGGTGGCAGTGATCAATGAGGCGATGGCCAAGACTTACTGGCCCGGTGAAGATCCTTTGGGAAAGCACTTCAAGCTCTCTGTAAGGGCGTCTACTTGGATCACGGTGGTGGGCATTGTCGCGGATGCGCGGACGGATTCGCTGGAGAAACCAAGCGTTCCACAAATATATGCCCCTCTGTACCAGAGGAGCGAACACCATCTGGCGATATTTTTGCGCGGGCGTCTGGACACCGCTGCCATTCCTGGGCAAGTTCGCGAACTGGTGCAGTCGGTGAACCCCGAGCTCCCCGTTTTCGGAGCTGAGACACTGAATGAAGTCGTGTCCGCCTCTCTCTCCGTGCGGCGATTCTCGATGGAAATGATTGGCTTGTTTGCTCTAACCGCTTTGCTTCTCGCCGGGATTGGTATTTATGGAGTGATCTCGTTCATAGTGAGTGAGCGTACACACGAGATCGGCATTTACTTTGCACTGGGGGCGCAGCAAGGGAAGATCATGAAGATGGTTCTGCATCAGGGACTGACCCTCGCGATTGTGGGCGCTGCCGTTGGACTGGTCGGTGCGCTGATCGTGTCGCATTTGATGGCCGGCCTCCTTTATGGCGTGCGGCCCGCCGATCCGGTAATATTCACCGGCGTCACAACCGTGCTTACGATGGTCGCATTCGCGGCGTGTTATATCCCCGCCCGGCGTGCGATTCGTGTGGATCCGATCGTAGCCCTTCGCTACGAGTAAGATCGACGGCAGGAACCGTTCTGGGACGCCAGGCCCAGATCGGCTCAATTGCAATTGGGAAGAATGTGGACCTTGTAGTGGTGAAAAGTAATCCTGTCATTTGGTGTTGAAGTTTCCCTTCGATTCATCCTGCTTTTTGGTATAGTCCAATTTTCAGCGTTTCATCCCTCCAACAACGTTTCGTCCCTCCAACAACAAAGAGAAGAGGCATTGCATGAACGAGCGTGAAACATTCACTCAGCGGGCGGCAATTCTGTCAAGAATAGTTTTGGTGATACTGGCATTGAGTCTGCAACTCTGGGGACAAAGTGAACGGGCCAGAACCATTGGGACCGTGACCGATCCCCAGGGCGCCGTGGTTTCCGGAGCGAATGTGACCGTGACCAACATTGCCACCGGTGTTGCCACAAAAGCGGTCACCGATCAGCAAGGACAATACCAGGTTCCCGAGCTTCCCATTGGCAGCTACAAGGTCAAGGTGGAGCACGAGGGGTTCAAGACCACAGAGACCACATCCTACACCCTCGAGATCAACCAAATCTTGAGAGTCGACGTGAGGTTGCCGATCGGCGCCATCAATGAGTTGGTGACGGTGGAAGGGACGGCTGCGACCGTCGAAACTGTGAACCATACTATGGGATCTACGGTTTCTGGGCGTGAGATCGAAAACGCGCCGCTCAATGGCCGCAATGCCCTCGACCTGGCGCTGCTGCAGCCCGGTGTTTTGCCTGCTGACAATCCGGGCAACAGCACCACAAACAACAGCGCTTCTACTGCCTTCAGCATCGGCGGCGGACGTAACGACTCCAATACTTTTATCCTGGATGGCGGCCTCAATAACAATCTTTTGGACAATTCCGTCGTTTACAATCCAAACCCCGACGCCATCCAGGAATTTCGTGTCCTCACGAGCAACTTTAGTGCCGAGTATGGTCGCAATGCCGGCGGAATCGTCTCCGTGGTAACCAAGTCCGGGACCAACGATTGGCACGGCACCGCTTTCGAGTACAACCGCAACACGGATTACGACGCGAACAGCTACAACCTCAACCAAGTCGGAGCGCCTCGAGCTATTCTCCAGCGCAATCAGTATGGCGGTACGGTTGGCGGTCCCGTTATCAAGAACAAGTTATTCTTCTTTATCGCGTACCAAGGCCAGAGGCAAAGTCAGACCATACCCAGCGCGGTAGGCACTACATTCACGCCGGCAGAATTGCAAGGCAATTTCTCCTCCCTTGGCGCCAACACAGCCTCAGCTGGCCTTTGTGCGTCGCAGCAGCCGAACCAGCAAATAGGGAACTTGCCGGCAGGTTGCCCGAACCCGGTTGCGACTTTCTTGCAAGCCAATCCCTTCTTTCAGCCAAACCCAGCCTTGGCCGCGCAAGGAATCATCAGCCCTGCCGCATTCGATCCGGTGGCCCAGGCTTACATTAAGGCTGGCTTGATACCCACAACCCAGACAGGAAACATTACCTTTCAGGACCCTTCGCAGAACAACTATAACGAACTTACCGGCAAGTTCGATTGGGACGCAACCTCTAAAGATCGGTTTACCGTCACTCTGGGGCGTAACAAAAATCCCGTCTCCGGGCCCAATCAGTTTGGTGGCGGCGCCAATGCACCGGGAAACAACCAATTTTTGAGCCAGCCCGCGTCTCCTGAATTCACCAGTTCGGGAGCGTCTTTGCTTGAGTTCTTCAATCTTGCTTACATTCGAACCATATCCTCGCACATGCTGAACGAGTTCCGCGTGACCGCTCAGCGGTTCAATAATACCCAAGGCATTCCCGGCCGAACCTTTGGGAGCGCCTCCTCGTTTGGCACCAACATCGATACTACTGAGGGGCCGTCCAATCCGCCGCTACTCACCTTCCCGGGCTTGAGCGTAGGCTTCAGCCCGCAAGGCCCGACCAGTCTGGAAAACAATACATTCACTTACTCGGATACCTTGTCGTGGACCCAGGGTCGGAACAATTGGAAATTTGGCGGGAGCTTCGTTGCCTACCGGAACAATCTGGTCTTCGACTTTTTTGTCAACGGTAACTTCGACTACACGAATTCGGTGAACGGCGCAACCCTATTTGGCGCAGGCAACGCCTTTGGCAACTTTTTGATTGGCATCCCGGATTTCTATTTCCAGTCCCCGGCAGCCCCGTCCACGATTCGCACTAAGGCCACCTATGTTTTTGGCCAGGACGAGTGGCACGCCGCCAATAACCTTGTGCTTACCCTGGGATTGCGCTATGAATACAGCACCCCTAAGTCTGACACCCAGGGGCGCACTTTCTCCGTAATTCCCGGTGAGCAGTCTACTGTATACCCGGGCGCGCCTACAGGATTGGTGTTCCCCGGCGATGCCGGGGCGCCCAGGGGTTCGAACTTTCCCGATAAGACCAATTTTGCTCCTCGGTTTGGATTTGCCTGGCAGCCTTTCCACGATGGGAAGACCAGCATTCGTGGCGGATTCGGCGTGTTTTATGACATCTTGAAGGCTGAAGATAACTTTCAGTTCAATGGACAGTTCCCCTTCGCTCCAACCGCTTTTCTCGGCTTCAACGATCCCAGCCTGACGCCTGCACCCTTTGGCCTTGTCACCCAACCTTTCACCTCGACTGGCAACCCGAATCCGTTTGCCAACCTACCCATCAGCCACAACGTAAATTTCGCCGCCACTGTGGGTACTTTCGGCGGAGCAGGCGTTTTCGTTGTCGATCCTCACCTGCGCACGCCCTACACCTATCAGTACAATTTGACCATCGAGCATGAAGTTGCCAGGAAGATGACCTTCGAAATGGCTTACGTGGGCAGCTCATCGCACGGGCTCACGGGATTGAAAGATATCAATCCTTTCGATCTTTCAACGCTAAACAACCCGATTCCACAGCGTATCCTGAACGAGAGGCCGGGTGACTTGCCGGCGACGGCCAACTTCGGGGGCAGCTTCGGTTCTATGCCGGAGTTCATGAATGTTGTCAACGCGAACTACAACGCGTTGCAGCTGTCTCTCCGGCAGCAGGAGGCTGCGGTCCCGGTTTTGGGCCACATGTATTACACCTTGGGCTATACCTGGGCCCACAGCATCGATGATGCTTCCGGATTCAGGAACGACATCGCTCACGTGCCGTTCTACCAACCCCATCTCTTCTACGCCTCGTCGGACTTCGATCTTCGCCAAGCGATGACCTTCAGCGGTGGATGGGACTTGCCGTTTAACGCGGGACCAAAACTCCTGGTCAAAGGCTGGAGTCTCTATCCGATTCTAAGTTGGCGTACCGGGTTTCCCTTCACAGTCACTGATGGTTTAACCCCCTCGGGCCCTGGACCTTCAGGAGCGGGAGATGGAAACCTGGTTAGCGCAAACCTGGTTGCGCCGATCCAATACATTGACTCGCACGCCACCGGCCTGTTCTTTAATCCCAATTCCTTTAGTGCTGCGGTCAATAGCGGTTATGGTACAGCGCCACGAAACGGCTTTACAGGACCTGGACGGACAAATTTGGACCTGTCATTGGCGAAGCTTACGCCTCTCTACGGAGAGCGCGTACAGCTTAGACTAGCCCTGGATGCCTTCAATGTTTTCAACCACACCGAGTTCCAAGCGCTTGGCACCAATGCCCAGAACCCTGGGACCTTAGGACAGGTTACCCAGACCTATGCTCCGCGCATCCTCCAGCTGTCAGCGCGCATTGCTTTTTAGCTCAGGGTTTCCCCGCTTTCATTGCGCCGGCGTTTCAGACCTGAGCTTCGTGGCAGCGCTCAATATAATAATGGTTAAAGAGAGCTGCTTTCTCAGAATACTTAACGCCAATCAAAATTAAGGAGAGTCACCGATGAAGCGAATACGAACCTTCCTCCTGCTTGTATCCATTCTTACCCTGGCCACCTTGGGGCAGAATGCCAAAGGCAGCGCCGCACCGCAGTCGCAAGCGGCGCAACCCACCATAGCTTCCATGGTGGATCACCAGCTCATCTCTATCGAAAAGCAAATCGTGGACGCTGCTGAAGCTATGCCGGAAGATAAGTTCAACTTCTCTCCTCTGAGCTTGAACATTCCCGGTAGCGAATACAAGGGGGTGCGTACGTTTGCCCAGCAAGTTAAGCATATCGCCGCTTCAAACTATTTCTTATGGGCGACGGTTACCGGCGATAAAACTCCAGAGGTTTTCAATGATGGGAACGGTCCTGAGAACTTGAAGACCAAAGCCAATATCATCAAGTTCCTGAAAGACTCTTTCGTCTTCGCTCACAAGGCTGCCGCTACATTGACGGATCAGAACATGCTCCAGCCTTTGGGAGACAGCAAGTCGCTCCGGCTCTACCGGGCCGAGTTCGCTATTGCCCACGTCTTTGACCATTATGGACAGATGGTGGAGTATCTGCGGATGAACGGAATTGTGCCGCCGGCCAGCCGTGGATCGTCGAATTAACCGCCATCATCAGGTTTGCTCAGGTGAATGAAATCATGCCTCGCGCAAAGCCTCGATCGGGCTTATCTTCGATGCCCGGCGTGCAGGAAAATAGCTGGCGGTAAATGACACCAGAAGCAAAATCAGGGGAACCGCAAGAAACACGATTGGATCTATGACATGAATTCCATAGACGACACTGGAAATCAGTGGCGCCGTCACCGCTGCCATAACCAGGCCGATAACGATACCAACGCCGGCCAGCAGTGCCCCATGGCCCAGGATCAACTTCAGAATATTGCTTCGCTGTGCACCTAGAGCGATGCGCACGCCGATCTCCTGCGAGCGTTGCCCAACCAGGTATGCAAGCAATCCATAAATTCCGATACAAGCCAGCAGCAACGCCATGGTTGCGAAGGCGCCCACTAACTGAGCGGAAAAGCGGCGTTGGGCCAGAGATCTTGCCATCACTTCATCCAAGGAACGAACATTGTAGACAGGCAGGCCAGGATCAATCGACTGGATTGCACCGCGAATTTGCTCTTCGAGGGTGGAGGGCGGAAGGGATGTGCGCAACACAACGTGCAATGTTCTGCCGTCATCCTGGAAAACCGAAGTATAAATATGAGGCACACCATTTACGTCGAGACCGTCCTGCTTGAAATTCTTGACGATGCCGACTACCGTCAGCCATGGCACCCGCCAGTACTGACTCAATCTGATTCGTCTTCCCACAGGGTCACGATTCGGCCAATACTGCCGCGCTGTAGTTTCGTCAATGATTGCAACCGGAAGCCCGCCATCCTTATCGTCATCAGTAAAGAAGCGGCCGCGTACAAGAGACGTTTGAATGATTCTGAAATAATCAGGGCTCACTCGAACGGCCTCGGCGGAGAGCTTTTGCGAAGAGTCGGGCATGTCTTCAATAACAACGTCCGTATAGTTGGGGTCCGTATTGTTGTCGGTGGAAGTGCTGGGTAAATCGGAAGTGATTCCTGCCATCTCGATGCCGGCAATGCTGCCTGTTTTCCTGAGTACTTCCCGGTCAAAAGGAATTTGCCGGGCAATGCCTTTATAGGGATCGAGCTTCGGATCATTGGGCACAGGTAACCAAACGCTGGCAACGACGATGTTTGTCGAATTGAAGCCTGGGCTCTCCTGCAATAGCCGCGAGAAGGTTCGCATCAGCAAGCCCGCTCCGATCATCAATACGATCGTAAAGGCCATCTCGGAAACGATCAGCAAACCGCGCAAACGGTGGGTCTTGCTACTGTAACCAGAGCCGCGCGCACCCTCTCGGAGAACGCCAATGAGGTCGGATTTCGTGGACTGAATTGCCGGTGCAATGCCAAATACTAAGCCTGTCAGCAGAGAAATCAGGGCTGCAAATCCAAGGACCACCCAGTCAATGGTGATTTCGTTTTGTCGTGGAATATTGAACGGAACAAATCGAATCACAAAATTCAGAAGCACTTCGGCCGTCACAATGCCGACCACACCGGCACTCAAAGATAGAACGAGGGACTCTGTAAGTAACTGGCGGATGACCCGAATCCGGCCGGCTCCCAGCGCCAGACGCATGGATATCTCTCGCTGCCGTCCAGAAGCGCGCGCTAGAAGAAGATTAGCGATATTTACTGAGGCAATCAGCACCACCAGAATCACAGCTCCCATGAGCACCACCAGGATGGGCCGCACCTTGCCTACAAGAGATTCCTGTAGCGGAATGATATGAACCGACCATTGGGATCTGGCGGGGTAATCCGACGCAAAGTCCCGTCTTATGTCGGCTGACATGATGTCCAGTTTGGGTTGAGCCTTTTTGAGCGTTATCCCGGGTTTCAGTCGGGCAAGTACTAAGTACGCCACCCTTGCCTTACGAGAAGGCGGGGGTGCTGGATCAGCGCTGAACCCGGATGTGAGCCATACCTCCACTTCCGAGGCTATGGTTTTGCCCGGGTGGCGAAATCCGGGAGGAAGAACCCCGACAATTGTGTAGAGATCATTGTCAAGCCGGATTCTTTTTCCAAGAGTATTCGGATCTTTGCCAAAGGCGCGCCGCCATAAGCCGTCACTGATCACGACCGCCTCGGCAAATCCTAACGCGAAATCCTGCGGGCCAAATAGCCGGCCTATCTGGGGTCTGGCTCCCAGCATCGTAAAGTAGTTTGGCGTGACATTTACAAATTCCAGACGCTCCGGTTGCTTGGAACCGGTTAGATTTACACTTCCGCCGCCAACTAAAACTACGTCCTCAAAAACACCGGGCCTTGTTTGGAGATCTTTCCATTCCGGAACAGAGCATGCCCCACCTACAAGACCCACCGCAGGATCATCCAGACTCACCTTGACCAGGCTGTCAGGATCACGAAATGGCAGGGAATGCAATAGAACGGAATTGATAACGCTGAAAATAACGGTGTTGGCGCCAATTCCCAAAGCCAATGTTAAAACGGCAACCCCGGTAAAACCAGGGTTCTTGCGCAATAATCTGAGCCCAAAACGAATGTCCTGAATTAAGGTTTCCATTACACAATCCTTCTGTGGATGAGTCAGGTCATTTGCTGGTTAAGAACGGCAACCGCGCACCTCATGGTCGGGGAGAAATTCTAGAGATGTCTTAACAGCAATAAATCATAACCAAATAGCGCACTTCCGTCCAGATTCATTTCGGTTGCGATTTCGTTCGTGTAATCATCAGGACAATGGCTTTTTTCATGACGCTCTCCTCATTTTTAATCAATCGGCGTCCTTAACGATGAAATAAAGTGTTGCATGATAGTAAAATGCGCGTTGCTTCGAGCCCAATCTCATCTCGAACTCGCGGAGGATAAGGATCCGACAACCAATGCCGCCTAAAACACTTGCCACCTCATGGTTGTACCCACTGAAAGTCGTATGCGCTGTGGCGTGCTTTCTGTTTTGCCGTACGGCCATCGCTCAACAGAAGGTCCTGACGGCCGGCGACTACGCGCGCGCGGAAAAATTTATGGGCTATAACACCGCTCCGCTCGTCTTTCACAACATCCACCCGGCATGGCTTCCTGATGGGCGCTTCTGGTACCGCGACTTATCTGCTGAAGGAAACGAGTCTGTGGTGTTCGATCCCGTCAAACAGACTCGGGAGCCGGCTTTTGATCACGAGAAGATAGCATCGGCCCTTTCCAAGGCTGCGGGTAAGAGCTACGACAAATGGCATCTGCCTTTTGCTCGCTTTGAATATTCAGCCGATGGCAAAGCGATGTTGTTCGGCATTGAAGGCAAGCGTTGGACGTGCAACTTGAAAGGCGATTCTTGCGCAGAGTTGTCCGGTGGCGATACGCCTCAGGATGCAGTGCTATCCCCAGACAAGAAGCGCGCGGCATTTATCCGGGACTACAACCTGTGGGTGCGGGATACAGACACTGGCAAGGAGACGCAGCTTACGACCGATGGCGTGAAAGATTACGGCTATGCAACGAACAACGCAGGTTGGAGGCACGGAGACGATCCTGTGCTCCTGTGGTCGCCCGATTCCAGAAAGATTGCCACATTTCAGCAGGACCAGCGCAATGTGGGCGAAATGTACCTCGTGGAAACCAGGGTAGGGCACCCGAAACTGGAAGCATGGAAATATCCTTTGCCCGGCGATGAGGTGGTGACCATGATCGAGAGAGTGGTCATTGACTTGGACGCGAGCAAGGTCATCCGCCTGAAAATGCCTCCCGATCAACATCGAACAACCCTTTGTGACGATGTAAAGTGCGACGAATGGACGGACGTCCAGTGGAGTCCGGACGCGTCGCGCCTGGTGTTTGTCTCCAGCTCGCGCGACCATAAACAGGCCACGCTGCGAGTAGCCAATGCTTCTACCGGCGAGGTGCGGGATGTGTTGGAAGAGAAAGTGGCTACACAATATGAGTCTGGCTGGAAGCGCTCCAACTGGCAGTACCTGGCCAGCTCCAACGAAGTGATCTGGTTTTCCGAGCGCAGCAACTGGGGACATCTCTATCTCTATGATTTCACGACTGGTCAATTGAAGAACCAGATTACAAGCGGTGATTGGGTGGTCACGGAACTTGTGTGGGTGGATGAGAAGGCGCGCGTTGCGTATTTCCTGGCTGCAGGAAGGGAACAGGGCCAGAACCCGTATTTTCACCATTTTTATCGGATAGACCTGGACGGCAAAAACCTGAAGCTGCTTACGCCAGAAGATGCCAACCATACGATTGCGCTTGCGCCCTCCGGAAAGTTTTTCACTGATTCGTACTCCAAGCCTGATGTGCCGCCGGTTACCGTATTGCGTGATTCGTCGGGCAAACTGCTGGCAACGGTCGCCAAAGCCGATATTTCGCGCCTGCTCGCCACAGGATGGCAGCCTCCCGTTCTTTTTGCCGTGAAAGGGCGCGATGGGGTCACGGACGTTTATGGGCTGATGTTCAAGCCCACCAATCTGGATCCAGCCGGCAAGTATCCCATTGTCAACGAAGTTTATCCCGGCCCGCAGGGCGGCAGTGTTGGTGACGACTGGGGATTTTACACGGCGTATGACGACGCACAATGCCTGGCGAAGCTGGGCTTTGTTGTAGTGCAGATCGAAGGCATGGGGAATCCGTTGCGGTCAAAGAAGTTCCACGACACCTATTTTGGAAACCTGAGCGACAATACGCTGCCTGACCAGGTTGCGGGCATGAAGCAGCTGGCCCAGCGGTTTTCGTGGATTGATATTAACCGCGCTGGCATCTGGGGCCACTCAGCCGGAGCATACGCCAGCGTAGCCGCCATGTTCCGTTACCCCGACTTTTTCAAGGTTGGCATTGCGGAATCCGGCAACCACGATAATCGCGAATATGAGGACGACTGGGGCGAGAGGTATCAGGGCTTGTTGGTGCGCAAACCGGATGGCACGAGCAACTACGATGATCAGGCCAATCAGAATTTTGCCAGGAATCTCAAAGGGCATCTGCTGTTGATACATGGCACCATGGATGACAATGTGCCACCGTACAACACTCTGCTCCTCGTGAATGAGCTGATTAAGGCGAACAAGGATTTTGATCTGCTGCTGTTGCCAAATCGGCGCCACCTCTACTTTGATGACTTATACGTGATACGGCGCCGCTGGGATTATTTTGTGCGTTACCTGATGGGAGCTGAACCGCCGCAGGGTTATGAATTCAAGGGTCCGACGGAGAGCGCGCCCTGAGCAGGAAGGCCGGGAATGGAAGAAAAGTGGCTTGACCACTTGAAAACCCAGCCGGGATCTTCGAACTGCCCTCCTTCAAAACAGCGCCCAGATTCGCTGGTCTAGTCAATCATGCCTCGCGCAGAGCTTCAATCGGGCATATTCTGGCCGCTCGGCGCGCGGGAAAATAACTCGCGGCAAAGAGACCAACAGTAAATCAGGGGAACCACACGGCATACGACATGAACAAGCTCGAAGGAAACATGGCACTCACGACCGACCGTCCCGTCGCCAGGAAGCAAGCAGAAGCGGTCACCATCGGTGTGCCTACGCTTCTCTTCGCGATCGCGGTCGGTGTAATCGTCACCAACCTTTTCGCGCCGCAAACGCTCGTTGGACTGATCGGGCCGTCGCTCGGCTTCAGTGCCGCAGCCGGTGGTTTCATCGCGATGGTGACCTTGCTTGGCTATGCCGCTGGACTCTTCCTTCTGGTGCCGCTGGCCGATCTCGTCGAAAATCGCAAACTGGTTCTCTGCATGCTCGCCTGCGCAGCAATGGCTGCGGCCGGAGCGGCTCTGATTCCAATTGCCACATCCCTTCTCACCATTCTTTTCATTCTAGGCGCGGCCTGCTCGGCCATTCAGATCCTGGTGCCCCTTGCCGCGGCCATGGCGCCACCCGAACGGATCGGTCGCGTCATCGGCGATGTGATGGGTGGGCTGATGATTGGCATTCTACTGTCGCGGCCGCTTGCGAGCTTCATTGCCGATGTCTCCGGTTGGCGTGCCTTCTACGGCATTAGTGCCCTGTCCATGGGGTTGCTCACGGCCGTCCTTGCCCGGCGTCTGCCCAAACGTAGGCCGGAGGCGCGATCCAGCTATTCTGCCCTGATTGCCTCGCTCTGGCATCTTCTGCGTTTCGAGCCGGTACTACTCCGCAGATCACTGACCGCGAGTCTCGTAATGGCAGCGTTCAGCATTTTCTGGACAGCGGTCGCCCTCAGGCTTGCGCAACCGCCATTCAATCTCGGCCAGCGCGGCATCGCGGTTTTCGCGCTTGTTGGCGCCGGTAGCGCAATGGCGACACCTTTGGTGGGACGAGCCGGAGATCGCGGCTGGACGCGAACTACAACCATCGCATCCCATTTCATCATCGTCGCGGCCTTCGTGCTCGCGGCCTGGGCACACTCATCCGCAGACGGAGCGCCGTTCTGGTCTCTCGCTCTCTTGGGAACAAGTGCCGTCCTGCTCGATGTCGGCGTTACCGGTGATCAGACGCTGGGCCGTCGCGCGATCAATCTTCTGCAGCCGGAGGCACGCGGCCGCATCAATGGTCTCTTCGTCGGCCTGTTCTTCCTCGGCGGAGCCGCCGGCGCGGCGCTGGCGGGTTTAGCCTGGGCGTCGGGCCGATGGCCGATGATATGTGTCATCGGCGGTGGCTTTGGCATTGCAGCGTTGGTTGTCGATTGGATCGGTCCCCTCTACGGATGGAAAGACTCGCCCTAGAAATACCTCTAGCTTGGCCGGCGGGAGTGCCTGGATCCCATTCCGGCCAAAGCGAAGAATGGCCGCAATCCTGCTAATTCTGGGAGGTAGTTGATCTCGCCGATGTGGCGCGAGCAAGCAGCGTGGGTGATTTCATTCTCTGGCAGTATTCCTCAAAGTTGGGGCGCGAGCCCCTCCAACGAAGATCCTCGACCGTATCAAAGACAGGTGCGTCCAGTCGCAGGGTTGCAAGTGTGCGGAATAACAAGGCGTCATTCCATGCGACGGATAGCGATTCGGAAAGCGAGCGCGCTTTCCGGATGGATGGATGCCAGTCTCGCCAATCCTTTGGAATATCTTCCAGATGAGGGTACTGAGATAGTGTGAGAGCCGCAGCCTTCTGGCCCCATCCAGGCACGCCTGGGAAGCCATCGGCACTGTCGCCCACCACAGCCAGGTAGTCCGGAATCGATTGTGGCTTCACCCCAAACTTGGCCACAACGCCGGATTCGTCGCGCAAGATTTCTCGTCTGCGATCCAGTTGAATAACTCGTGTGCCAACAACACACTGGCTGAGATCTTTGTCAGGCGTACAAATGAGAACCTGCTTTACGTGGTCATCCTGTGCTGCTTTAGCAGCCGCAGAAGCCAGAGCATCATCCGCTTCGTAATAGACCATTGGCCATACCACCACTCCCATTGCTTCCAGCCCCTCCTCGAGAATAGGAAACTGAGAGAGCAACTCTACGGGCACGCCTTCGCTGGTCTTGTATCCCGGATAGAGGCTGTTGCGAAACGATTCCACAACGTGATCCGTGGCAACCCCGATATGGGTTGCTCCGCCTTCGATCATGGATAAAACGGAGTTCAGGACACCACGTACTGCTCCGACCTCCTGGCCACTCGCGTCCGCTGCAGCCGGCACGGCGAAGAAATACCGGAAGAGCTCATATGTCCCGTCGATCAGGTGCACATCCATTGGATTCAAGGTTGCTTGAAGGATTGTATTAAGATCGCCTGCAGCCAGCTGATCATGAATCGGTTCTTTCTCGATCAGAGGAGGGATCCCAAGTCCTGGAGCAACCCAGGATGTGCCCCGGTCCCTCCCGGCGATCAAACAGTTAAACCTATTTCTTGCCGCTGCGTCCAGTCTGCGCCTGATTGGGTTCGGGTTCGGAAAGATGATCAGCGTCTGTATTCAGAGCCAGCCGGGCGGCGCCAAATAATCCTGCGTCGCTACCCAGCGAAGCGCGAGCAATGATGGTGCTCTGCCGTGAGGGTGCACCGCCTTCTGCCCCAATTGGTTCAATTCTTAGGGAATCCGGCTTAGGGGCGGTCGCAGTGTAGACAAACGAGCGTTTCCGCACCTCGTCGAACATGGCCGGCGCAAACGCATCCCAGGCGTTCGAAACGCCACCCCCGATTACGTACATGGGCAGGTTGAAGATGTTGATCGCGCTGGCCAACGCGATGCCAAGCGACTGCCCGACACTCTGAAAAATGCGGTGTGCCGGCTCATCCCCCTGGACGGCGATCTGATAGACGCCTTTGGCGCTGAGTTCAGGGTCCTGGTGCATGGCCGCTGCCAGCTCCGGAGCGTCGCCCCGGTCAATGGCTTCACGGGCCATGCGTTTTACTGCGGTGGCGGAAGCGTATTGTTCCAGGCACCCGTAGTTCCCGCATCCACATTTGACCCCAAGAGGATATACGGTGGTATGGCCAAGTTCCCCGGCCATACCGGTCATACCGTGCCAGATCTTTCCCCGGAGAACGATGCCGCCCCCAACACCTGTTCCCAGGGTAAGCATGCACATGTCATCCACCTGGCTGGCGATCCCCAGCCATTTTTCTCCCAGGGCAGCAGCATTGGCGTCATTTTCCAGAACGACATTCGTGCGCAAACGACGTTCAATTTCGTCGCGCACCGGGTAGTCGCGCCAGTCGGGAAGGTTGGGAGACGCGTGTACCAGCCCCGTTTGCCTGTCGATGATGCCGGGGACGCCGATTCCAATTCCGGTGAGTTCGCCGGAGCCACCGAGCTTAGCGGCCAAGCCTCGGATGCTGTTGCACATTTCGTCCAGAACGTAGTCCCGTCCGCGGGCCACCGCCGCATCTGTAGAAATCTTCTCCAACACCGTCCCGGCGGCATCCACGGCTGCAATTCGCAGATTAGTTCCTCCGAGATCAACTCCAATTGCAAATGAATTCATTTGGTTCCCAGGCCCCAGAAATTCAGGGTTTACTGCGAACAGTAAACCGCTTTGATTTGCGTGTCCGGCATTCTCTAAGTATTCACACGCATAACAAGCATGAACCAACAACCTGTACTATGTCCATGTCATGCCGCTGAGAGACTGCAATGTCCGAACATGGTCTTGAATTATGATTCATTCAAAGAAATCGTTGTTGCCGTGGATTGACTGCGGAGAAACAGAGAATGAGAATAATCGGTTACATAGTGTTTTTCATGGGCCTTGCATGGGCGAGTTCAGCCGTCGCTCAGAATTCGGCAGCGCTTCCTCTCATGCCGCTTCCCGCATTAGTTAAAGTTGGAGATGGCTCGTTTTTGGTAGACGGCTCACTGAGGATTTCAGTAAAAGGAGAGGGTGACGTCAGGGTTTTGCACGCTGTCAACCGTTTTTTTGAAAATCTATCGCGGCGGACTGGCATCCCTCTCCGCAACGCGCCCGATACGGATAGTTCAAACTTTATCCTGACTTGCTCTTCGCCCGGAGAAAAGGTGCAGACCCTGGGTGAAGATGAATCGTACCGCCTCAAAGTCACGCCAACCGCCGTTCAACTCGATGCGCCGAATCCGCTCGGCATATTGCGCGGATTGCAAACCTTCTTGCAGCTCGTCCGCGTTGGCCCCAATGGATTTGCCGTGCCTGCCGTTACCCTTGAAGACCGGCCGCGTTTTCCCTGGCGCGGATTGCTCATCGACGTTTCCCGGCACTTTATGCCGGTTGCAGTTATCGAACGCAATCTCGACGGAATGGAGGCCGTAAAACTCAACGTACTTCACTGGCACCTGTCAGACGATCAGGGATTCCGGGTGGAGAGCAAAAAATTTCCTAAGTTCCAGCAGATGTCTTCTGATGGGATGTACTACACCCAGGAACAAATCAAGGATGTAATTCAATATGCTCGCGATCGCGGCATCCGGGTAGTGCCTGAATTCGACATGCCGGGACATTCCACGTTTTTAATCCGGCCATGGATCCCACCCGCGACCAGACATACCATTTCCTGGATGAATTGATTGAGGAACTCGCCAGTCTGTTTCCCGACCGGTATTTTCACATCGGCGGCGACGAGGTGAATGGGAAGGCATGGGATAGGAGTCCAGAAATTCATGAGTTCATGAGGGCGCAAGGGATCAGGAACAATCACGACCTCCAGGCCTACTTCAATGGGCGGCTGCAGAAGATTGTAAGCAAGCGCGGGAAAATCATGACTGGATGGGATGAGATTCTCCATCCGGATCTGCCCAGGGAAATAGTGGTTCAATCCTGGCGCGGTCAAAAATCACTTGCGGATGCTGCGCGCCAGGGCTATCGCGGCCTGCTCTCGTCCGGTTACTACCTGGACCTGATGTTTCCGGCGGCCCGGCATTATTCGGTGGACCCACTCGGTGGCGGCGCGGCCGGCCTGAGCGCCCAAGAGAAGGAGCGCATTCTGGGCGGCGAAGCTTGCATGTGGGCGGAGCTTGTTACTCCCGGCAACGTTGATGGCCGCATCTGGCCCAGGGCCGCTGCTGTCGCCGAGCGCTTGTGGTCGCCGGAAAGCGTAAAAGACCTAAGCTCGATGTACGCACGCTTGCACACGGTAAGCGAGTACCTTGACTTTCTGGGCCTCACCCACAACACGGGATATCAATTGATGTTGGAACGCTTGAGAGGTAGCGATGATATCCACTCTCTGGGAGTTCTGGCTGACGTTCTCGAGCCGGTGAAGGAGTATGAGCGAGACAAATCCGGAAAATACAACAGCTTTACTCCACTGAACCGCCTGGTTGATGCCGTGCATCCGGAAAGCGACGCGGCCCGGCAGTTCGCAGAAATGGTAGAAAAATGGTTGAGCGATTCTTCGCATCCGGAGGAGATTGCCGGCATACGCCGCCGCCTCACTGATTGGCGTGACAACGACCAGCAGCTTGAGCCCATTCTGCAGAACAATTCATTGCTGCAGGAGATTATTCCTGTTTCCCAGGGATTGCAGTCCGTGAGCCTGATTGGATTGCAGGCGCTCGACTACCTCAATCATGTTGGGCGGGCTCCGGTTAACTGGCGCCAGGAACATCTGGCCTTGCTCAAAGAGGCGGAAAAACCCCAAGCCGAGCTATTGAACATGATCGTTCCTGCAGTTGAAAAATTAGTGGCGGCCACAACTCCGGAGTGAGGATATTTACCGGAAGCGAATCTGCTGCAGCCACAAGAGAGTCAGCTGAAGGTACCGGGCGTCCTCAATCCCCCGCGCAGTTCCTTGGGAACTGCCAAGTACGGGAAAAACCAGGCTACCTCGATCACCACCATCTTTCCGGAATCAAGTACGTCAGTCCGAGAAAGACCTCCCAACGGGTGCTGGCGCGCGTAAGCCCTCGGTTCATTCCACCATCCAGAACCAGGAGCCGATTCACAGTGTAAGATGGGGCGAGCAAGAGGCCCACAGCATTCGATCCGGTTAGAGGTTGAGAGAAGTGCCATAGCTCACCGGACATTCCCAGGTGGCCGATCACCGGGTGGGAGATCGATAGTGTTTGCCCAAACTGGGCACGGTGGGCCCCTGCTCTATCGGAGATTTGCTCGGTGACGATTCCGTTCGTGTCAATGTGAAATTTCCGGGCATCGAAGCTCACCAAAAGCAGCGCGGATTGCCGGTTGGTACCTATGTCCAGCTCAGGAGCGGGGCTTGCATACAATCGTCGGAAATAACTGACAGAGATGGTAGGACGGGAGCCTTCGCCATGATGGATTACCGCCTGGAAGCCGGCGAAAACTTCGCCGGGTTCTCTGTCACCTTTGGCGCCAAGGTCAGAAAATACCATAGGCTCTGTTTGGGCGATCAGTTCGAGGCGGCTCGTAATTGATAACTTTACGACTGTCTCAATACCGGTGCGATTGGAAAACTCACCCGATGCTTCGGCCCCGAGCACGCCCGCCTCGACTTGCAGGTAGCCGACGGGGCTCAACGTTGCCGGAGTGGAAACCGTCGGCCGGCCAGGGTTGGCCTCAACCGGCCTGGCTCCTGAATCGGAATCCGTTTGGTTTGCGTCCTCTTGAGCGCCTAGAAAAACCGGAAGCAGTGTGACATAAGCAGTCAAGAGGAGTCTGTATTGCCATCGACGCAACAAAGTCATCAATACCTCGAACCAATCTGTCAAATGTACAGAATGTATACGACCGGGAAACTCGCCGTGCGGAATCGGCTGTTGCCGCCGCCTGACTGCTTAGGACAAATGACTGGTGTTTTGCGACTGTACCTGGCTTTTCCGGGACATCATAACCGATCCGGTCCAGTGGCAGTAGCACCCGTGCGAGGTAGAGATTTTCCTCGCGGGGGGACGAAGACCGCGCAACGGTCGTGCAGCGTCAGTGACGGCGGTGGTAAGCCTGCCGTGATTCCGTGAGCGCTGCGCAGATCCGGCATGATCCGGGTTAAGCGGTCTTGCCGGTCGAAGTACCTCGATTCCGGCGGGCGTCGTAGGCCTTAAGGTGCGCGTAGGCGATGCGCAACAGTGGACTGGCAAGATGCTTTTTCTCGCCGCGTTGAAATAGATCGCCAATGATGTGGTCCCCCTCAGTCGGCGCGTTACGCTCCACATCCCGGAGCATCGAAGCCGTCAGGCCCGATCCAGGCTTGGTAAGCATGGCGCGGATTCGCTGGAGAGACTCTGCACTGGGCGAAAAGCCTTGCTGGGCCGCAATGGCAGCGCACTCATCCAGGAGGGTAGAGGCTAAGTCGGCCGCTCCTGCAGCAACAATATCGCCGATCGCAGAACGCATCAGGCAGGTGATCCCAGCCGCGGTCGCGATGAAGACCCACTTCTCCCACATCTCCTGCAGGATCGCCTCACTGCGGCGAGCTGCAAAGCGGGCTCCGGATAACAAAGTCGTAATCGCCTCAATGCGAGCGGAATGGGAGCCGTCCCGCTCGCCAAAAGTCAGGTCATGGTTTTCATTAAGGTGGGCAATCTCGCGTTTGTCGTTGAGCGTCGCAGCGATGAGGCACTGACCACCAAGCACTCGGGCCGGCCCAAAGCGCGCATCGAGAACATCCATGTGCCGCATGCCGTTGAGCAGCGGCAGGATTGCAGTGTCCGCTCCAACCGCTGGGGCTAAGGAGGTAATCGCGTTCTCTAAATCGTATGCCTTGCAGCTCAGCAATATGAGACCAAAGTGCTCTTTGAGATCTTCGGCCAGGATGGTTTTTGGCGTGGGAATATTCACATCTCCAAAGCGGCTGCGAATGATCAGGCCCGAGCTGGCCAGCTCGGCAGCTCTGCGGGGACGGACAAGAAAAGTTATATCGTGATTTGCCTCAAGCAACCGGCCGCCAAAGTAGCCGCCGATTGCGCCGGCGCCCACCACCAGTGTGCGCATAGATCATCTCCTTGCCATTTTCACTTCCATGCAGATCAAGCCCCGCTATGTCCTAAATCGGTTCAGCCATATCCAAAACTGAGACTCATTGGTCAATATTCTCTTGACCGTGAACGCCGGCGATACTACCATTTGCGCGCCTTTCATTTTCTTTGAGGAGCTCGCCATGACAAGAAAACTACTTCGGGCGATTCACTTATTCTTTCTGGCTGGCTGCCTGAGTGCCGCCCCGGCATTCTTGACCCAAACTGCCCACGCGCTGCCCAAAGATAGCTCGACCACTACATATTACAGTGATAGTACGCACAGGACTGTGGTCGGACAGAGGATTGTCACTTGCAATGGCCAGGTCTTCTTTTCCGGCCAAATGACGTCGTTCTTTACCGTCCAACTTTTTCCCTGCTGAGCAAGGAGAGTTCTATGCCATCCCTCCCTCGGCTCCGCACCATGGCCCTATTAGCCGCTGTCACAGTGATTTGTGTTCTGAACGTTTGCGGCCAGACTCAGGAGCAGATGGTCAACGATCCTGAACGTACGCAGGCTTTTGAGCTCTACCGCCAGAACAAGATGCCGGAAGCCGCGGCTCTTCTGGAAAAAGTGTCAGCTAAGTATCCCAACGACGCAGCGGCCCACGAGGCGCTTGGTGTGTCCTTGCTGAACCGCGCGTCCACGCAGACCGATCCGGAGAACAAGAAGGCCGACCGTCTGCGAGCCCGGGCGGAATTGCTGCGGGCCAGGGAACTCGGCGACAACTCCGATCTTAGCAAGGTCATGTTGGCCGGAATTCCAGAAGATGGAAGTGAACTGCCGTTTTCCGCAAACCAGCAAGTCCAGGCCACAATGGATCGGGGCGAGGCGTTCTTTGCCAAAGGTGACTTTGATCAGGCTATCAGGGAGTATACCCACGCCCTGGAACTGGACCCCAAACTCTACCGCGCGGCCCTCTACGTCGGCGATATGTATTTTCGCCAGAAGCAAATGGACCAGGCTGCAGCATGGTTTGCCAAGGCCAGCCAAATCGATCCCGGGCAGGAATCTGCGTATCGTTATTGGGGAGATTCACTTTTGCTGCAAGGCAAGATGAAAGAGGCGCGAGCCAAGTATATTGAGGGAGTCGTCGCAAATCCGTACGAGCAAACCTCGTGGAATGGCCTTAACAATTGGGTCCACAGCAATCACTTGAACTATAAGCAAGTCTCCATCCAACTCCCGAAAGCGCCGACCGTTAATTCTGCCGGGGGAACTAACATAACCATTGATCCATCCACGCTGGGCAAAAAGGATGGAGGCGAGGCATGGATGATCTATTCCATGGAGCGGGCGCTGTGGCACGGCGAGAAGTTTTCCAAGGAGTTTCCGCAGGAAAAAAGCTATCGTCACACCCTGAAGGAAGAAGCGTCTGCGCTCGGGTTGACCGCGACGGTCTTTGCGGAAAATCAGAAAAGAAACAAGATTAAGGATCCATCCCCTTCGCTGGTGCTCTTGTCGCAACTAAAAACTGATGGAATGATCGAGCCTTACGTTTTGCTGGTGATTCCCGATGCTGGGATCATGCAGGACTATCCCGGCTACCGCGAAGCAAACCGGCAAAAGCTGATCGCATTCGTGGACAAGTACATCGTGCCGGCCACACCCTAGAGGCTGTCAGCGTTCGGCCATTGTTTCCCCAAAAACTGTTATCGTCAGGGCCATCAGACTCCTTGCGTGTTAGATTGGCTTGCTTATGATGCCCGCCCTCCGCCGTTCGATGGGTCTCCGCCATGCGATGGCCATGGTCGTTGGAATCATCCTGGGCGCTTCAGTCTTCATTCAGGCGTCAGAGATTACGCGGCTGGTCCCGAACACTCGAGGAGTGATGCTGGCCTGGCTGGCGGCAGGAGTGCTCACTTTGTGCGGCGCCCTCGTCTGCGCTGAGTTGTCTGCCGCCTTTCCCCAAACCGGCGGCGTGTATGTATACCTCAACCGGATTTTTTCGCCCGCTCTGGGATTCCTCTGGGGCTGGGCCATGTTCTGGAGCGTTCATTCCGGCATCATCGCCGCCATCGCGGTTATCCTGGCGCGCTACATTGCCTACTTTATTCCCTTGGGAGAAATCACAATCCGTTTGCTGGCCATCATGGCAATTTTTCTCCTCTCTGGGATCAACTATCTCGGCGTGAAGCTGGGAAGCACCGTGCAGGTGGCTTTGACGGCAGCCAAGGTCGCAGCCATTGTCCTGCTGGTTGTCATTTTGTTTTGGTTCGGCGGAAATGCGCATCGTGCGCTGCCGGTCGAAGGTCCCTCGCAGGCGGCATCGCTCGGCGCTTACGGCCTCGCCATTGCCGCCGGACTCTTTGCCTTTGGAGGATGGCACATGGTCACCTATGCTTCGGGCGAGACCATGGACCCGGCGCGCACCATCCCTCGAGCGCTTTTGGGCGGGACCCTGATCGTGACTTTGTGTTACATGCTGCTGAATGCCGCCTACTATTATGTTTTACCCCTGTACCAGGTGGCTGGTTCCAGGCACGTTGCGGCCGACGCAGCCGAACGCGTGCTGGGCCCACAAGCGGGTGGCGCAATTGCCGTGCTGGTTGTGCTCTCCGCCCTCGGCGCATTGAATGGAATTATTCTTGCCGGTCCTCGTGTTTATTACGCCATGGCCCAGGATGGTTTGGCGTTTCGCTGGATGGGCGCCGTCCATCCGGCGCGGCAGACTCCCTATCTGGCCATCATCGCCCAGGCAGTGTGGTCTTCCGTGCTGGTGGCCACCAACAGCTATCGCGCGCTCTTTAGCCGCGTGGTGTATACAGAATGGTTCTTCTTTGCGCTGCTGGCTGCGGGCTTGTTTGTCCTGCGGATGCGAAGGGAATACAAGCCCATAATCTTGACGCGCGGTTACCCGCTGGTTGCTCTCTTGTTCATTGTGGCGTCGGTCAGCATTGCCATGAATCAGTCCATCGCTAATCCGCGTGACAGCGCACTGGGGCTAGGCTTGCTTCTTTTGGGACTTCCCGTGTACCTTGTCTGGTCGCGCCGCGGCATTGCGTGACGATCTTCTTCCGATGAACCGATGGCTATCATAGACTTTCACAACCACTATTACCCGCCAAAGTACCTTGAAGCTCTGGAGCGCGGCCCCAGCGCGGTACGCATCACTCACGATAACGAAGGCAATCCCTGGCTGCACTATCCGGGAGATTACAACGTTGCCGTGCGCGGTCATCGCGACATTGACTATCGCGAGCAAGTGTTGCGCGGAGCCGGAATAGACACTCAGGTCGTTACGCTCACAACCCCCGGCACGCACGTTGAGACGCCGGCTGTGGCTGTACGGCTGGCCAGTCTGGTCAACGATGAGTTTGCGCAGGCTGTTGCCAACAAGGGCGGACGCTTCACTGCGCTGGCGACGCTTCCGCTGAATGATCCGGCGGCATCGGTTACGGAACTTCGTCGGGCTGTCACGCAATTGAAGTTTCGCGGCGCCATGGTTTTCAGCAACATCAATGGCGTGGCATTGTGGGACCAGCGTTTCTGGAAGCTCTATGAGGCAGCCGACGAGTTGGGAGCGGTCCTGCATATTCATCCGACGAATCCCGTGGGCGTGGAAGCCATGATGGAATACTGGCTGATGCCGCTGGTAGGCTTCCTCTTTGATACCACGCTCGCAGCCGCAGGACTGGTTTTCAGCGGTGTGGCTGAACGTTTCCCCCGGATTCGCTGGGCACTGGGACATCTGGGCGGCGCGATCCCTTATCTTGCTGAACGGCTGGACCGCGGCTATCACGCCTTTGAAGAATGCCGCAAGAACATTCCTCAACCGCCTAGCATCTATTTGAAGCGCTTCTATTACGATACGGTGAACTTCGATCCCCAGGCCATCGATCTGGCGATCGCTTTTGCAGGCGTGGAGCACATTCTCGCAGGCAGCGACTATCCCCACCAGATCGGGAGCATCGAGAAAATGCTGGCCAGCCTTCGCGCGCTGTCCATTCCTGAGGAAGACAAGGCGCGCATCCTGGGTGGCAACGCGGCGCGATTATTGGGACTCTGACCGCGCGAAAACCAAATCAAATTATTTCTGTTTCCGCGTTTGCTTGTTAGAATTGCGCTCAATGCGCCCCCGGCTGGCATTCATCTTTGTGCTCGGCATCATCGTGATGAGCGAACGCAGCTCATCATGCGCTGCGATCCAGGCGTCGGCATCAACGCAAGATCCGGCGGGTGTCAAAATCAATCCGGTGGACAAAAAGGAGCCAGACAGCGCTGCTGCTGGCCAAGACCAGCCGGCATCCCAAACGAGAAAACACGCGCACACCAGTCCAGCAGAACACAATCACACCTCGCCGAACGCGGCGACTGCAGCGCCCAATGCTGAGGCCAATGTGAGCCCGGATAAAGATAAAGAGCAGAATGACTCTGCCCTCAGCTCGATTACCAGGCAGCCGCTCGAGCGTTGGATTCAGATTTATATTGCCATCACCGGAGTCCTGGCTCTCATCGGGCTGGGAGCGCTCGGGGTGATGCGGCGTCAACTCCGTGAAATGAGGGAGGGCCGTAGGCAAACGGACGCGCTCATTAAACGCGCCATCGAGCAATCCTCGGCGATGAGGGACGCGGCCGAACAAACCGACCGGTTGATCGAACAGGCGATTGAACAGGCCAACACGGCTGCTGAACAAGCTAAGGCAGCGAGCATGGCGGCGTGTGCGGCCAAAACCAGTGCCGAGAATTTCGCCCAGGTAGCCGGCTCTTCCGTGCAGAGCGTCCATTTGGCGCAGGAGACCATGCGCCTGGAACAGCGGGCCTGGGTGTTTGTGACTGAGACGCGGGCCAGCGAGTTGCAGGTAAGCAGGCCTTTAAGTATCACGATAGGCTTCAAGAATACGGGGCGCACGCCCGCCAGGAATGTGCAGATCGCCGCACATCTGGATCCTTTGCCCAAAGGCCAGGTTCCGGAGCCAAGGCTGGATAAGACGCAAAACCGCGGCGTTATTCCGCCGAATGGAACGCTGTTCGTTACCATCAGCACCGGGCGCAAACACGCAGAAGGCGTAACGGAGCAAGGGTTGGCAGCGATCACTTCCGGTGAGTTGGTAGTTTGGGTGTACGGCACCGTCACGTACGATGACATTTTTGAAACGCGCCAAGCCACCATGTTCTGTTACATGCTCCATCCGGATGGAAAAACCTTTGCCGCTGCCGACGTTTATAACGACGCGACCTAGCAGAGCACCGGCTTTCAATGTTATTCGTGGCGAGGTGTGTTCAAGGTTTCCTGAAACGCCCAGGAATAAAAATGTGGCGACGCCTGTGCAAGAGCGCCGCCACATTTGGCGATCACCTCAATCAGAGTTCACCTATCTGTTCGGAGCAGGCGGACGGCTCGCTGGCGTTACACATTTTAAGGCTCCATTTACAATCGAGCACCCGCTGGTCGGAGTGGGCGTAGGCGAGGGCACTGGTGTGGGTGTGGGACTCGGTTGTGGAATGGGGGGAACGTACGGGCACGTAGCGTCAGGCTGGCTGCTCATGAAGCTGTTGAAAGTGCTCGTGTCGCCCTGGGCCATGCCGACGCCGTGACCGGCGAGCAAGAAGTAGCCCAGGATGTCATCTTTGTTCCAGAACGGTGGATTGGCGTTCAAGAACAATATCGGAACCACCGTGCTCGCATCGTGCAGGTAGACAACTTTGGGTGGAAAGCTCGTGATGTTGGCGTTCTTGACGATGAGCGGCATCAGATTGTAAAGCGTGCCGCCGGGGAATTTGCCGCATGCCGGCATGTCTACCTGGACGAAAATGTCAAAGTAGCTGGATGCCGGGAAATCATTCGCGGGCAGGCCGTTGGGTCCGGATTGAGACTCCACCTCGCCGGGGCTGATCCTGTTGGGCGGCGCGGAAGGGCCGGTGGGACTGTTGTACCAGATGCCGGCCCGGACGGCGGCGCCGCCACCAGTCATGTGCAGTGAACGCACCTCGGTGTGGACTTCACGGGTATTGGCGCCAAAGCCGAAGCCCGGCGGCGCTATCAACATGTTTTCGCTTACCACGGTGTTGGCGGCGCCAACGTTAATGCCGTTCAGATCCAGGTTGCTGCCATCGGTTGTGGCATTGCTGCGGCCGATGTCGGTCTGCGAATCGAACAGCGTCGGACTCTGAAGCACATTGTTGGTAGCGTTGTAAGCGGGACAGTTGGCGAAAAGCGGTTGAAATTTGGCGGCAATGTTCACCCGGAAACTGCCGAGTGAGGTGGTATTGTCATCGCCTTGCACCGGAAATTGGGCGTAGGCCGGCATTGCGGCAAGGGCAATGACGCTGAGAACGGTTGCAATGAAACGTTTAGAAATCATGTAGAGAAATTCCTCCTGTGGTTTCTCCGGTCCAGGCAAAATGAAGCGCGGTCTCGAATTCAAAAGACGTGAACTCGATGGGAGACAGCCTTGCGCAAAGATGAAAGTAAGTTCCCCATTGTGAAACATCAGGACTGTACGGTTTTTCAATTCAGAATGCTTCTCCGGAATTGCGTTTTTATATAACTATGGAGTATTCGAAAAGGAACGCGCGCCGAAGACATTGTCAGGTACGTGACGAACCCCCGGTCGTAGTCGTTTGACGTCCTGACCCTTTTTGGGTTAATTTGCTGCGCGAGTTCTTCCGGCTCAGATCCCGAAAAACGGAAAGGCGCAGGATTTCACGGACGAAGTTCACTTTGTTACCGCCACCTGCAGTCACGGGGAATTTTCCAGGACAGCAGGTAATCATCCATCCTCAATCAAGGCCCCTTGAACGGGCAGAAAGCGAGAATTTTGACGTGAAGAAAAAAATGCTCTTGCTCGGAAGCTTTGCAGCGATGCTCTTGAGCGCTGGACTGCTGGTAATTCCCGCCAATGCAGACATAACCTCCCATTGCACGGACTGCACGAAGGATGAAGGGACCTTCGTTATTGTTTCAGCCTGCAAGCCAACGGGCGTCGATGGCTGCTTTTGTCCATTGAGCAATCCCACGACGAACAACTGCTTCTTCATCGGGGCAGAGAAACCTCAGAAGTAGAAGACATGGGTCACGGCCCACTCGAAAAATGGGCGGAAGCGGGAATTTTGACGTGAAGAAAAATGCTCTTGCTTGGAAGTTTTGCAGCGATGCCCTTGAGCGCCGTACTGCTGGTAATGCCGGTCAATGCAGGCGTAACCTCCCATTGCACCGACTGCACCAAGCTCATTAATGGAACCGCACTTGAAGTGGCAACCTGCAAGCCAACAGGGGTTGCTTCTGCCCATTGCCCGCGCCCACTTTTTTCCAACAACTGTTTTTTCGTAGGTGCGGATAAGACCCAGCGGTAGAAGCACGATCCGAACTTTAGGAGTGGCGGGATCGGTGCAACACTTCAGGCAGCGTCAAAGGAACGGCTCTCAACGTCGCTCGACGCAGACGGCCGGCCTTTGACGCTGACTACAAGGATACTCGGGAGTAGCCGTCAGATACCTTCCCACAAGGTTTAGCCTGCGGGCGCTTCTACTTTAACAAGAAACCGCAAATGCTCTAAAATCGCACCGGGTTGTCAAACTGCAAACCCGGAGCGCGTCATGATTAGAGTTGTGCCCAGGATCGTTCTTATCATTCTCATCACCGCTGGATCCCTCTCTTCTATGGAGGCCCAGGAGAAGAGCGACTCGGCGCTCGGCGGAGTGATACAGACTCTTTTTGCGGCAAGAGAGTTTGACCAGGCAGTCATTTCACCCGACGGCAAGCATGTGGCCTGGGTGGAAAAGCTGGTGGATAAGAACGGCGCCCCGAATGGAAATAGCGCCATTTATGTCTCCAGCACGAATCCCGGAACAAATCCCCGGCGGATCACTGCCGGGAGCAGCGCAAGCGCGTATGCTGAGACGTCGGTGGCGTGGTCAGCGGACAGCCAGCACCTTGCCTTTCTATCGGATGCCGGGAAGCCGGGCCAGCAGCAGCTCTACGTACTGGATCTTGCCGCTGGCCCAGCCAGGAAGCTCACTGAGGTAAAAGGCTTTCTGGATTCACCCGGGTTCTCGCCGGATGGCAAGACCCTGGCTGTGCTGTTCACGGAGAATGCTACACGTGCGTCCGGCCCCCTGGTTGCCGAAACTCCGCAGACGGGAGTGATCCAGGACGCTGTGACGGAGCAGCGTCTGGCTTTGGTAAATGATTCAGGAGGAAGGCTGCGCCAGATTTCTCCCGCAGATATGTATGTCTACGAGTATGACTGGTCGCCGGACGGCAAGCGATTCGCAGTCACGGCGGCGCCCGGCAACGGCGATGACAATTGGTATATTGCGCAGCTTTATACGCTCAATGCAAGCGGTGGAGAGATGAAATCCATCCACAAACCACCGCTGCAGATTGCTGTTCCGGCATGGTCGCCGGACGGTAAATCCGTAGCATTCATCGGAGGCCTGATGAGCGATGAGCCTTCTGTGGGTGGTGACGTCTTTGTAGTTCCCGCGGAGGGCGGCGATGCGAAGAACATCACTCCGGACCTGAAAGCCTCCGCAAGCTGGCTGACCTGGACGCACGATGGAAAGATCGTGTTTGGAGAATGGATCGATGGCGGCACTGCGCTGGTCAGAGCAGATCCCGCCGGCGCGAGTGCGGAAGTCCTTTGGAGGAGCGACGATCAAATCACCGCCAGCGGTTGGGGCGCTGCCGTGTCTCTCGCAGCAGACGGCAGGACCGCTGCCATGGTCCGCCAATCGTTCAGCCATCCGCCCGAGGTCTGGGCCGGTCCGATCGGCGACTGGAAGCAGATTACTTCTCGCAATGCCAACCTCAAGCCTGCCTGGGGAGAAGCCAAAAGCGTCCACTGGACCGATGAAGGATTCAATCTGCAAGGCTGGCTGCTCTACCCTCGGAATTTTGATCCGTCGCGGAAATATCCCATGGTGGTCAACGTCCACGGCGGGCCGGGTTCCATGGCGCGCTCTTCGTGGCCTGGAGCGCATAGCTTTGCCGTGGCGCTCTCCGGCGCGGATTATTTTGTCTTCTTCCCCAATCCTCGCGGCAGTTTCGGAGAAGGCGAAGCCTTTACCCGGGCCAACGTCAGGGATTTTGGTTACGGCGATTGGCGGGACATCCTCACCGGCGTGGACGCTGCATTGAAGGAAGCTTCCGTGGACGGGCATCGCCTGGGGCTGACTGGATGGAGTTACGGCGGCTATATGACAATGTGGGGCATTACACAAACCAATCGCTTTGCCGCCGCCGCGGCTGGCGCGGGTCTCGCGAATCTCCAGAGCTACTACGGAGAAAACCAGATTGATCAGTGGATGATTCCGTTCTTCGGCGCCTCCGTCTATGATGATCCGGCTGTGTACGCCAAGAGTTCACCCATTACGTTCATCAAGAATGCCAGAACCCCAACGCTGATCCTGGTGGGGGATAGTGACGGCGAATGTCCCACGCCACAGTCGTATGAATTCTGGCACGCCTTAAAAGCCCTGGGGGTGGAGAATGAATTTGTGGTGTATGAACACGAAGGCCACGCGTTCGCCAGCCCCGCTCACCAGCGCGACGTAATCGAGCGGGTGGTACGGTGGTTTGACCAACACCTGAAGAGCAAGTAGCGACTGGCAATGGGCCGGAGCTATAAAGCTTGTGTCTCAGGTCAAAGAAAAGTTCTCAATATACTTAGAATAATAATGACTATGCGCACCGACTGGACTCGCCAGGAAATTTCCGGGATCTACAATCAACCCCTGCTCGATCTTTTGCTTTTGGCGCAGAAGGTCCATCGCGAATTTCATCCACCCAATCAGGTGCAGATGTGCCGTCTGCTCTCCATTAAGACTGGCGGCTGTCCTGAAGATTGCGGGTACTGCCCGCAAAGCGCGCACTATCGCACCGGGGTCGAACGGCAGGAACTCATGGATACCGATGAGGTCCTCGCCGCTGCCCGTGCCGCCAAGGCCGATGGGGCGACGCGGTTCTGTATGGGAGCGGCCTGGCGGCAGGCGCCGCAGGGACCAGAATTCGATTCTGTGCTGGAATCGGTGCGAGCAGTGGCCGCGCTGGACATTGAAGTCTGCTGCACGCTGGGAATGCTCACTCCAAACCAGGCGCGGCAATTGAAGCAGGCAGGCCTTACCGCCTATAACCACAACCTGGATACCTCGCCCGAGTTTTACGGCAACATTATCAGCACGCGCATATACCAGGAGCGGCTGGACACCATTGCAGCGGTACGCAAGGCGGGAATCACGGTATGCTGCGGCGGGATCCTGGGAATGGGCGAGTCCGACCAGGATAGGATCGGGCTGCTGCATCAGCTTGCCACTCTAGATCCGCATCCTGAGAGCGTGCCCATTAACATGCTGGTTCGCGCAGCCGGTACACCGTTGGCCCAGCAGGGTGATCTGGATCCCTTGATTATGGTCCGCACCATTGCTACGGCCCGGATTATTATGCCTCGCTCCATGGTGCGCATGGCTGCAGGCCGTGCTCAGATGACGCGTGAAGCAGTGGTGCTCTGTTTTCTTGCTGGGGCCAACTCCATCTTCTATGGAGAGAAACTGCTCACCACGCCCAACCCCGAACCCGATCGTGATGCCATCTTCTTGCGCGATCTGGGTCTTGCGCCGATGCAACTGAGAGAACGTCATGACAGCAATTGAATTGGCCGGCAAGGCGCTGCAATGGAGAATCGGAGGAGTCACTGTCACGCGCCTGGTTGAGCTGGAGGCGCCAGGTCTCAGCTTTGTCCTCCCCGACGCAGTCCCTGAAAACCTGAAGGCGGTTCCCTGGCTGGCCCCGCACTTTGTGGATGCGGAATGGGAAGCCATCGCCAGCATTCAGGCCTTCATGGTTGAGTCCCGGGGAAAACGCATTGTGGTTGATACTTGTGTGGGCAATGATAAGCAGTTGCCACTCCGCAGGTGGACAAATCGAAAGGGGCCATTTCTTGAAGACCTGGCATCCGCCGGTTTTAACCGCGAGACGATTGACACCGTGCTCTGCACCCATCTTCACATGGACCATGTTGGCTGGAACACCATGTGGGCCGAAGGGAAATGGGTTGCGACCTTCCCCCATGCCCGTTATTTGTTTGGACGTATTGAATGGGAGTATTGGAACCGGACCGAGGAGAGCCGTGTAGGAACAGTGATCGAGCAGTCCATTCAGCCCATCCTCGCGGCCGGTCTCCACACTCTGGTGGAAACCGATCATCAAATTACTGACGAAGTATGGCTGGAGCCGACTCCGGGACACACGCCGGGGCATGTATCTGTAAGGATTGCATCCAAGGGAGAAGAGGGTGTAATTACCGGAGATCTGATGCACCATCCATGCCAGATTGCAAGACCCCACTGGAACTCCGTTGCTGATGTTGACCCCGAACAGGCAACCATCACCCGGAGAGACTTTATTACCCGCTACGCTCAAAGAAGCGATCTCGTCATAGGAACTCATTTTCCCGCGCCCACCGCCGGCCGGATTGTCCGGGATGGAGAAAATTTCCGATTTCAGGTGAGTTGACGGCGGTCTCATTCTTCCTTTTTTCCTGCGCGCGGTCCTGATAATAGCTGTAGCGTGATAGGATTTTTCCGCTTAAAAGGCGACTTGGATCATTACATCTGATTGATCTTTTGACTGGAGGACGGCATGGATGCCTATGTAACGACCACAGCAAGATTGAACTCTTCTTCCATTCCTGCAACGATTGCCTCACGCTTGGTTTCTTTTGTGTTCATGGCGGGTATTCTGTGCGTCTGCTCAAGGCAGGCGGTCGCGGCAACATGCGAGAGTTTGAGCAGCCTGAAATTGCCGGACACAACCATTACGCTGGCCCAGGTAGTGGAGGCCGGGGCCTTTACGCCGTCTGGCGCGGCAGCGAATTTGCCTGGCGCCGCAGCTTCGAGATACAAAGAGCTGCCTGCTTTTTGCCGGGTCACGGCAACTGTGAAACCGACCCCGGATTCCGATATCAAGATTGAAGTCTGGATGCCGCTTTCCGGATGGAATGGCAAATTCCAGGGCGAAGGCAACGGAGGTTTTGCCGGGGTCATTGCTTACCCGGCTCTAGCGGGCGGCCTGAGTCTGGGCTACTCGACCGCCGGCACCGATACCGGACATGCAGCGGCAGGTACCGATGCGAGCTGGGCGCTGGGTCATCCGGAAAAGGTCATTGATTTCGGTTATCGCGGAATCCACGAAATGACGGTGAAAGCCAAAGCCATTGTGCGCGCGTTTTACGGCAAGGATCTTCAACGCTCTTATTTCGGCAGTTGTTCTGATGGGGGACGTGAGGCCCTGATGGAAGCCCAGCGTTTTCCCGAGGATTATGACGGCATCCTGGCTGGCGCCCCAGCGAATTACTGGACCCATCTGTTAATGGCGGGCGCATGGGAGGCGCAGGCGTTAATGAAAGATCCTGCAAGCTACATTCCGGCCGCGAAGATACCGGCGCTGGGCGCTGCCGTGAATGCCGCCTGCGACAAGCAGGATGGTGTTGCTGATGGTGTCATCAACGATCCTCGCGCCTGTCACTTTGATCCATCGGTCCTGCTGTGCAAGGGAGAAGACTCCAACAGTTGCTTCACGGCGCCACAAGTGGTGGCACTCAAGAAGGTTTATGACGGGCCCACGAATTCAAAGGGCCAGCCGCTGTATGTAGGCCGGGTGCCTGGCGCAGAGGATGGGCCGGGAGGCTGGGTCACGTGGATCACCGGCTCGGCGCCGGGCAAGAGCCTGCAATACGCCTTTACCACCAATTTCTTTAAATACATGGTGTTCAACAATCCAGACTGGGACTTCAAAACATTTAATTTTGATTCCGATCTTAAGACTGATGACGAGAAGCAGGCCCGCAACGTAAACTCCACCGATCCGAACCTGAAGCCTTTCCGGGCAAGAGGAGGAAAGCTGATTATCTATCACGGCTGGAATGACCCGGCAATCTCTCCACTCAACACGATTAATTATTACAACAGCGTGTTGAGCACAGTTGGAGCGCGCGAGTCCGGCGATTTCCTGCGCCTCTATCTGGTTCCGGGAATGCAACATTGCGGCGGCGGACCTGGACCGAACTCGTTTGGCCAGCAAGCGGGTTCCACCGCCGACGCGCAGCACAACATCTATGCCGCGCTTGAACAATGGGTGGAGAAGGGGATTGCACCCGGCACGATTGTGGCCACCAAATACGTTTCCGATCTGAATCCTCAGCAAGGCGTGAAATTCTCTCGCCCGCTCTGCCCCTATCCGCAAATCATCAAATACAAGGGATCGGGCGACACGAACGACGCGGCCAACTTCGCGTGCGCACAGGGCAAGAAATAAAAAGGGCCGGCAGGTATGCTGCCGGCCTTGTCGTTTAAAGCGGGTTGAGGGTTTAGAAGCTGAAGCGCAGACCGAGCTGGATCTGACGCGCAATGTCCGCAGAGTTGAAGGATAGCGGAATGCTTCCCGGCACAAAGCCAGGCTGCAAGTCCAGGGCCTTGACTCCACGGACGTTGTAAGGACCATTCAGCAGGTTGCCTCCGTTGGGGAATACGGTAGCTGCTGCTAAAGCTGCTGTACCCGCCGGGAAGATCCCATTTACACCGGTGAAATTCGTGTGATTCAGCAGGTTAGCTGCTGTCACGCTGAATCCCAGGCGCATGGCTTCATGGTTCTTGGAAAGACGGATGTCTTTGTTGAGCCGCATGTCCCAGCGATAGTTCCAGGGGAGAATGCCACTGTCACGCGGAGCATTGAAGGGACGCGCCTGGTTGAGCGCTTCCTGTACCAGACCATTGCCGGCTGCGCCAACGGCGGGACTATCGAACAACTCGAACGGAGTACCTGAGTGGATGCTCACGATCGGAGCCAAGGTGATATCGCTCAGCGCGCTCAAGAACAGATTTCCTGAGCCGCTATGGAACGGAGTGGTGTACACCGCGCTTGTGGTGAACGCATGGGAAATGTTGTAAGGAGAAATTGCCCGGTCCTTGCCTGGAGTGGTTGGAAAGTAGGTGCTGGTGAACGAGGAGAAATCCAACGAGTCATCGATGGCCTTGGACCAGGTATAGTTCGTCTGGAACTGCAAGTGGTTGGTAAAGCGGCGGGTCAGCGAGACCGTACCCGCGTGATAGATCGCTCCACCGCAAGCGCAGTAGTCGGTGAGGGTCTCAAACTTAGGCTGCCCACCGATCAGCGGATTGTTAGCCGGATTGGGTTTCAAGATCGGGCCGAGTAGCGGATCGAACGCGCCACTGTTGACAAACCCAACTTCAAGCGGATCCTGCAAGTGCACCGTGTGTTGCATGTTGTAGCCTATTTCCAGTGACATGTTCTTCGCCAACTCGTGTTGAATGCTCAAGCTGGCCTGGATGCCGTAGTTGTTCTTATATCCCGAACCACCCACAAAAGGTGAACCAGGATTGACGATTCCGATTCCGTTGGGCTGGCCTTCTGCGATGACAATCCCCGCGGCAGCATAATCTGCGGCTGTGACGGGCTTCAGGACGGGCAGGTTCCCCTTGGCGAACAATTCTCCCAGCAGGGCAGCGTATCCTGGCGTGCCGATGGTTTCTACCGCTTGAGCAAACCCCAGTGGCCCCAATGGGTTATAAAGATTGGAGTAATAGGAGTTCTGGAACTGGGCCGGAGCAACGAATATGCCGCTGCCGGCGCGGAGAAGGGTCTTATGGTCTCCGAACACATCAAACGCTATGCCTATGCGAGGAGAAAAATACTTGTTGACATTTGCGCCGGGGAAGGACTCATCATCCATGTCAAACCGAACTCCAGCATCCACGGTAAGCCGCGATGTCATCTTCCATGAATCCTGGAAGTAGATCCCGCCATAGTGCGCCCAATTGGCGATTAAAGCGTTGTTGCCGGTCGACGTCCGGAATTGAGTCGGCAGTCCGAATCCAAACGACTGCAGGGAGGTCAGATTTGTCCCTGGCCCGGGTAGTCCAGCGGCTGCTACTGCCTGCGCGGCCAAAGCGGGTGGCAACACGCCCGGTGTGAGAATGGGGAGAATCCCGGGTACATACGCTACCTGCGAGTGAGCATACAGGTTGTCAAAGTACGTGTATTTTACCGGCCGGTAGGACTCGCCGAATTTGAGGGTGTGCTTTCCCTTGGTCCAGGTAACGCTGTCTTCAAATTGATAGCGCCTCTGGTGACCCAATACCTCTGCGCCCAGAAGGGGGCCAAAGGTGGCAAAACCATCTGTAAACGCCGAAAAGGGCGTAGTAGGACCTCCATGGTTATTGTTCCATGTGAAGTCAGCCACATTCTCGGGAACGATTTGCACCCGCAGGCTGTTGAGGAGCGAGGGGCTGAAAATATGGCTCCAGGTGATCAGCGCCTCGTAGTCGCGGAGGGTGTCGTTAGTGGCATAGCTGCTCGATATCGTGGGTCCCACGCCAGCGCCGTATCCACCGGCGGCTCCGCCCAGGTCGAGAGGACTATCCTCACGTTCCAGCAGGAATCTGAGGGTAAGCGTATTGTTCGCGTTCGGCAGCCAGTCCAGGCGCGCCACACTGTCAATCCACTTTTGGTCGCCAGGAAAGAACCCGCTTTGGCCGGCAATCAACTTCTGCACAAAGGGATTGTTGGCCGGAGTTAAGAAGGCGGTCAGAGCAGCCGCGGCGCCGGGGTTGCTCAGCGCCACTTGATTTATATAGGCCTGCTGAGCGGCCGACGGCCCCGTGACAAAGGGTGTATTGAAAGTCTTCTGGCTCTCGAAAGTCGTCCGGTAGGCTTCAGTATTGAGAAAGAAGAAGAGCTTGTCCTTAATCAGCGCCCCACCCAGATCACCGCCAATGTGGTAATCCTGGTCCATAGCGTTGTTATTTCCGATTTGGAAAAAGGGCTTGGCATCAGTAACCTGGTCGCGGAACAAGCCAAAGACGTTTCCATGCAATTGATTGCCGCCGGTCTTGGTAACTACATTCACATGCTCGGCAAGGGTGAACCCAAACTCGGCGTTAAACGAATTGCGGTTGACCTGGAGCTCCTGGATGGCATCCGGTGAGATATGTGCCGTTCTGGAGGAACCTGAGCCATAGTCGTTCTCACCACCGTCAATCGTGACCAGTCCACCACGCCCGTTTCCGCCCGCACTGGTAAAATTGTTAACCGCAAACGCTCCGATATTGCGCTGTGCACCGGAGCTATGAATGGCCTCGGCATTGGTCATTCCGGGCAGCAGTTGAACGGTCTCGGAGTAATCGCGGCCGATGCTGGGAATATTCTGTTCTGCGATCTGATTGATGTAGTCGGCTTGCTGGGTCTGTGTTACCTGGATCACGGGTGCGCTATCTCCGGTGATCTCAATCACTTCGGCAGATGAGCCCACTTTCAGATGAGCGTCATAAGTTGAAATCGTGCCCACCGTCAGGGTAAAGCTCCTGGCCACCTGCTTCTCAAAGCCCGCGGCCTCCACGGTGATCTGATAGCTGCCAGGGTGCAGCACCGGGATGGTGTAGCTGCCGTCTGCGTTGACTTTGACTGTTTTGGTGAACCCTGTATCGGGATTGGCTACAGTGACGTTAGCCTTCGCAATGACCGCGCCCTGTTGGTCGTATACTGTTCCCTTCAACGTTGCGGTGGAATAATCCACTTGCGCATACGTTGGGACAATCCATCCCAGGGCCAGCAAACAGGGAAGGAAAAACAACACGGTAATTCTTTTCATGCTACCTCCTCAGAAATCGAAATGAATATGCCGTATAAAGCCGCCAGATACGGTCGCGCGAGAAATGAAGTTTCTGTGCTGTATTCGCCGGGAAGCCAATTGCTGCCTTTAGGACGGCACAAATATTAGCCTTCTTTTGGAGCTTTTGGAAAGAAAAATATAGCTTTGAGTAAACAAAATATTACTGTCAGTAAATGAAGTAGAGATGTGAATCTTCACAGATTCATATTCTGATTTTCATAGATTTCAGGCTGCTAAAGCGAGCGCCAGCCCGAGGAATCAAAGATCAATGTGGAACTTGGTGTAAGAAGAAAATCGAACCTCGAGGCGGCCAAAAATCAAGCCTCGGGCTCCGGGTCCTTGTCGCTGGCGTACTCCGGGTGGCGCGCGGGGGCACGGTGATGGATTTCGCGTGAGAGCGTCCGCAACCATCGCAGCTCAGTTCGAAACTGCTGGATGACCAGACTCACCATCCACACCGCCTCGTGGAAGCGATGGCCCACTTCCGCGCGAATGCTTTCGAGTGTGGCTTCTTCACGCGCCAGTTCCTGCTCCAGGAATTTCTGGCGGCCGCGAATCTGCTCTCGGGAGACTCCCGCTCGCGCCTGCCAGGATAGTCCCAGCCAGATAAGAAACGGCGGCCGCTCGCGCTGCGTGATCCAGTCGTCGCGCTCCAGGGAGTCGGCCAGCGCGGATCGGCCCTTGGGTGTGGTGGCAAACACATGGCGCTCCGGCCCCACCGCCGGTTCACTGCTGGCCGCAATGCGAATCATCCCTAAACGGGCAAGCTTGTCCAAGGAGTAATACACTTGCGGACGCGAAATGTTGGCCCAGTCGCGTAACCGGCGGCGCTCCAACTCGGCATTAGCCTGATAGCCGTGCATGGGCCGCTCGGCCAGCAGGCTCAACAGGACCAGATCAGGCGTTGTTAGTTCAACCTTTCTTCGCGCCATTCTTCTCCTTGCGCTGGCGCGTCCAGTACCACCATTGTGACTGGTCGGCAGGCAACAGTGGATTTCTGGCCTGCGCCACGGCAGCGCGGAAAACATCCAGAGAACAGATGTCGTGCTGGTCACCGCTAATGCGGCAGAGTTTATCGTAAAGTTTTTTGGGATCCTGTCGTCCCAATTGCTCGACACTGCGAATGCCAAGAAGTTCGAAATCACGAAGTGTGGCCGGTCCAACGGAAATCAGGTCTTCCAGTCGGCGTTCTTTCGTTTGCATAAAAGGACCTCCTGAAACACAGTCTAGTATAATTTAGACTACATCACCCTCTCTTGGCAAGCAGATATGACCCTGGCAAGTATGAAGCTGGGGACACGTAGTTCCGCTGGGTGCAAGAGAGTATTCTTCGTTATGCTCAGGATGCGGTTGGATGCTGTTCTGAATGTCGCAAGTTAACAAATGTTTACAAAGCTTAAGCTTGAAAAACAATCGCTCTCCGATATCAAGAATGACATATCCTGAGTCTAAATAAGAGTTAACGTTGATCCAGGCTGCCTCAGGTTATTCTGGTTACTTGGATACACTTTAAGCCGAGAGTTATCCCTGATACATTATTGTCCTGCTTTCAGAGAAGAGGAGATGGATGCTCGTTAAGCCTGCATCTTGGTTCAGGATTAGTCTGTGCGCTGGTTTTTTGATCGCGGTTGCCGCTTTTCAATTGGGCTGCGGGAACGCTCCTGCCACCCCCTCCAAATCCTCTAAGGGCGGGCGGCCGGGCATGGGGCAGCAAGCGATGCCGGTTTCGGTTGCCCAGGCTGAAACCCGGGACATTCCGGTTTATCTCAGCGGATTAGGTTCGGTTGAAGCCTTTTATACGGTACTGGTGAAGACCCGCGTTGACGGTCAGCTGGTAAGCGTCAATTTCAGGGAGGGCCAGGACGTAAACAAGGGCGATCTGCTGGTGATAGTTGATCCGCGTCCTTTTGAAGTCGCATTGTCTCAGGCTGAAGCTAACCTTTATAAGGACCAGGCCGCATTGAAGGATGCAAAGGTGAACCTGGATCGCTTCAAGGATCTTTACCAGAACGGCGGCGTCGTCTCCAAGCAACAGCTCGATACGCAGGATTCTCTGGTGGGGCAGCTTGAGGGCTCGGTGCGGGCCGATCAGGCGCAGGTTGATAACGCGAAGCTGAACCTTGTTTATACCCGCATCACCGCTCCTGTAAGTGGGCGGGTCGGATTGCGGCTGGTGGATCCAGGCAACATCGTCCATGCGGCGGATACCACCGGACTGTTGTTGCTCACGCAACTGCATCCCATAGCCGTGATCTTCACTCTGCCGGAGGATCAGCTGCCCTCGGTTGCCCAGCACATGCGCGGCGGCGCGCTCCAGGTGGAAGCCTACAGCCGCGACGACCAGACCAAGCTGGCCAGCGGTAAACTGCTCATGATCGACAACCAGATTGATGCCACTACAGGCACAGCCAAGCTGAAGGCTGTATTTGACAACCAGGAAAGCGCGTTGTGGCCCAACCAGTTCGTGAATTGCCGTCTGTTGCTGGAAACGAAAAAGAACAGCACGGTGATACCTGCCGCCGCCATCCAGCGCGGCCCGCAAGGCAGTTACGTGTTTGCCGTGAAGCCGGACAAGACGGTGGAGATGCGGCCAGTTACGGTGAGCTTGACTCAGGCCAACTTTGCCGCAGTCAGCGCTGGGCTGAAACCGGGCGACACCGTGGTGACAGACGGCCAGGACAAGCTACAGGCAGGCAGCCATGTTGAACCGCGCCCGCCGGCGGGGACGCCAGCGTCCAAACCCAACCAGACGGCGGAAGCGACACGGTAATGAGCCCGTCCCGACTATTCATTCTTCGGCCGGTTGCCACCACGTTGTTGATGGTCGGCGTGCTGCTGGTGGGTATTGTGGCTTACCGGCAGTTGCCGGTTTCAGCTTTGCCCCAGGTAGACTATCCCACCATTCAGGTACTCACCTTTTATCCGGGCGCCGGTCCGGACGTGATGACCTCATCCGTCACCGCTCCGCTGGAGCGCCAGTTTGGCCAGGTACCGGGGTTGAACCAGATGACCTCCAGCAGTTCTTATGGCAGCTCGGTCATTACTCTGCAATTCAATCTGGATTTGAGCATTGATGTCGCCGAACAGGAGGTTCAGGCTGCGATCAATGCCGGGTCCACCTTCCTGCCGCGCGATCTGCCCAACCCGCCCGTCTATAACAAAGTTAACCCGGCGGATGCGCCCATCCTTACTCTCGCGCTCACTGCAGATAGTTTGCCTCTCACCGCGGTGGAAGATTTGGCTGACACGGTGCTGGCGCAAAAAATCTCGCAGCTCACGGGCGTGGGACTCGTCTCCATCAGTGGCGGGCAAAAGCCCGCCGTCCGTATTCAGGCCAACCCCGCTGTGCTGGCTTCTTATGGGCTGAGCCTGGAAGACCTGCGCACCATTCTGGGCCAGGCCAACGTGGACGAAGCTAAGGGAGTTCTGGAAGGTCCGAGACAGGCCTTCACCATCAACAGCAACGACCAGTTGCTCTCCAGCGACGGCTACAGGTCCGTGATTGTCGCTTACCGCAACGGCAGCCCGGTGCGCCTCACCGATGTGGCCACCGTGATTGACGGTGCGGAGAATGTTAAGCAGGCTGCATGGATGAATTTATCCCCGGCCGTGATCGTCAACATTCAGCGCCAGCCGGGAGCGAACATCATCAGCGTGGTGGACCGGATCAAGAAGGTCCTGCCGCAACTGCAATCCGCGCTGCCCCGGTCAGTGAAAGTGGCGGTCCTGACTGACCGCACGGAGACGATTCGTGCCTCAGTGGCAGACGTTCAATTCGAGTTGATGCTGACTGTGGGCCTGGTGGTGTTGGTAATTTTTCTTTTTTTGCGGAACCTCTCTGCCACCAGCATTCCCAGCGTTACCGTCCCACTCTCGATCGTAGGCACCTTTGCCGTGATGTATCTGCTGGGCTACAGCCTGGACAATCTATCGCTGATGGCGCTCACCATCTCCACCGGATTTGTGGTGGATGATGCCATCGTGATGATTGAAAACATCGACCGCTTTTTGGAAGAAGGCCACCCACCACTCGAAGCTGCGCTCAAGGGATCGGCCCAGATTGGCTTCACCATCATTTCGCTCACGGTCTCGCTCATTGCTGTCTTGATTCCGCTGCTGTTCATGGGTGACGTGGTTGGCCGTCTTTTCCGCGAATTCGCTGTCACTCTGGCGGTAACCATCCTGGTGTCTGCAGTCGTTTCTCTCACGCTCACTCCCATGATGGCTGCGAGGCTGCTCAAGAACCCAGCCCAGGCAAAACACGGCCGCTTTTATAAGGCTTCAGAGCGCTTCTATGAACGGGTGATAGAGTTTTATGGCCGCACGCTGAAGTGGGTTCTGAAGCATCAGCCCGCCACGTTGCTGGCCACCGTGGCTGCTCTCGCATTCACTCTTTTCCTGTACGTAATTGTACCCAAAGGCTTTTTTCCGGTGCAGGATACCGGAGTGATCCTGGGTATCTCAGAAGCCGGGCAGAGCGTCTCCTTTAGCGCCATGCAGGCCAAACAACAACAGCTTACCCAGATCATTCTTAAAGACCCGGATGTGGCCAGCCTGTCCTCATTTATCGGGATAGATGGCACCAACACCACGGCCAACAGTGGGCGCATTCAGATCAACCTCAAGCCGCACTCCGACCGTAGTTCCAGCGCCTCGGATGTCATTCGCAGGCTCCAGCCGGAAGTGGCCCAGGTGAACGGGATCACCTTATATATGCAGCCGGTGCAGGACCTCACGGTGGAAGATCGGGTGAGCCGCACGCAATTTCAATATGCCCTGGAAGATGCGGACGCCAACGAGTTAAATACCTGGGTACCGCAAATCGTACAGAAACTGGGTGCATTGCCGCAACTGCGCGACGTGGCCAGCGACCAGCAGAATGGCGGGTTGCGCGCCGATCTGGTCATAGACCGCGATACCGCTGCCCGTTTCGGCATTCTGCCCCAGGCGATTGATGACACGCTTTATGACGCTTTTGGTCAGCGCCAGGTTTCCACCATCTTTACCCAGCTCAATCAGTATCACGTTGTGTTGGAGGTGGATCCGCAATTTCGGCAAGATCCCAGCGCGCTGAAAGATATCTACGTCAAATCGTCCACTGTATCCCAGTCGCCCACGTCCCCACCCAGCACGGGCACTGCGCTCGGCGGTGCGGCCGTGCCTCTCTCGGCATTCAGCCATTTCGAGGTTTCCAATACCCCGCTCGCGATCAACCATCAGGGGCAATTTCCAGTGGTTACCATCTCTTTCAACCTGGCTCCCGGTGAATCGCTTGGCAATGCGACCACAGTGATTGCGCAGGCGGAACGCGATCTGGGCATGCCCATTAGCATCCATTCCAGTTTTCAGGGAACGGCGGCCGCTTTTCAGACTTCGCTTTCATCTGAACCCTATTTGATTCTGGCGGCGTTGGTGACCGTGTACATCGTCCTGGGAGTTTTGTACGAGAGTTATATCCATCCGGTGACGATTCTTTCCACCTTACCTTCAGCCGGAGTGGGGGCGTTTTTGGCGCTGATGATTACCGGCAACGATTTCACCATCGTGGCGCTGATAGGCATCATTCTGCTCATTGGCATCGTGAAGAAGAATGCCATCATGATGATCGACTTTGCCCTGAATGCCGAGCGCAAAGAAGGCAAGCCGCCGGAGGAGGCAATTTTCCAGGCGAGCCTGCTGCGCTTCCGCCCTATCATGATGACCACCATGGCGGCTCTTCTGGGCGCGGTTCCGCTGGCGCTGGGCCGAGGCACAGGCTCAGAGCTTCGCCATCCCCTGGGCATCACCATCATTGGCGGGCTGCTGCTGAGTCAGTTATTTACTTTGTACACCACACCGGTGATTTATCTGTGGTTTGACCGTTTGGCCCACGGATTTGAGCGCTTCAACGTCGGCAACGTCATAAGCCCGGTAGAAGAGCCCGCCGGAGCCGACTGAAATAAGATCGGGCGATCGCTCGTGATCCGGTGATCAGAAAGAGTGATCAAAGTCACGTGATCGCCAAAACTGCCAAAGCTGACACTGCAACGTGCAAGAGCTTTAGAAGTAGTAAGGAAACAGGAAGAGGTTAAAGACCGAGGGCCAAAGGCTAAGGGCCAAGAGCGAAGAAGCATAAGCCGAAAGCCCTTGCTGGATACTAACTACTAAGTACTGACTACTGCTGTCCATGAACATCTCTGCTCCATTCATTCGCCGGCCGGTTGCCACCTCGCTGCTCACCTTCGGGTTGCTATTGGCGGGAATTCTGGCTTACACCCGCTTGCCGGTTGCTCCCCTGCCCCAGGTTGAGTATCCGGTGGTGCAGGTTTCGGCGGGACTACCGGGCGCCAGCCCGGAGACCATGGCGTCCTCAGTGGCTACTCCGCTGGAGCGGCAGTTTGGCCGGATCGCCGGCGTGAATGAGATGACCTCGACCAGTCAACTCGGATCCACCAACATTGTTCTTCAATTCGATCTCAGCCGGAACATAGATGCTGCCGCCCGCGACGTCCAGGCATGCATCAACGCGGCCCTGGGACAATTGCCGGCAAACCTGCCGACCCGCCCGTCGTATCGCAAAGTCAACCCCGCTGACGCGCCCATTTTGATCGTGGCTCTGACTTCAGACAGCGCCACGCTTCCGCAAATGTATGACGTGGCAGACTCGATCCTGGCGCAGAAGCTGTCCCAGTTGGCCGGCATCGGTCAGGTGGTGGTGGGCGGGGCTGCGCGTCCGGCGGTACGGGCTGAAGTTAATCCCGCGTTGCTCAACAGCATGGGAATTGGCATTGAGCAGGTCGCCACCGCGCTGGCCAGCGCAAACGCCAACCATCCGAAAGGAGAGCTTGCTGGTTCCTCCACCGCCTGGCAAATCACTGACAATGACCAGATTTTTACCGCTGACAAATACAAAATGGTCATTATTGCCCAGAAGAACCCGGGCGTAGTGCGCCTGCAGGATGTTGCGGATGTGCAGGATTCAGTGGAAGACATTCACAATGCCGGATTGGCCAACGGCCATCCCGCGGTGCTCATGATCATCTTCCGCCAGCCGGGAGCGAACATCATCAGTGCGGTGGACAACGTGCGTGCTGAGTTGCCGCAGTTGCAGGCATCCATTCCTGCCGGTATCAGGCTGGACATTGTGATGGATCGCACCACCACCATTCGCGCCTCCGTAGCCGATATCCAGATCACGCTGATCATCTCCATTGTGCTGGTGATATTGGTAGTGTTTGTCTTCCTGCGCAATCTCCGTGCCACCTTCATCCCAAGCGTTGCGGTGCCGCTTTCACTCATTGGCACCTTCGGCGTGATGTATATCGTGGGCTACAGCATAGACAATCTTTCCCTGATGGCGCTGGCGATCTCTACCGGCTTCGTCGTGGATGACGCGATCGTCGTTTTGGAAGACATTACGCGATACATGGAGATGGGGCTTGGCCCGGTGCAAGCCGCCTTCCGCGGGGCGAGTGAGATTGGTTTTACCGTGCTTTCCATGAGCACTTCGCTGGTCGCGGTCTTTATCCCCATTCTGTTGATGGCGGGCATCGTGGGGCGCCTGTTCCGTGAGTTCGCCGTCACCTTGAGTACGGCTATTGGCGTTTCTCTTGTGGTCTCGCTCACCACCACCCCCATGCTGTGCGCCAAATTTCTGCGTCCGTCCATGCAGGAAAAACATGGAAGGCTATACCGGACGAGCGAACGGATGTTTGATTTTATCTTGAAGATTTACCGGGGCAGCCTGGGCTGGGTCCTTCGTCATCAGTTGGTTACGCTGGGCATTACGATCGCGACTGCCGGCCTGAGCATTTATCTCTACGTCGTTGTTCCCAAAGGCTTCTTCCCGCAGCAGGACTCGGGCCGGATCGGCGGTTCAATCCAGGCCGCGCAGGATATCTCATTTGATGCGCTCAAGAGCAAGATGCAGCAGTTTGTCAGCATCGTGATGAAAGATCGGGCCGTAGACACTGCTGTCGGTTTTGCCGGAGGAGGAGGCAGCCAGAATAGTGGTCGAATGTTTGTTACGTTGAAGCCGCTGAACCAGAGAAAATCCTCTGCTGACCAGATCATCAACCGCTTGCGTGGCCAACTCGCCGTGATACCCGGAGCGACGCTTTACATGCAATCTGCGCAGGATCTTCAGATCGGCGGGCGCATGAGCAACTCCCAGTTCCAGTTCACTTTGCAATCGGAGAATCTGAATGATTTGAACGAATGGGCCCCCAAAGTGCTGGCCAAACTGCGCAGCTTGCCGCAACTGCAGGATGCCAACACCGATCAGCAAGATAAAGGCCTCTCCGCCCAATTAATGGTGGACCGCGACACCGCCGCGCGCTTGGGCATTACCTCGCAACAGGTAGATACGGTACTGAATGACTCCTTTGGACAGGCGCAGGTTTCTGTGATGTACCGTCCTTTGAATCAGTACCATGTGGTATTGGAAGTAGCGCCCCGGTTCCAGCAGAGCACGGATGCTCTCAAGATCACATATGTGCACTCCTCCAATGGCACGGAGGTGCCGCTATCGGCTTTTGCTCATTACGAACCCTCCAACACATCGCTTCAGGTCAACCATCAGGGGCAGTGGCCGGCGGTCACCATCTCTTTCAACCTCGCGCCCGGAGTTGCGTTAGGCCAGGCAACCACCATCGTTGAAACAGCAATGCGCGACATTAGCGTTCCCTCCACCGTCCATGGAAGTTTTCAGGGGACAGCCGCCGCCTTCCAAAGGTCGCTTTCCAGCGAGCCGATATTGATTCTTGCCGCATTGGTCACGGTCTATATCGTGTTGGGCGTGCTCTATGAAAGCTATATTCATCCCATCACCATTCTCTCGACCCTGCCTTCCGCCGGAGTCGGAGCCATTCTGGCGTTGCTGATCACGCGCACGGACCTGAACGTGATTGCGCTGATAGGTATCATCCTGTTGATCGGGATTGTGAAGAAAAATGCCATCCTGATGATCGACTTCGCGCTTGAAGCTGAACGCAAAGAGAACAAATCGCCGGAAGAGGCGATTTACCAGGCCTGTTTGCTGCGCTTCCGGCCCATCATGATGACTACCATGGCCGCCCTGCTCGGCGGCCTTCCGCTGGCCATTGGAACCGGAGTTGGATCTGAGTTGCGCCGTCCCCTGGGGATTGCCATTGTGGGCGGCCTGATTGTGAGCCAGGCCCTCACGCTCTTCACTACTCCAGTTGTTTATCTCTATTTGGATCGTTTTCGCTTGCGCGTAGCAGGCCGCAGAGCCTCAGAGAAGCGCCGTCCCGTTCAGACGCAACCCTCATTGCTACCAAGCGGAGATTGAAGAGTAGCTACAGTTGCTATGATTGCAGTTGCGGCAATTCTGGCAACAAGAATGGCGGTTCATGCCGAATGCATGAACCGCCATTTTCCTTCCTGGGTTGAAAATCCTTCGAAAGCATTTTGACCATGCACCAGTGCCGCACTTTTCAACCAGAAATGTCGCGGACTAAATACCAAGTGCTGTTTGCTGAGCGCTGACTCTAGTATCGTCGCCAGGGGCCGCGGTGTCTGGCGCTGTTGTAGCCTCGCTGATATCCGTCTTCGTAGGCGTCCCGGTAAAGCTGTTTGTAATAGTTCCGGTCGATGCCTCCGTAGTATCCGCGATCGGCATGTTTGAAATTACTGTCGTGAGTTGGACGGAAGCTGTGGCCGGTGAACCAATCGTTCTTGCCGTCATTGAGCCCATCCTGGTAGCCGAAGCTGCGGGCGTTCGCCGCCACGCGATCGTGGCCGTAGTAATCATCTCGATCGTGGTAGCCCCACCCTTGCGCTGACGCCAAAGCACAGCTGCCAAGGATCAGCGCCGTGGTAATAAGCAGCATTCGCAGCCTGTTCATAATTTCTCCTTCAGCCCGGTTCACCTACCGGCACTGAAATTTTCTTGCTGGTATGAACCCGGCGGTTGTGAATTTGTCTTTGGCCTCGCTGGTGAGGAAGCGTATTTTTTTGTAAAGACCTTCTTAACTTTTCAAAGGTAGATGGCGGAAGGCGAAGAAGCTTCGTCTGGAAAATCTGTGGGTGAGAAACAGTATATGGAGCGATTAACTCGACCTTGCGTTTGATTTGCTTGCCCAATAGAAGAGGAGCAGTAGCCGTGGCGGTGGGAATGTGGGAAGCGCGGGGTTGGCGCTTTCCAAGAAAGAGGGAAATCCCGATTTTGGTTTTGGGGATTTTCCTCTTTCG
>Ga0209168_10000242_pt1 | contig 60254 bp, 53 predicted proteins | sample Coa_R1_FD_187156 | JGI IMG/M metagenome (GOLD analysis project Ga0209168, IMG submission 187156) | Surface soil microbial communities from Centralia Pennsylvania, which are recovering from an underground coalmine fire - Coalmine... | ecosystem: Environmental > Terrestrial > Soil > Unclassified ...
CGCACTGTAGGCAGCATGAAACGGGATCGGAATGTGTCCAGCCACGCTTGAGATATTAATGATCGTGCCGCCGCCATGCTGTCGCATCACAGGAATCACTTTCTGCATCGCGGATACTGGCCCGAAAAAGTTCGCTTCGAACATGTCATGACAGGCTGACATCTCCATCTGCGAGACGGAATCGAGCAGGCCGTGTCCGGCATTGTTGATCCAGATATCGATTCGCTGAAAGTGATGCAGCGTGAGGGCGAGGACGCGATCAATTTCTTCCGAGTGCCGTACGTCGCAGGAGAAAGCCGCCGTATGTTCGGCAAAACCTATTCTGATCCTCGCTGCTTCCGCGCGGGCGGCATCCCGCGACAACAGGACAACGCTTGCGCCTACTTCCACGAACAGTTTGGCGATCGCTTCGCCGATTCCCATCGATGCGCCCGTAACGACGACGACCTTTCCGGCAAGTTCCATGCTTGGGTTGTAGTCAGACCGGCGAAGCAAGTCAAGATGCGCCGGATGCTGTCGTAAAATCGACGTGTCGAATTCGGAGATCGCGTGGCTCTTCTTCCATTATTCCCGCTGGAATTGGTATTGCTTCCGGGCACGCCATTGCCCCTTCACATTTTCGAACCAAGATACAAAGAAATGATGGGAGAGTGCCTGGCAAACAGCGCGCCGTTCGGCATCGTTCGCGCATTGGAACAAGGCATTGCGGAAATCGGATGCACAGCCGAGATCGTCACCGTGACCAAAGAGTATCCCGACGGTCGCATGGATTTGATTTGTGAAGGACGCAAGCGGTTTGAAGTGCTGGAAGTCAATCGCGAGCGCTCGTTCCTGCAGGCGGAAGTGTTGCTGGTGCCCGACGAACCGGCAATCGCCGCGCAGGAAGAGCGCGCGAAGGCGATTCAACTACACCTGGAGATCTTGTCGCTAGCGGGAGCCGTGCAAGATTTGTCGGCCGCAGATCAGACTCAGCTCTCGTTCCATCTCGCGGGTTCGCTGCCGCTCGATCTGGATTTCAAGCAACAGTTGCTGTCTATGCGCTCCGAGGGACAACGCCTGCAGGCGGTGGCGGCGTACCTGGAGGCAATCTTGCCCAGGTTGCGCCGCGCCTCGCGGACACGCGAGAAGGCGGGTGGTAACGGGCACGTCCATTAACGGTGCATCACTTGCCTTACATCTCGGAAATCAGCCCGTGCTCCCATAGGTCGTTAGTTTTGCCTGCTTTGTGTTCGACACTGCCGCGCGATTGCTCGTTGAGTCCAGAATCCCGTGGGGCTTCGAGCAGCGTCACACACGCCGCAGCGCCAAACTGAGCCGCAGAAGCGAGCGTATAATCACTCCATTGTAGTTTGTGGGGGTTCCTTTCATGAGTGTTCCGCGCACGCTGGGTGAACTGCGCCGCAGCAACTTCTCCGAAGAGCGTTTAAGCAGCCGCCGGGTGAAAGATGAATTGCGAGACAATCTGGTCGCACGGTTGCGGCAGAGCGATGACGCATCGGTGTTCCCGGGGATTGTGGGATACGACGATACAGTCGTGCCGCAGATCATCAATGCGATTCTCTCGCGCCATAATTTCATTCTGCTTGGATTGCGAGGTCAGGCGAAAAGCCGCATCCTGCGGGCATTGACGACGCTGCTCGATGCGCAGATGCCATACATCGCCGGATGCGAGATCCATGACAATCCGTACGCGCCGATTTGCCGGCGTTGCCGCGAGGAAGTTGCGCGGCTTGAAGACCAGACACCCATTGCGTTTCTCACGCCCGACGAGCGCTACGTGGAAAAGCTGGCGACGCCGGATGTGACGATTGCGGACTTGATTGGCGACATCGATCCGATCAAAGCCGCGCGTGGAGGCCACCAGTTGTCGAGCGAACTGACGGTGCACTACGGGCTTCTGCCCCGCGCAAATCGTGGCATTTTCGCCATCAACGAACTGCCGGATCTTGCCGGAAAGATTCAGGTCGGTCTGTTCAACATCATGCAAGAGGGCGACGTACAGATTAAGGGATATCCCATCCGGATGCCGCTGGACGTCGCGCTGGTATTCAGTGCGAATCCCGAGGATTACACGGCCCGCGGCAAGATCATCACGCCACTGAAAGATCGCATTGGGTCGGAGATTCGCACGCACTATCCTGCGACCGTGGAGGAAGGAATTGCGATCACGGCACAGGAGGCCTGGACGCGCCGCAATGGCCATACGCTGCATCTGCCGAGTTACGTGCAGGAAGTGATTGAGCGCGTCGCCTTCGCCGCACGCGAAGACAAAAAGATCGACAAGCGATCGGGCGTGAGCCAGCGGTTGCCAATCTCTGCCATGGAAAACGTTGTGTCGAACGCGGAGCGGAGGGCGATTTCCAATCAGGAAAAGGTCGTGGTACCGCGCATCAGTGACGTCTACGCAGCGCTGCCGGCCATCACTGGCAAACTCGAACTCGAATATGAAGGCGAGATGAAAGGCGCAGACCACGTAGGACGCGAACTAATTCGCACTGCGATCGCCAAGACCTACGACGAGTACTACACGGGCGCAAACGTCCAGCAGATTGTGCAGTGGTTCGATCTGGGCGGAGAAATTCAGTTATCCGATTCGGTTCCTGCCGCCGAAGCCCTGGAGAATCTACGCGGCATTCAGGGACTGATCGATAAGCTGGGTCCGTTGGGCATTTCTTCCAAAGACAGCTCTGAACAGCAGGTATCGGCTGCGGAGTTCATCCTTGAGGGGCTGCACGCTCACAAGCGCATTGGCCGCAGCGAAGAGCGCGTGTTCAAAGCAGGAGAGAAGAAGCCGGAGGCAGTGCGCGAGAAATCGTTCGAGGCTGAAGACCGGCCATACCGGCAAAGAAGACAATTTAATTAAAGCTACTAGCTTCTAGCTCCTAGCTTCTCGCTAGGCCCGATTTAGCTAGAAGCTAGCCGCGAGCAGCTGGAAGCTACCGTGAAACGGATTCGTTATTCCAAATACGTGCCCGATCCTGCGGGCGAGATGAGCATGGAAGACTTGCTCAGCGCACTCTCGGACTATCTGCTGCAGAGTGGGTTTCAGGACTCGATGTGGTACGAAATGCCTGAGGGCGAACAGACTCTCGACAATCTCAAGCGCGCACTCGAAGAGGCGCTGCTGAATGGTGAGTTGTTCGACGAGAACCTGCGCGAGCAGATCGAACAGATGATGGCGGATGGCCAACTGGACGATCTGATCGAGAAGCTCATCGAGCGCATGCAACAGGAGGATTACATCTCGGTCGACGAGCCGCATGACCCTTCGCGGCAATCGAGCGTGGGTGGACAGACCGGGGAGGCGCAGCAGGCTCGATTTGAGATTACCGACAAAAGCCTCGACTTTCTCGGTTTCAAGTCGCTGCGTAATCTGCTTGGGTCGTTGGGCAAGTCGAGTTTCGGGCGCCATGACACGCGCGACCTGGCTACCGGAATCGAAGCCAGCGGCTCGTCGAAGACCTACGAGTTCGGTGATACGTTGAATCTCGACATCACCGCAACCCTATCGAACGCGATCCAGCGCGAGGGGCTGACACTTCCACTCAACATCGAGTACTCGGACTTGCAGGTGCACCAGTGCGAGTATCAGTCATCGTGCGCGACGGTGTTGATGCTCGACTGCTCGCATTCGATGATCCTGTACGGAGAGGACCGGTTTACGCCGGCGAAGAAAGTGGCCATGGCGCTATCGCACCTGATCCGGACGCAGTATCCAGGAGATTCACTGTCGCTGGTGCTTTTTCACGATTCGGCGGAAGAGATTCCATTGTCGCAACTGGCACGGGTGAAAGTCGGGCCGTATTACACCAACACGCGCGAAGGATTGCGGCTGGCACAGCGCATTCTGCAGCGGCAACGCAAAGACATGAAGCAGATCGTGATGATCACTGACGGCAAGCCTTCGGCGCTCACGCTGGAAGACGGACGCATCTACAAGAATGCATTCGGGCTCGATCCGTTGGTGGTCAGCCAGACGCTGGAAGAAGTTTCGAAATGTAAGCGGGCGGGCGTGCTGATCAATACTTTCATGTTGGCCTCAGACTACGGACTGGTGCAGTTTGTACAGAAGGTGACCGAGATGTGCCGGGGCAAGGCATACTTCACGACGCCGTATACGCTGGGGCAGTATCTGCTGATGGACTACATGTCACGGAAGACGAAGACCATTCACTGATTTCAGCCTGGATAAGGCTCAGATTCAGAATCGACCTGATGCAGGCCTGAAGCGCCGCTCTTCCACGTCGTTATTGCCACCTTCTACACCCGCTTGGATTCTTCGCCGAGTAACCCGCAATCCCCTAATCGCGTCACTCCTGATAATCTTTTAGCTACAACATGGCGAACTGTATTCGATGCGGACGGCAGCTTCCTCCATTGAGTTTCGGGAGGAAAATCTGCCAATGGTGCGTGCAGCATGAGGCGGCGCAGCGCGGTGAGGTTGTCGACGAACCCCAGCAGCGCGTGATGCCGGCGCCTTGGGTGCGGCGCGGTGAGTCCAGCATCAGTCTGACTCAGATTCTGTTTGGGGCAAACATTGTTGTGTTCATTGTGATGTTGGCACTGAGCGACAACCCTCTCGCGTTCCTTGATCCGACGCACGAATTTTCCCCGCAGATATCGATCCATCTGGGCGCCAACTACGGTCCGTTGACGCTCTCTGGAGACTGGTGGCGGCTCTTCACGTACATGTTTCTGCACGGGAGCCTGCTGCACATAGGGTTCAATATGTGGTGCTTGTGGGACCTGGGCAAGCTGTGCGAGTCGCTCTACGGGCGGTGGACCTATTTCTTTATTTATGTGATCACCGGCGTTTCGGGCGGCATAGCCAGCCTGGGCTGGAACCCCGGGGTATGGAGTGTGGGAGCATCCGGTGCGATCTTCGGTCTAGCAGGCGCGCTGATTGCTTCGTTCTATCTTGGCGAATTTTCGCTGCCGCAAATTGCAATCCGCGGCACGCTGAGGAGCCTGCTATTTTTTGCCGGATTTAATTTGCTGTTTGGAAGCATGTTTCCGGGCATTGATAACAGCTGCCACATTGGCGGGTTGGTGAGCGGCCTGGCGTTGGGCGCGGTCATCGCGCGTCTGGCCCCGCAGCAGGACGCGCCATTGCGCCGCGCAAGCGTCATAGGATTTGTGGCTCTGGGCGTGGTTGCGGCCGGATTTGGCGTGCGCGAGTGGCGCGGCGGTCCCATGCGTATGGCGCGCGAGTACCAGGAACTTGGTGGGAAGAGCGATTCGATAGCACAACTAGAGAAGATTGTCCGACAGCAGCCGAATCTTGTACCGGCTCACTTTGCATTGGCCCAGGCTTATTTGACCCGGCAGCAATTCCCGCAAGCAGAGGCCGAATTCAAGAAGGTATTGGAATTACAGCCGAAGAGCCAGGCGGCGCGGTTCGACCTGGCCATGACGTACCTGAGCGAACAGAGGCCGGAAGACGCGAAAACAGCTTTCAATGAGATGCTGACGCAGGATGCCAACAGCGGCGATGGGCACTATGGGCTGGGCATGACGCTGGCCGCGGAGCAGAATTATCAGAGTGCCATTGTGGAATTCAAGAAGGCGGAAGCGTCTGGGACGCAGGTCTCGGGACTGTATTACGAGATGGGAAATTCGTACGCGAAGTTGAAGCAGTATGACGAAGCCATCTCTGCGTATCTCAAGGGGAAGCAGAAAGACGGAGATGATCCCGATCTGGAGAGCGCGTTGGCGGATGCCTACGAAGCCAAGGGGATGACGCAGCAAGCGCAGGAAGCGCGGAATCAGGCGTTGCAGCTCAGGGACGGGCGTTGACGGCCCGGGGGCTGTAGTCCCCTTCTGTTGTCGGCCCTGACGCGGCGCTAAAGCGCCGCTCTTCCACGTACTCCACAACTATTTCGCGGTGCGCACAGACAAGTTCCAGGATACCGTGCAGGTTTCAACCGGCCGCTATGCTTTCGAAAGCTCCGTTACCGCCCGGTACGCCTGATTGATGGCTTCGTCAGTGTAGGCGTAGGCACCGGCATCGGAGTTCGCAATGGCGATTCGCCCGAACGTCTTGCGCGCCACTTCGCACGGAGTCTCGCCGCCCTCCAGCCAGAAGGAATCGAACAGTGAATTGTATTCATAGGCGTAGCCATGGGGCCAGCGGTTGACCGTAATGGCCGCAATGTCGCGTGCCGGGTCAAAACCGCCGGGGCCAAGCGTGCGCGCTAATTGATCGCGGATGTTGCGCTCCATGGTTTCGAAGGTCGTGGTGTACAGTTCGATGCGGCCATAGCTGTGCTGCTGGCGGGCCGGAAGACCAGGATGACATGCGGCTTTCATCATGTGGAGGATGATAGGTTGCTCTGGATTTTTGGCACACTCGTAACCCCCGATGCTCACCGGTAAGTCGAGGTTCACCGAGGAGTGATACATGCCCGGAGCGTAAATGGAATTGGTTCCTATTTTCTCGAATGCCACCCAGTTACGAAGGGCGATATTGCTGTAGAGAAGCGGGACTTTCTGTGCGGAGGCTAGCGCTTCTTTTTGTTTGTCGGGCAGCTCTTCGCAAATGTAGGGAATCATGACGTGCCAGCAGGCGAGAACCGCGCATTTGGCGCGAGCCGTGTATGGTTTGCCACCCTTGGCATAGGTGACTTCCACTTCCTTCGCACCAGCCGCATCGCCAATATGTTTTACGCGTACTGCTGTGCTGTTCAGGCGAATCCGCACCGGAGAGGCGGCGTTGTCTAGCTTGGCATAGTTGGCTCTTGCGAGAACGACATCGGATGCAGACTCGCCGGAAAGTACTCCAGGTATAAGCTTCCGAACCATCAACCGGGCGATGGTCGCGTTGCCGTCGGGAAAATGGAAGAAGTATTTTTCGGCCTCTTCGTTGGGAATGGCATCACGATTCATGCCCTTGCCCGGACTTGGATCCAGCTTCAAGCCATCAAAGCCAGGCAAATCGAAGCCCCATGCATCCTGCGCGGCAACCGCATCGATTCCGACGCCAAAAAGCCCGTGAGGCAACGCCTGGTACAGCTTAACGATATCTTCGTGAACGCCGACCACCTCTTTCAGATAGTTGGCGTAACTGATACGCGCCAGCTTTGCCTTTTTCTCGTCCGAGCTGAGCCCTGGAAAATAATCCTTCGGCTCGCTGTAGAGGCGCTGAAGGTCGCGCTTCGCCTGGTCAGCCAGGGGGGCTTCCAGCAAGAACTTCTTGAGTAAATCCGGGGTTTCGGCCGCTGCATCCTCGCTCTCATTGCCTCCGCGAGGATTGGGATTCACAACCAGCTTGTCTACACCGAACGTCTCCTTGTCAAAGAAGATCTTCGGGCGCAGGCCGTGCGAGCGGTAGAGATTCCTGTCAAAATACTTCGGGTAGGAAGGAACATCGATGCCGAGTTCTTCGATCAGTGCTTTGGCGACCGCACTGTAAGGAGCGGGGCTCTCGATGGAAAATGTGCCTCCGAATCCCAGCCGGAACGCATTGCCCACGCGAAATTCGTTACGTTTCGCGTGTCCACCGAAGTCATCGTGATTGTCGAGGATCAGGATGCGAGCCTTGTCTCCTGCAGCTTTGCGAAAGTAGTGGGCTGCAGCAAGGCCGCTGATGCCGCCTCCGACCACGATGAGGTCGTAGGTTTCTCCAGAGTCCTGGGGCTTGCCCGCAGAATCCCAGAACGTGCCATCGCGTACGCTGTGCGCAGTTTCAAAAGAACCGGGATGGCTGCCTCGCATTCCGGTAAGCGCGGGCGGATAGTAGGTGGGGTACTTCTCCGGATCTGCCGAATCACTGCCAAACAACTGCCACGGCATCATCGCCGCACCTGCGGTCACAGCAACGCCGTTGATGAAGTCGCGCCGCGTGATCTTGCGGTGCATTCCCAATTGCCGGTCCTGTGAATCCACTTTCTTCCTCCCGAACTCGTCACGAGAACTTCAATATGGCGTAATCATGGGCACGTTGGAGGCCGCGCTCCTGCTGATGATTCTTCTAAAGAGCTATGCCTGGCCTTCTGCTTTCTTGACGGCCAGTTCTGCACCCTGGAAGCCGATTTTGCTGTGAGTTCCGTCGCAGAAAGGCTTGTTGACGGAGCCGCCGCAGCGGCAAAGTGAAAATGCGGTCTTGCCGGTGAGGTCAAACTGGTTTCCGTTGACGTCGACCAACTCGACAGAGCCTTCTGGCGCTTCGACGCGGAACGGGCCATTCGGGCGGACAGTGATCTTGACTTGAGCCACGAGAGAATCCTCCAACCTTACGGGTTTCTAGTAAGCCTTAAAAAGATACCACTAAGCTGGGAGGAACGTCTTGTGAGCCAGACATGGACTGCCTACCGGAAGAAGTTGGATGAGAATTTGCTGGGCGCCATAGATCCTTCGCGCTGCCCGAGAGCACATCCCGCTCTGTGTGACACCTTCTGGGCCTCGAGTTATGCCGCTTCGACGTTAGCCGAGCGCAGACTTCTGTAGAGTTGGAGATATTCATCGATCATGCGCTTGGTGGTGAAACGCTCGCGGGCGCGGGTGTAAGCAAGTTCCGCATAAGCGCGGCGCATGGAGCGATCTTCGTTGAGCAGCCGGATATTTTCGGCAAGGCTGGCAGCGTCGTTGGTGCGGAAATACAGCGCGGTATCGCCCCAGATTTCACGGTAGCCAGGAATATCGTTGGCAACGATGGCGCAGCGCGAGAAAGCGGCTTCGAGGGTAGCCATTCCGAGAGGCTCGTAACGTGAAGTGGCCGCGTAGATCGATGCGCGGCTGTAAAGCGCGCGCAATTGGGCATCCGTCTGAGGGCCTCGAATGGCAATAGAATTTTCCTGGGTAGCCACTTTCACATCTGCACGAATCGGAACGCGAGGCATTGGCACGGTCTGCTCTGCGCCTACGATGCAGACGGGTAGAGGATGCTGCCGCTGCGTCAGCAGGAAAACCTGTTTCCCGGCATCGACCAACCTTCCGACGGCCAGAACGGAGTCGTCCTTGCTGACGTAAGGATTGAAGAAGATCGGATTCCGACCTGGATAGATCACCTCTGCGCGACGTGGCTGCATGTAGCACTCGCGGACGCGGTCGAGCATCCAACCCGACGGAGCGACCACCGCATCGGCTCCCGAAAGGCCGTTCAGAACTGTTCTGCGATACCAATTCATCGACCGGGGCGTCTGCTGCGGCCGATCGTGCACGGCTTGCGACCATGTGATGAGGTCACCGTGAGCCATCACAACGCGAGGTATATCCACGGGCAAATTTCCGTAGCAAAACTGATTCAAGTGCAGCACATCGGGCCGCAACTCCTGAACCAACGAGAGCAGAAATGCCGATGATTCCGGCAGATCGTCTTCGGCTTCGTGCATCCACTCCAAGCGGAATGCGGTTGGGCGGTAGTCTAGCCCGTGGAGATGGTCCATCCACGAAGTCTGGTCCGGCAATGGAATCTCGCCGAAAGTGACGAGGGTTACGCGAACCCCGCGTGTTACAAGTCCGGTCACCAGTTCGCGGGCATAGGTCCACCCGCTCGTCATGGAATCGGCAGTGACCAGGACGTGCACAGAACCTCCGGGTGGCGAAACGCCGCGGGAGGCGCGACTTTTCGCACGTGCACCATTTTAATCCAATATGGGAGAAGGGGAAGCGAATTCCGGTACGAAGCAGTCAGAGATCATCAATATCTCTCCCTCTCTCCGCAGTTCAGAGAACTGAGTCCTCAGAACTGGAACTTCAATGCCAGCTGCATCAAGCGGGGAGGCTGCGCGGCCAGGATCTGGTTGAAAGTCGGGGAACTGATGTCGCTGTCGGGCAGCCGGAAATTGGTGTGATTCAGGAAGTTGAAGAACTCAGCGCGAAATTGGAACTGCGTGCCTTCGGTCACAGGAATGTTCTTGAAGGCAGAGAAATCCCAGTCGGCGTACCCGGGACCCTGGGCGATATTGCGACCTGCAGTCCCGAACTGCTGGACGGGAGAATTCGGATCTGGCGTGATGCGCTGGAACGCCGCGGCATTGAGCCAGGCTGTCGCCGTTTTGGGGCCGCTGTTGGGATTCTGTCCGGGGACGAGGTTCGGGCGGTTCGCCGAGAAACCAGTGATTTCCGGAGCGCTGCCCTGCTCTGACACGTCGACCGAATCGAAGACCGTAAACGGAGTGCCGCTCATGACCGTAACGATTCCGTTAAGTTGCCATTTACCCAGAATCTGCTGATACCAACCATGTGGCTGCCGCCAGACTGGGAGAGCCCACTCATAGCTCAGCACGAGGCGATGTCGGGAATCGAACAGGGAACGTCCGCGCTCGGCTGCAAGATTGAATGGGTCTTGCGCGAGATCGTTTTCCCCAGCGACGGGCTTGGATGCGGACCCCGTCATATTGAACGAGGACGCGTCATCTATCGTTTTCGAAAAGGTGTAGGACGCAAGGAAGGCTATACCGTGGCTGAATCGCTTGCGCAGGCTTGCTTCCAGAGCGTTATAGGACGAATTGGCAATGCCAGCGATTAATCCCGTCGAGGAGAAGACACAGCTGCTCGGCGGATCGGCCAGCGTGCAGCCGGAATAGAGCCGCCGCTGGTCGGCATTGCCGGAAGTCGAGTTCGGCTGGCCGGTCGCAGAATTTATTCCGGGCACATAAACCGCCGGATTGCCCTCAATGAATCGTGGCAGTTTGGTGCCCTTCGTGCCGACGTATCCCACTTCGAGTAAGAGATCGGAACCGAAGGAATGCTGCACGTTCAGGTCCCAGTTCTGCGAATAAGGGAGGGGGAGATTCGGGGTAAGTGTGAGATTCGTGAGCGGAGTGGCGAAGGTGCCCGGTGCCGGCGGGTTTCCGTTGAACGGATCGGCGAAACTCGGGACGCTGATTTGTGCTGTCTGCAAATAGGGTGGGGCACTGATTGGCGACTGCAGCGGTCCACCCTGACCGGTGTAGTACGGTTCGTAGAAGATGCCGTATGAGGAAGTGACGAGCCATTGGCCTTTCCCGGTGGGATCGAAGGCGACCCCGAACCGCGGGGCAAAGGCTTTCTTGAAGGTTGGAATCAAGCCGTCAGGAACTCCGGGATCACCCGGGTAGAGCAATCCTTTGGGAGCGTTCGGCATGATCACCGACTGGCGGCCGGGGATCCACAGCGTCTGGCGATTATGGATTTCGGTGTAGGGAAAAGGCAATTCGTAGCGCAGACCGAAGTTCAGCGTGAGGCGCGAGGTGGCCTTATAGGTGTCCTGTGCGTATCCGTTCAGGCCGTTACCGCGAATGCCGCGGGAGAAGTCGCCGCGTCCTTGCAGGAAGAAAACCGGTTGTCCGAATAGGAACGCCGCGAAACCGTCTCCGGCGATGGGAAATCCGGGATCGAACACAAAGAAGCCGTTCGTCGCAATGCCCTGAAGAGCATTCACATTCACGTGCTGGTATCCGCCGCCAAACTTGAGTTCGTGATGTCCGCGAATCCAGCTGAGCGATGCGCTGGAGTCGTAGGCGTTCTCATAGGTATCTCGCGGCCCGGTAATCGGGTCGCCGACGGTGGTGTAGCCGTTGACCTGGATAAACGGAGGCCCCTGCGCCAGAGCGAGGCTCGGCGAGTAATGAAAACCAAGGCTGGTTGGGCTCTGGTGATTCAGATGTTCATCGAAGAGAAACTTGTTTCGAAGATATGAAAACCGGGCAACACCAATCACCGTCGGAGAAAAGGTGTGCGTCTCTTGCGCTACGAAATTCTGCGCGCGGTGGTTTTCTCCAACGGGGAATCCGGGAACGCTGGCTCCAGACGTGGAAAGCGGATCGAGAAGCGATTCCTGGCTGAACATGTACCGGAAGTTCAGTGTGTCGGCTTTGGAGAGATAGTGATCAATACGCACTCCGAACTGATTGGTGCCGTCATGTAGCGTCTCAGTGGCGTTGTAGACGTTTGTGCCCGAGTTGGGCTTGGGAAACAGACTCAGCAGATTTTGCGATAACGGATCGATGAACGGGAGTTGGTTATAGGGGATCGGTGCGTTCGCGAAAATGTTGAAGAGTTGATGCGAGGGGTTGTTGCAGATACCGCCGCCGTTGAACCCTTCTGGGCAAAGTTGCCCAAAGTTCCCCTGCCGCTCCGGGAGGGACGGAACAGTGCTGCCTTGCGTCTCACCCTGGCGATTGCGGAAACCCTCGTAATATCCGAAAAAGAAAGTTTTGTCTTTGCGGACAGGACCGCCGAAGGTGCCCCCAAACTGATTCTGCTTGAGCGGTTCCTGGCCAGTCGCGAAATGGTTATTCGCGTCGAAGGCATCGTTGCGAATGAATTCCCAAAGGGAGCCATGGTAATCGTTCGTTCCAGAGCGCGTGAGGATGTTGGTGGTCGATCCCAGAGCGCCCCCGAATTCAGCATTGGCGTTATGCGTCAAGATCTTGAATTCGATGATGGAATCGAGAGGCGGCTTGAGGACGAAGCCTCCGTCGACGCCATTGAAGTTATTGGCGCCGTCGATCAGGAAATTGTTGGACTCAGGGCGCTGCCCATTGACGGCATAGGCTTGACCATCTCGCAAGGAGCCTCCTGCTTCGGCGAGGCCGGGCGTGAGAGGAACCACTCCTGGTTGGAGAAGGCCAAGTTGGGAAAAGTTGCGCCCGTTGAGCGGAAGTTCCAGGACATCGCGCTCGCTCACCGTCTTGCCCAGGCTGGTCACGGTGGACTGAATCAGTTGAGCGTCGGCCTGTACTTCCAGTTTCTGCATCTCGGTGCCCAAGGCGAGGCGGACGGGCACGGTCGCAGTCTCATTTACGTCGAGGACGATACCCTGCTGGATGTACGTTGAAAAACCCTTGGCCGTCGCCTGTAGTGCGTAATGCCCGACAGGCAATTCCAGAAGGATGTATTCTCCCGAGCGATTGGTTGCGGCGTTCCGCGTCAATCCGGTTTCGAGCTGAGTCGCGGTGACGGAAGCGCCCTGCACAGTGGCGCCTGTGGGATCCAGAACGCTGCCGCGTATCGTTCCAGAAATCTGTTGAGCAGCGGCAGTGCAGACGAGCAAAAGGAATAGAACGAAACTTATCCAGCCAACCTGTTTACGCACAACGCCCCCATCGACTCGCAGATACACATTTCCAGGCAGGCGGAGCGCACGCTGAAATAGCGAGGCGGCAGAAGCCCGCTGGAGATGCGTTCAGATTTTCCGGGACCCCACGTCCACAGAAGATGAGCAGCGAAAAGTTAATGGAGCGCGGGACGCGACTCAATAACGCAAAAACACTAGCTCCAAGGAACCCCGAGCTAAAAGCCGTCGCAATCGTGTACGCGCCTCTGAAGGCCGCTCTTCAACGGCCGGGACGGCAAGCGATTGGCGTAACTTCTTTTATCGGCTCCGCCTTCACAGCAATCTCAGTTCACTTCGAGGCGCAATCGGAGCTCGCGCGCGAGCGTGTCGATGGTGCGAATTTTCTCCGCCGCGAGTCTGGGCACATCGGGCACCGACATAGCCAACTCACAAGAGAGCAGCATCATCGTGAGGGTTTCGCGCATTTCGCTGTTCATCTGCTCGGCAACTGCACGACGCGCGGTTAATTCTTCACGATTGCGGCGATGCAATGCCGAGCGCACGTCGCGAACAAAACGGTCGAACCCGGTCACCGCGAAGTTGGTGTACACGGGGAATGCGGTGCCCAGATGCTCGAGCATGTCGTCGCAGTCTTCGGGCTCGGTTTCGAGCAGGAATTGATCGATGACGGCGGCAGAGTAGGTGTGTTCCCGGAGCCGAGTGGCTGCCTCGGGCACACTCTGGGCCCAGTGAGTTTCCTGACTCGTCTCAGCATGCAAAAGGGCGGCAAGTTCCGGCCCTCGGGATTGAGGAGTGATAAGTAAGATCATGGCTTTTCACTAGCACGTGCGGCGCCAGAACCGTTGGATTGAAAATGCGATACTTAGCGGAGACTGGACGTCGTTAGTTTCCCGTTGCGGTACGCGATCGTGATTTTGCGGTTCGCAATCGGTCCATGTTCAGCATCCATGCACTGCATAGTCTTTCAGCTTGCGGTATAACGTCGTTTTGCCGATGCCCAACAGGCGAGCCGCCTGCAGCTTATCTCCGTTTAGTTCTGTGATGGCCTTCAAGATGGACTGCTTCTCAAGCTCCGCGATGGGAACTATTTTCGAGTGCCCATTTCCATTGCCATTCCCGTTCGAAGCTTCACCCGTGGGTAAGTTGGCGATCTCGCGCGGCAGATCGGCGATGTGAATCGCCGGGCCGCTGGTGAAGGCATAACTGCGCTCGAGACAGTTCTCCAGTTCGCGCACATTGCCCGGCCAATCGTAGGCCAGCATGCCTTTGAGAGCGTTGTCGCTCAGCACCTTTTCCACCTTGGAAGTGCGCGTCAAACGATCGAGGAAATACCCGATAAGAAGGGGAATATCCTGCCGGCGCTCGCGAAGAGGAGGAATGCGCAAGCTGAGAACATTCAAGCGGAAATAGAGATCGCGGCGGAATGCACCTTGCGTGACCGCTAGTTCGAGATCACGATTCGTTGCTGCCAGAATGCGAACTTTGATCGGGACGCGGCGCGTGCTGCCTACGGGCCGGATTTCCTTTTCGTGGATAGCCCGAAGCATCTTGGCTTGAAGGTCCACCGGAAGCTCCCCGACTTCGTCGAGGAAGATGGTTCCACCTTCAGCCATGGCCATGAGTCCGTCTTTGGACTGGTTTGCTCCGGTGAAGGCGCCCTTTACGTACCCGAAGAGCTCACTTTCGATCAGGGTGGGAACCAGAGAGCCGCAATCCACGGGAATGAAAGGCTTGTCGCGCAATGGACCTGAATAGTGAATCGATCGCGCGACTAACTCTTTGCCCGTTCCGCTCTCGCCCAGAATCAGTACGGGATGGATGCTATTGGCTGCTTTGGCGATGATGCGGTAGAGCTTTTCCATCTCGGGAGCGCGGCCCACAATTCCGCCGAATCCCTGCTTTGATTTCACTTTTTCGCGCAGCATGCGATTTTCTGATTTGAGCTTCAGATGGATGGCGACCCGCTCGAGTAGCAGCTTGAGTTCGTCGACGCTGAATGGCTTGGTCACATAGTCGTAGGCGCCGTTCTTCATCGCTTGAACGGCGGAATGGACGGTGCCGTATCCGGTTACGACGATGACCACGGCGTCAGGACGCCTCTCCTTGATGCGCCGAAGTGCATCCAGCCCTCCCGCCCCCGGCAGCCGAAGGTCCAGCAGAACGGCATCGAAAGCCTGCAGGTCTAACATGCGGTAGGCCTGCTCGGCAGAGTCGGCGGCGTGCGCCGTGAAGCCGAGAGATCGGGCCACCTCGCCGCAGGCCTCGCGAATCGTGCGCTCGTCGTCGATGATAAGAATGTTGAGAAAATTAGCGGCTTCAATTTGTGGTGTGGGAGCGGTAACCGGACTCAAGGCTGTTGATGTCATTGCATTATTCCTTTTCTTCGTGCGATGAAAGTTCCTCGTCGTTCATGGGATAAGAACTTGTATGCAGCGATGCGGTCGCTTGTGGCGAGACAGTCGGAAGCAGGATGCTCACCCGGGTTCCATGTCCGGGTTCGCTATCGACGTAGATCAGCCCTCCGCTGGTTGTCACAATGTCATGGACGGTCGAGAGACCAAGGCCAGTTCCGCTGGCGTCCTTGGTTGTAAAAAACGGCTCAAAAACACGGGCGCGGACCGATTCATCCATGCCCGACCCGTTGTCGGAGACAACGAACAGAGCGCAGGGCAGTGTTGGAGCGGCTTTGAAGACGGGTGCTGCATCCTGTAGGACCTGTACCTTGCAGTTGCACGTCTCAATGCAGATCTTGCCGCCTTGTGGCATTGCGTCCCGGGCGTTCAGCACCAGATTTAAAAGGATCTGCCGGGCATGGGAGGGATCTATAGTGACGAGGCCCAGACCGGGATCGAGATGAAACGTGAGCTCAAAGTTTTCTCCGATGAGGCGTGACAATAAGTTACGCATGCTTTCGACGATTTCGTTCACGCATAGCAGACGGGCTTGCGAGGTCGCAGGCCGCGCAACGGCGAGCAACTGTCGTACGATGCCCGTTGCCTGGAAACCTGCTTTGCGAATCTCGTCCACATACTTGTACGCGCGATGGCTGGAATCGAGGCTCGCCATTAGCAGGTCACAGTAGAGAAGCACGCCCGTCAGAAGATTGTTGAAGTCGTGAGCCACGCCTCCGGCGAGTCGTCCGATGGCTTCGAGACGTTGCGCCTGGCGGAGTCTCTGTTCGACAGCCGAGGCGTCTGGAATTTCTTGCGCGAATGCCAAAAACGCATTGCCATCGCCTTGCAGTCTCCAGCCGGTCCAGCGCATAGCACGAGTGTTCGAGCCACTTGTTCTTGTCTCGATCTGGAAGCTGATACATTTCCGTTCCAACAGAGCAGCAACTTCGCGCTCCGTTGCGGCTCGTTGCTCAGAAGCGATCAGATCGAGAAAGCCGGCGACTGGATGGCTATATGGCGTGCGGCCAAGAAGTTGCTCCGCAGAGGGGTTGGAACTGATGATCGCGCCATCTGCCTGACAGAGCACGAATGCCTGGGGCGCATTGCTCAATAGCGTAGGAAAGTCCCATTCGGGCTTTTCCGGCATTCGCAGAAGATCAACAGCTGCGCTCATAAATTTCTGCTCTGAATTCTTACTTTGCGGGAAAAATGGGAGGACGGGAGCGCGAGAGTGCGCGAGCCAATACCTACGTTTTCCCGAAATGGGAATTCGGACGTATCAAGCGGTCCATCCAACTCCCATTTCGGCCCCACTATAGAGACATGAGGCTGTGCGAACGAAGGTCAGATGTCACTAAAACAGGAAATCTTTCTGTGGAAAACTCAGAAAAAGTAAAAAAACGGTCAACGGCGGGCTTGCGTGCGTTGCGGATTAAGAGAAACAGGCTCCGTCAGGCGGAAAGTGAGGCGGCGTCCCTTCTCTAAATGGACCGTTGAGAGCGAAGGGTCGGCGCCCGGGTCCTGCCGAGCAAATAAGCTGGCGGTTTGAAGAAGAATATCGACACCGTCAAGATGAACGGATGCGAGCACCAGACGAACATAGCCTCGGTCAGGTTTCAGTTCAGAGGTTCGTGCCGATTCGACCCTGCCGCGGACGCTCGAACCGCGCACCAGAACCATCTTCCCATCAATGATCACCGGCTGATCGATAACCGCCTCGAAAGAACGGCCATCCTTCTCGACTGCAGCCGTTATGGGATCGGACAGACGGACGGTTATCAAAGTACCTACAGGAAGAGCTCGGGCGTCTTCAAAGGGCAGATCAATGTCAGGCGGAAGGGTGTGTTGCTCTGCCTGCGGACTGCTCGGAGTTGCGCCCATAGCCTGGAATGGAGCGTGACTCTCCTGGCTCGCGCCTTCTTCGGGCAAGCGGATAGAGCGGGAACAGGCCGAGGTCAGAGAGAGGACGGACAACAAGAGTCCAATTCGACCAAGTGGCGTGCGAAACTCGCCCATTGCGTCCATATTTCTCTCCCCGTTGCCTGAATGGGAAGTGGCAACCCGAATACCAGTCACAGTCTCATTAAATCAACAGGTTGGCGATAGCACTTCGGTGGGAGTCGTGTAGATTTTTCGCCATATCGGCGGATTGAGGTTTATATCGGAGGATCGTTCCGAAACAAAACAAGGCGGAGGGCAACTGTCTCTCCGCCTTGTTCAGGTTCTTGGTGCGTTACAGCTACTGCTTCTTAACCGGTTTTCTGGTGGTGCCTTTGGCTGCCGGTTTCTTGGCTGATTCGCGGCCACCGATCAGGCTTAACGCGTCGGTCGAGTTGAACGGGAACTGACGCACAGAGGTCTCGCTCTGCCCAGCCGAACTCAACGTGACGTCGACGCGACGGTTGCTGGCCATGCGGATGACCTCGATTCTAGCTAGAGCGCGCTTGCGCTCTTCCGTGGACAGGTCAGAGTTCTGCTCGATCGATTGCTTGACCTGGTCCGTGGTCAGGTTCCGCTCCGCGCCGAAAGCCTTGGTGTCGATGTCCGCCTCGGGAACACCCTGCTCCACGAGGAAACTCTTCACTCTGGCCACGCGACGCTCCGTGAGCGCCTGATTGAAGGCAGGCGATCCACGATGATCGGCGTGACCCTCCAGCGTAAGGTGCGCGTCCGGTTTGGCCTCAAGATACTTCTTGAAGTCGGTAGCCATAGCCATCAGGGTCTGCTGCTGACTGGGCAGGAGTCCACCGCTGGGATCTTTCGCCGTCGGTTGCGCGGTGGCGAAGTAAACGCTGTGCAGGGCCAGGCGCGCTTCCAGAGCCTTGTCCACCGGTGGTGGCGGAGGCGTCTGGATCGTAACCTGCGTTGAGGCCTGCGCCGTCAACCCGCGAGAGTCAGTACAAGTCGCAGTGACTGTAACCGGACCCGGTTGCAGACCTGCGGTATTGAGTGTGGCCGAGGTTCCGCTACCGGAAACTGAGCCGGACGTGGATGTCCAGTTCGCAACTGAGACCGGCACGCCGTCTGGGCTCGTGCAGTTTCCCGAGAGATTGACAGTTCCGCCCGGAACCAACTCCGTCGGATTCGCCGACAATGACATCGTCGGAGGATTCTTCGGCGGAAGCGGCTTTACCGTGTAGTTGGCCGAGCAGCTGGCTTCATTCGCCTTCTTCAGCTTGGGATCGGTAACGTGCGCCGTGATCGTGTAATTCCCCGGCGCAACGTTGTTGGTATCGATGGTGGCGGTTGTATCCTTGCCGGTGACTTGGCCGCCGGTACCGCTCCAACTGTAAGTCACGGTGTGCTTGGGATTGAAATTGCTGGCAGTCACAGTCGCCGTGATCGGTTCGCCAACCATGACCTCGGTGGGCTGCACGGAGCAGGATGCGGCTGGAGCGAGAGGCTCTGCGCCGCCCCAGCTAAAGACTAGACCGGTGCGAAGTCTGGCCCCTTCCAATGAGATCCGCCGCAAGGTGGGAAATTGCGGTGCCGCCTCGTCGGCATAATTGTGGCGGGCCCAGACATAATCCGCCTGGAAGAGGCGCCAAGCCACATTCTTGCTAAGCGGCAGGTCCATGCCACCGCCGAGAATGCCGCCGATGCCATTCTTGCCATTACCTGCGGCATTTACCGACAAATAGTTATAGCTGAGCAAGCCATGCACAAAGAAGTTCGCGCCATCGCCACGCCACATAAAGCGAGGTCCGACCGCGCCGGTGGTCTCGTAGCTTCCACTGTTCCAGTTGTGTCCGAAGTCGGCTTCGGCGGCCCAATTTTTATCGAAGTTGTAGGCTAAAGCCGTGCCAAAGCCCTTCGCCATGTCCGGCACTTTATACGGAATTGGATTGCTGGGGTTTCCTGCCATCGGAACTGTTGCACCCGGATGCAACCACTGATATCCGGCGAAAAGATCCCACTTGGGATAGGAATCGCTGCTCTGTGCCAGAGCCGAACCGGAACCTAGAACGCAGCAGAAAAATGCAGCAAAAATGAACGGAGCCTTACAGCGGAAGCTTGTTGCGCTCCCCTTGGTCATAAATCCTCCAGAGTTGATTTGATGGCCACCATGCACCCACAATTTCGGCGTGGTGTCGGGTCACTAGAACCCAGCAGATGAAGCAGGTGTATTCCTGGAACCAAAAATTCTATCTCACAGCAGGACAAACCAAAAGCGTAGACTAGAATTATTGCCGGGCCGACCCGCCGTCCATCGCTGTCTCAAAATGATACTCGTGAAGTGATCGTAATAGTCTGCACGAGCGGTGTCCGGCACCTTGCCGGATGAGAAGCCAGCCGCGTATCGTGAGGAACCGGTGCCAGGCAGCGCACGGTATTAGAGCCTTGCAGCGGCGAAGTTGGGTGAACTGAAACGAACCGATGAGCCACGAAAAAGTATTGATCGTAGAAGATGAAGAGAATGAACGCTCCGGTCTCGCGGAACTGGTGAGCTCCTGGGGATTCCGCGTGGAAACCGCCCAGGATGGCGCAGAGGGCCTGGAGAAGGCGACGCAGTGGACGCCGTCGATCGTGATCACCGATCTGAAGATGCCTCGGATGGGTGGCCTTGATCTCTTGGAGCATCTGGCGGAACAGGCTCAAACCATTGCGGTCATTCTCGTAACCGCGCAGGGAACGATCGACAGTGCGGTTCAGGCGATGCGGATGGGGGCATACGATTACATCACCAAACCGATCGATACCGATCGCCTGCGGACAATTCTCTCGAATGCCTCCGCCCTGCTGGGTACGCGTGCAGAACTCGAGGCGACCCGACGCAGGCTGCGGGATACAGGATCGCTCGGCCGCCTGAGCGGAGCGTCGCGCAAGATGCAGGAAATCTTCCGGCTGATCGAGATGGTATCTCCCAGTACCGCCTCGGTTCTCATTACTGGAGCGAGCGGCACGGGAAAAGAACTGGTCGCTCGCACGATCCATGAACTCAGTTCGCGCAAGGATCGTCCTTTCGTTGCCATCAATTGTGCCGCCATTCCAGAAACTCTGATGGAGAGCGAAATCTTCGGCCACGAGAAAGGTGCGTTCACCGGAGCGCTGGAACGCCGGACCGGCTGCTTTGAACTCGCGGAGGGCGGAACGCTGCTGTTGGATGAGATTGGCGAAATGCCGGTCGGAACTCAAGCCAAACTATTGCGAGTTCTCGAAGATCACAAACTCCGGCGCCTCGGAAGCAAAGTCGAGACGGCGGTCGATGTGCGCGTGCTCGCCGCCACGAACAAGGTCCCAGACGAGGCGGTCGCTCGCGGCGAGCTGCGCAGCGACCTTTATTACCGGCTGAATGTTTTCAATATTCACATGCCGCCGTTGCGCGAACACAAGGAAGACATCCCTCCGTTGGTGCAGTTGCTGCTGGCTGAGATGAGTTCCAAGCACGGGCGTAAAGTAACTGCCGTCAGCGAAGCGGTGCTGAACCAGTTCAACAACTATTCATGGCCGGGGAACGTGCGCGAATTGCGCAACACCATTGAGCGGGCGGTTATTGTCTGTGATACGGGAGTGGTTGAGACCAAACATTTGCCTCCGGGATTCGGGCAGGCTCCGCTTCGCACAGCGGCGAACGATCCGGACGCCGTGCGGCTGGGCGTAGGCACCACGGTAGAAGAGGCCGAAAAAATGCTGATCCTGAAAACTCTGGAGGCCACCAGCAACAATAAGACGCGCGCCGCGGAAATCCTGGGCATTAGCCTGAAGACGCTGCATAACAAGTTGAAAGAATATGGAAGTGCGGCGGCCGAGGCGACGTCGGGGAAGGAAGAAGTGCCGAGCAGTTCGTGATGCGACGGCAAATCCGATCTTAGTTTCGCATGCTTCGACGGAAAACCATTATCGTCCTGGTCATCACTCTCATGGTGGCCACAATGGTCACGGCGTTCTCCTACCTGTACATTTCTCAAATTCTGCGTCTGCGCATTGCCAATGCCTACGAAAGTGCGACGAGCCTTACACACCAACTCGCCTATGCTGCGGGTAACGATGTCCCGGACTTCGGCAGCACCAAAATCGATACCAGTAACCCGGCCGCGCTGAAGCGGGCGCTGACCGAATTTGTACAGACTGACATCAACCTGAACAATCTGCTGCAGTCGGATCCGGGAGATTGGAGATATATCTACGATGTCGCCATCGTGGACATCAATGGCAAAGCGCTGCTGCACACGAACGAAAGTCTGGTCGGCAAAATAATCGAGCCGCGGCCGGATTTCGACCGGGTCGTACACGCGAGGTTTCGCGATCAAATTCGTCTCGTATTCAGCCCGGCTACCGTTTACGACGTAACTTATCCGCTTGAACTGAATGGAGCGCCTTTTGGGACGGTACGCATCGGAGTCCAGACGGTCTTTTTGCGAAGCGAAGTGCAGTCGCGACTGATCAAGTCGCTCTACATTTCCGTCACATTAATTGTAGTTTCACTTTTCCTGGCTGCCGGCATTTCGAATCTTGCTCTGGGACCATTGAAAGAGATCAGCCGCAATCTCGACAGTGTGAGCGCAGGGGAAGCCGATCTTTACAGCGCAGAGGCAAAACACGACGAATACGGACTGGTCTCGCTGAAGATCGCAAACCTCGGCCGCCAGATCCGTGACAGCAAAGAGATTTTCTCGGCCCTGAAAGACAACGTCGACCAGCTCATGTCCAAACTGCAGGATGGCCTGATGCTCTTTGCCCGAGACTCGCGGGTGGTGTTGGTCAGTGCTCCGGTGGAAGGGTTCCTCGGGCGGCCTCGCCGCGAGTTGCTCGGGCGAACTGTGCAGGAGGTGTTCGATCGCAATTCTCTACTGGGAACCGCCCTGCTGGATGCATTCGAGCGCCGACATTCCATCTCACAGCGCGAGTTCGACGTCGCGGGAGAAAAGCGGGTGCTGGTGTCACTGGATTTCGTGCAGGAAAAATCTTCGCAGATCGGCGCCCTGCTGATCATGCGCGATACCGAGCCGGTGCGACGCATTGGCGATGAGATCGAAATGTCGCGGCGCCTTTCGGCCAGCAGCCGGGTCACGAGGGGCGTGGCGCACGAGGTTAAAAATCCGATCAATGCGATCGTGCTGCACCTGCAGCTTCTACGCAACAAACTGGCGCACCAGGAGCCGGATACCCGGCGCCACATGGACATCATCGATAGCGAAATCCGCCGCTTGGATCGCGTAGTGCAAACGCTAGTTGATTTCACACGTCCGCGCGATCTGCATCTGGAAGAAGTGGACCTGCGGCGCCTGCTGGAAGATGTTGCGCAACTTGCCGCTCCCGATGCCGAACAGCACGGTGTCACGATCAAGCGCCACATGCCCGACTTGCGGCTCCCCGTTAAAGTCGATACGGACCTGATGAAGCAAGCTATCCTCAACGTAGTGATCAACGGAGTGCAGGCCATGCCGCAGGGAGGGCTGCTGACCATCTCCGCCGCCAGAGAAAACGGAATGGTAGTCGCCGAGGTGCACGATCAGGGCAACGGAATTCCGAAAGATATGCACGACAAAATTTTTGAGCTGTACTTCACGACGAAGAAGGAAGGCAGCGGCATCGGCCTGGCCCAAACTTATCAGATATTGCAGTGGCACTATGGCTCGGTGGACTTCGAATCAACCGAAGCCAAAGGCACCGTGTTTCGCTTCCAGATACCGGCTGCGGGCGTCGCGCCCGACACGAATCCGGACTTAACCGCAGATGAAGCAACCTCAAATCGCGTGGACTAGTGATGCCATCTTCCCTGCCAAGAATTCATCGCTTGCAGACAGTCCGCAGCGTAAGATGGATAAACGCTTTGCTGTTCAACTACGGGACCCGCATGACTCTGGCCACAGCCATCCTGCTGTTCGGAATCTACTGTACCGGGTTGAGCGCGCAGGAAGGTGCAGCGCCTGCCCAGTCGACGCAGCAGTCAGGATCGGCTTCTTCTTCAAGCGCGCAATCGACGCAGAAACAAGACGGGACAACTCCAACAGCAGTACAGGAGCCTAAGCCTTCGTCAACTGCTGCCCAACCGTCGACCACAAAAGCAAAGCACCGTGCTAAGAAAAGGAACTCCACGAAAGCTCCGTCGTTCACAACGTGCGATGCTGCGAATGCGAATCCGGGCTCGACTAATTCATCCTCGGCGCAAGCACAAGGTACTCCGACTGCGCCTGAAACGTCGCAAGCCCAGAATTCTGGCAGTCCTCCAGCCAAGAACTGCCCGCCCGAGAAGATCATCGTACGGCAGGGAGGAACCGCAGAGCCGAGCATTCAGTTGGCGGGCGGCGATCAAGCTTCGCAAAAGCGCAATGCTGCCAACCAGATGTTGGGTTCAGCCGAAGCAAATTTAAAGAAAATTGCTGGACTGCAGCTCAGCGCAACCCAGCAGGACACTGTCTCGCAGATTCGCCAATTCGTGGATCAGTCCAGAGCTGCGTTGGCTGATGGAGACGTAGAGCGCGGCAAGACGCTGGCATGGAAAGCTCAACTACTTTCCGAAGATCTGGTCAATCCGTCGAAGTGATGGACAATTCTATCTGCCCTTAGCGCGGGCGCTGTTGACCTTCGTCAGTAGATCCTGAGACATCGCCTGCAATGGTCCAGGAATCTTTACAGCCTCGGTAAGAACTTCGCGAGCTTCCGTCAGCTTATTCAACTTGCCGTACGCAAAGCCCAATCCGTACAGGGCGCGAGCGTATTGCTGATCGTCCTCACCCTTAAGCAACGTGGAAGCAGACTTGAGTTCGGGAATCGCGGTAGTCGTCTTCTCCTGCTTCAAGTAGGCCCAACCGATGGTGTTGTGGGCCGCTCCCGCTGCCATTTTGCGAGATTTGTCGGCATCAGAGGCGTCGGCTTTCGAAACGTCGATTACTTTCTCCGCATAGGTAATCGCTTTCGCCGAACTGCCCGGCTTGTTCTCGTCCGCGTAATAGCTGGCGAGCAGGAGTAGGGCCGGTACCGAATTCGGATCTGACGCCAGAATCTTTTCGCCGAACGCGACCAATCGGGTCTGATCGTTCAACTGACCTGGACCCAGCGTGTACATCGCGTAGTTGGACACCTGGGCCGCAAACTTCGAACTTGGAAACGCAGCGGTGTACTTCTCAATCTCCGACATCCGGTTTTTCGGATCAGTTTCGGTTGTGATCACGTTGAATCCACTGGTTTCGAGGAAATCGCAGTTGCTCTGCGCGGCAGCTGTCTCCTGACTGATCTTCTGCTTAAAATCGTCGTCGCTTAAACCTTCGGGCTTGGGCTGCTTCGCAATCGACTGGCAGACCTCGCCCCCTTTGGAGGCATAATCTATCAGCTTGCCATTGTTTTTTGCCTGCTGCGCGAGGCTGGTTTGGGAAACCAGGATGTCAAGGTTATGCGGTGAAGCGGCCAGCGCTTTGTCGCCATCATCGAGAGCTTTGTCCAATTCCCCGTTCGCCTGGTAAAGCTGGGCAAGCTGCCAGTCTCCGTATGCCACGGCCTGAGGATTGGCGGAGAACTTCTTCACAAAGTCCTGATACATGGCTATCTTCTTGGCAGCGTCCTGCTCGTTGGAAATAGCCTGGAGATCGTGATCCTCGTCGGTTCCCGCCGCGATTACGATGTGGTCAACCTGGGCCCATGCCTGAGAAAACGAAAATGCGAAAGAGAAAACGACAAAAAGCAACAACCACCTCTTGCACTGTCTCATAGCCCGCCTCCGGCGAATACGCAAGATGACTTGACTCTTGAGTAGCAGGCGAATCGTATCGCCGAACGGGGCGCTACGCAAGCACTCTCGTCACAGGACGATCAGAAATAGTGGTCCATTGCATGAAATGGAGGCGTGGAGACAGTACTCGGCATTGGTCTGGACTCCGGGCCATAGTTCGCCGACATCCTGGATTTGGTTTCTCTATCCTTCTGGCCTCGGTGGTGGATTCGTCTTTCCTCCGCTAAAGTAGAAAGATGCGTGACAGTTTCAGTCATCGCCCGCTGCGTTTTGTGTTTGCCGCGAACCTGATTTCCATGGTGGGCAGCGGGATGAACTCGGCCGCGGTGGCCTGGTACATTCTGAAAGCCACGCATTCCGAGACGGCCCTCGGCACCTTCGCCGTTCTCCAGACCGTTCCAGCGATACTGATGCTTCCCTTCACCGGCGTGGTCATCGACCGTGAGGACCGCCGCCGGCTGGTTATGTGGCTGGACGCCATCCGTGCGCTGATCATTGTCGGCGTGGCGATTCTCGCGTTTCGCGGGCGTGTGCAGGTCTGGCAACTTTATCTGATGAACACCCTGGTCGCGGCTGGTTTCTGGATGTTCTGGCCGACCATTACTGCGCTGATCCAGGAACTCACTCCGGAGGATGAATTCGTCCACTCGAATACGTTTTTGCTGGCGGGAGTGCAGGGAGGATTTCTGATTGCCGGCGCAATCGTCGGTTTCATCTACGACCACATCGGGCTGGGTGGAGTGCTGACGCTCGACGTGTCCACATATGTGATCTCATTCCTTTGCTACTTCGCCGTGCGGAAAGGACGACATGTTGTTATTCATGCGGACGAGCTGCGCGCGGATATCGTGGCCGCGGAGACTCAGTTTGAACGCTTCTGGCGCGAGATGCGCGAGGGACTGCGCTTTTTGCGCGATCATCGCGCCGTGGTCACGCTGGGAATCAGTTGGGCGCTCTTTCTGGGTGCGATGGTGACGGGGGTGGTTGTGACTCCATCGCTCAGCGATCGCGTCTTTCATGCCGGCGCAAAGGGGTACGGCTGGCTCAATGCGGGATGGGGGACCGGAGCATTCGTCAGTGCACTTTACGCGCCACAGATGATTTCTCTTCTGGGAGGACGCCGCGCGATTGCTTTCTCGATGGCAATCTTGGCGGTGTGTGTGGCGTTCGCGCCGATCTCGGGATTGTTGTGGCTGGCGATCGCGACCTATTTTGTAATGGGCTCAGCGCGTGGTCTGGGCGGCGTGGCGATGAATACGAACCTGATGGAGATGGTCCCCAAACATCTGATGGGGCGTGTGCAGAATACGTTCTACTTCGCAGGAACTTTTCTGCAACTCGTGCTCGCGATTTGCGTGGGTACCGTCGCCCACAACGTAAGTTTGGTCGTGGCCTTCGCAATCCTTGCCTGCGTCTATGGCCTGTCGTTCGTCGCGGCAAGCTGGCCCGTGGAAGATCAAGTCCGCGAGGAGATGGCCGCGGATTGAACTCATTCGCAACCGCGTCATGGCGCCACGTTAGAATTCGGTTCTCCCTCTGCTTCCTTGCGTGCTGCGTAGTAAAACAGCACTTCCCCCTGTTATTCTTTCCATTTCCCAAGGAGAGATATGTCCGCTGACCTGCAGGGCAAGAATGCTGTCGTCTTCGGAGTCGCAAACAAGCGCTCGATCGCCTGGTCGATCGCCCAGGGACTGCATGCCGCCGGCATGAAGCTTGCCATTACCTACCAGAACGAGCGCCTCGAGCAGGAGGCGAAGGACCTGATCCTTTCGCTGCCGGGTGCCGAAGCCTACATGTGTGATGTGTCGAAAGACGAAGAAATCGCAACACTGTTCGCGAAACTGAAAGAGCGTTGCGACAAACTGCATACGCTGGTGCACTCGGTCGCTTATGCACCGGCAGAGGAACTCAAGGGCGACTTCGTCAACACGTCGCGGGATGGCTTTCGTGTGGCAATGGACGTCAGCGTATATTCGCTGATCGCGGTGGCCCGCGCTGCGGCTCCGCTCATGACCGACGGTGGCTCGGTCGTCACCATGACGTATTACGCTTCGGAGAAAGTCGTGCCCCGCTATAACGTCATGGCTGTGGCCAAGGCAGGATTGGAATGCTCGGTGCGTTATCTCGCCTACGAACTGGGGAAAGACAGAATTCGGGTGAACGCCATTTCCGCTGGACCGATCAAAACGTTGGCTGCCCGCGGTATCGCCGGTTTTGGAGACATGCTTCGCGAGCACGAAGAGCGTGCGCCGCTCGGACGCCGTGTTGAAATTGAGGAAGTCGGCCGTACGGGAGTATTTCTCGCGTCCGACGCGAGCAGCGGCATCACCGGCGAAGTTATCTATGTAGACTGTGGCTACAACATTATGGGGTTCTGAGAAACCAGTGGCCAGTGATCAGTTAAGAATATTCATCCTCAAAGGGTTCAACTATGAATTCTTCTTTTCTCCGGTTGGCCGGAGCAATCGTGTTTTGCTGCGCATCAATGGTGGTCGGGGCTTACGCTCAAACTTCATCGCACGCAGCCGCCGTTCTCGATGCGATGCCGCATGCCAAAAGCATCCAGCAGGCGGCGATCTCTCCCGACGGAAGGCAAGTAGCCTACATTTTTGGCGGCGAGCTGAGAGTTGCTTCAGCGAGCGGCGATCAATCGCGAATCATTTCGATTGAGGGCAAGCTACCGGTCAGAGATGTCGCGTGGTCTCCGGATTCCAAGCAGGTGGTTTTTCTTAGCGATCTGAAGGGCGATGTTCCATCCGCTGAGCTTTGGACAGCGCCGATTGACGGCAGCGCTCCGGTAAAACGAGGTGACTTGAAAGGCTATGCGGCGGCGCCGACGTTCTCTCCGGATGGCTCGAAGCTGGCGCTGCTCTTCACTGAAGGCCTGCCGCGCAATGCCGGTCCACTTCAGCCGATGCTGCCGCTGGCCGGAGTGATTGACGAGCAAGTCTACGAGCAGCGTTTGGTGACCGTCGATCTGGCCACCAACACTCTGATGCCGATTACACGTCCCGATATGTATGTGTATGAATACGACTGGATGCCAGATAGTCAAGGCTGGGCTGCGATTGCGGCTCATGGGTCGGGAGATGCGAACTGGTATGTCGCTCATCTCTACCACGTCGACGCGCGGTCGCACGAGATGCACGAGATTTACGTGCCGAAGTTGCAGATCGCAGAGCCTCACGTTTCGCCGGATGGCAAGCAAATCGCATTCATCGAGGGACTCATGAGCGATGAGGGCTCTGTGGGCGGTGAGATTTTTACCCTCTCGCTCGCGGGAGGCGGCGTTCGCAATCTCACTCCCAAGATCGCGAGTTCACCTTCGAGCCTGGTGTGGACTTCCGCCGACCGAATTCTTTTTGGAGAGAATATCGACGGCAAGTCGGGATTTGGAAGTGTTTCTTCGTCCGGTGGCCAGGTTCAGCAGATCTGGTCCGGTAATGAGTCGGTGTCCGCAGCCCACTCGATTGCGGGCGCGGTCGCGCGCGATGGATCTGTATCGGCCGCAGTGCGCCAGTCATTCAACATGCCTCCCGAACTCTGGGTTGGACCGATTGGAGGCTGGAAGCAGATCACTACCGTCAATCAGGGCGTGAAGCCGGCGTGGGGCGAGGCGGTAAATTTTCATTGGACGAATGGAAGCTTTCATCTGCAAGGCTGGCTGATGTTGCCCGTCAACTACAGTCCGAGCAACAAATATCCGCTTGTAGTGAATGTGCATGGTGGACCGTCGGCCGCGTGTGGTGCGCGTTGGGATGTGCAGACGATGGGAGTGGAATCCGCCATGGGATACTTCGCGTTCTGCCCGAATCCGCGTGGGAGTTATGGGCAGGGAGAGGCGTTCACCAAGGGGAATGTGAAGGATTTCGGCGGCGGGGACTACCGCGACATCATGACCGGGATCGATGCGATTGCGAAAAAATTTCCCATTGATGAGCACAAGCTCGGCATTCGCGGACACAGTTACGGTGGCTACATGACGATGTGGGCCGAAACTCAGACTCATCGTTTTGCCGCTGCTGTGGCGGGAGCCGGACTCTCCGACTGGCTCAGCTACTATGGCGTGAACGAAATCGACGAGTGGATGATTCCCTTCTTTGGCGCGTCGGTTTACGACGATCCGGCGGTCTATGCCAAAAGCGACCCGATGCATTTCGTCAAGAACGTGAAAACGCCAACGCTGATTCTTGTGGGGGATCGCGATGGCGAGGTACCAGTCGAGCAATCGGTGGAATGGTGGCACGCTTTGAAAGATCTGCACGTTCCGGTGAAGTTCGTTGTTTATCCAAATGAGGGACACGTCTTCGTAAGACCCGCGGATTGGCACGATTACTTTTTGCGATCGCTGGAGTGGTTTGAGCAGTGGTTTGAGAAGGCGGCGCCTGCCTCGGGGGCCAATGGCCCAAATTCATGACGTTGGCTGGAAGCGTTGCTCGCTTGGAAATATCTGACGTCAGTTAGATATTGGGGTACGCTGAGTGAGGGAAATGCGTTTCACTTGGTTGCGGTCAAATGTCTGGGTATTGCCGCCTATCCGCACTTCTATTTGCATGCCGCTAACCGATACCAAATCTCCCTCAAGAACGGAACCATCTCGCAATTCGATCGTGTCATGCGCAGCGGTACCAAGCTCATAGCTGACGCTCCCTCCGGACACGTCGTGCGTCGTAATTTCCAGCGGGAACTTTCCTGGATTGAATCCCTCTTTGGAAAATTCAAGCAAGTGTTTCCCGACCGTTACCTCGACGATCTTGGGAGTATTGCCCTCAGATTTGCCGTCCAAGGCTAGAGCAGCACCTTGAGGAACAGAGTTTACGGTAATCGTTATCGCACGCGGTGCTGTAGGAGCAAGAGCAACCGAAGTGGGTGAGCCGGACGCCGCCAGTGTCAACTGGAATTTAACGGTTTCGCCAACCGCGACATTGGTCAAACTGATGTGTCCCTCGCCGATTCGTGCTTTGGTTTTGTCGAACACATACACAGAAAAGCTTGCTCCTGAGATGACTCTGTCGGAAAGATTCTCTGCTGCGACATCGGTGATGTAGGTGCGTTCCTTTCCCATCCCGCCTCCGAGATCCTTAAATTTCGAGAAGGTAAAACGAAGAGATGGTTGACCGGACTCGGGCCAAGTAAGGACTTGGAATGGTTGATCTTTTGCGATGCCTAGCACACAGGTAACAAATATGAAGAGGACAGATATGGCAATCCGCCGCACGCTTTCTCCTTGTCCGAGGGAATCGCGGAGATTCTAACACTATCGTCCCTGCACTATGACCCTTCTTTCACTATCGCCTTCCCGCTCCAACGAGATCTCGATGTCGCGCTCACGGACGAAGCGGGAGAATTTTTCTCCCCATTCGATCAGCAGAATACTGTTGTCGCTGCGCAAATCGTCGAGCGCAAGCGTATCCAATTCGCGCGGTGTGTCAATGCGATACAGATCGATGTGATAGAGATTCGCTCGAGGGCCGCGATACTCATGGATCAGAGTGAAGGTGGGACTCGTGACGTATTCTTCGTCCGCGGCGTCGAAAGCAGCGGCGATTCCCTTCACGAGCGTCGTTTTTCCCGCGCCCAAGTCGCCACGCAGCAGCACTAACTTCGGCGGAGCAAGGATTTCGGCGAGAGTCCGGCCGAAGGCAATCGTTTCTTCCGCCGAATGGGTCGTGACGTTCTGCAAGATTTTCGTTTTGGGGACGGCGTCCACTTCAGAAGTATAAGTGGGCCGGGCCGTTTCATGGTGATGAGTGCCAGACGGCCGAGGGCGGCCGGCTCCCGTGGGTAGACGTCCCTACACGGACCCCGTTTCCGAATGCACTGAGAAACCTTCGCTCAATAAGTCGAGAAAGCGCTCGACTTCAGGCCCAGCGTATTCCGCTCCACCACATGATCGAGCGAGGTGCGCAGGCGGCGATGATCGTCGTCCTCGATAGCCACGAAGCGGAAGGGTTGCAGCACGCTATCATCCAGCTTCTTCGTCGGGCTGAGGACTTCGGCCATGGCGTGCACAGGGCCGGCCTGCGTCTGAAACGCGACTTCGACAAAGTCGCCCTGGCCCAGCGAATGGGCGATCCGCAGCAGGCCTCCGGTCACGGAGATGGTTTGGAGTTTGGCTTTTGTGCGGCGGCCGTCTTCTAAGCGGATCGCAGCCAGGACGGAGTCTCCTAGCTGAACTCGGGCCGCTCGCCGTGAGGGGTGCGGTTGGGGGAAGTGAGTCATAGGTCAACTGCACTATCGCACTATGCCATGTTGCGTAACAGATTACCGTGGCCCCTTGTCCGGATTCCGCACTGCAAGCGGCGAGCAGGCCCGATCAAACCTAAGATCCTGAGCCAGTTAGCCAGTGTTTACTCTTTGATTAATGTCCGAACAGACAGGCTGTGGAAGGTCCGCTTTGCCAAAGGTACGTGCGCATTTACCATCTGAACGGAAGCCGAGGAGCCAAATGTCGTTCACCACATCTGTCGCATTCATTCTTCCCATCTTTTTCAGCCTGCTTTCATTCGTGCAATCATCGCCTCCGCCGAATCGGCCGCGGTTGCGGGTCGGCATCGTTGGGTTGGTTCACGGGCACGTTGATGGATTCTTCAAATACTCTGGCAAGAGTCCTGCAATTGAAGTCGTCGGCATCGCAGAACCAGATTCGCAACTGCTCGCCCAAGCCGGAGCGAAATACGGGATCGACCGGTCCCAGCTATTTTCGAGCCTCGAGGAGATGATCGCGAAAGCTCATCCGCAGGCGGTGCTCGCCTACACGAATACGTACGACCACAGGAAAGTCGTCGAGATCTGCGCGAAGCACGGCGTGCACGTCATGATGGAAAAGCCGCTGGCCGTCAGCTTCGACGACGCACTGGCGATGCAGAAAGCCGGCCGGACGGGCAAGATTCACGTTCTCGTGAACTACGAAACCTCGTGGTATCGAAGCAATCACGCCGCCTATGACATGGTTCACGAAGGAGCACTTGGCGATGTGCGCAAAGTCGTGGTGCACGACGGCCACAGAGGTCCCAAAGAAATCGGCGTTGAACCGGAGTTCCTGGCATGGCTCACCGATCCCAGGCTGAACGGAGCCGGCGCACTGTTTGACTTCGGCTGTTACGGCGCCGACCTAATGACCTGGCTCATGAACGGGCAACGTCCACAAACGGTCACGGCTGTGACGCAGCAAATCAAGCCTGACATCTATCCGAAGGTGGACGACGAGGCGACAATCATCCTCACTTACCCCAAAGCGCAGGCGATCGTCCAGGCGTCATGGAACTGGCCGTTCGACCGGAAAGACATGGAGGTCTACGGCCAGACTGGCTACGCCATTACCGTAAAACGAGATGACATCCGCACACGGCGTGCCGGAGACGATCAGGAAAAGCAGGTCGCAGCCAAACCTATCCCCGCACCCTACGACGATTCCATGGAATACCTGCGGGCAGTGATTCTCGAGGGAGCAAAAGAAGAGCCCTTATCATCGCTAGACACAAACGTAACTGTGACGGAAATCCTCGATGCTGCGAGGCGTTCAGCCGCTGAAGGAAAAACGATCCACCTGCCAGAATCGCGTTGATCTTCATCGCATTAACTTCCGCTTTGGAGACGCCGCTTGCAACGTCTCTGCCGGCAGTGTCGACCCAGCGAGCAAGACGCAGCGAAGCTGCGTCTCTACTGAGTCTGTATCATCCTTCCCAGCGAGCGAACTTGTTCTCCGCAGTCGCCCGCGCCCGTCCGAACGCATCGGGCAGTCCTGTTAGCAGGTCGGTAGCCACCAGCGAATGCTCGCCCACGATCTCGCGCATCACGTCGCCCGCCAGCCCATGCAAATGCACAGCGGCGCAGACGGCCAACAGCACGTTGTTCCGATTCTGCGCGATCATCGCCGCGACCATCCCGGTCAAAATATCGCCCGTTCCCCCACTAGACATCCCCGGATTTCCAGTCGTATTCACCCACGCCTCGCCAACCGGCTGCACAACTAACGTACGATGTCCCTTGAGCACGACAATCAATTCATGTTCGGCGGCAAACCTTCGCGCCACCCCCAGGCGATCCTTTTGAACATCGGCAACCGAACATCCAACCAGCCGCGCCATCTCTCCCGGATGTGGTGTGATGACCAGCGTTCTGCCAGATCCATTCAACTCTTTTGTGTGACCTTCAAAAGCATTCAGACCATCCGCATCGACAACCATCGGGATCTTCTGATGCGCGACCAGCGACCGCACGAATGTCGCGGTGTGCGGATCGCGAGAAATGCCCGGGCCAATCGCAGCCACCGTCATATTCTTGAGCAACTCCTCAATACGAACTCCGGCGCTGGTGGCGATCGTACCGGCATCTGTCTCACTGAGGGACTCCGTCATAAGCTCCGGATAGAATCCCGCAACGGTAGCTAGCGCTGATTTGGCGGTAGCTACGGTCGACAATCCTGCTCCCGCGCGCAGTGCCGCCATTCCTGCCATGGCCACAGATCCCGCTTTGCCGACAGATCCGCCCAATACGAGCACATGCCCGTAAAGACCCTTGTTGGAGTCCTCAGGCCGCGGTCCGATGAGAGGTGCAAAATCGCGCGGGTGAATCAGGTTCAAGTGGAGCGACGAGACGATGGCATCCGGCGGCGATCCGATCTGCGCAACATACGTCGGTCCTTTGGTGAGGAGACTGAACACATGCGCCGGCCGCGGCGCAGTAAACGTAACGATCAGATCTGCTCGCGCGATGGTTCCCTGTTGTGGAGCCATCGCGTCTGCATCGGCTCCCGAGGGAATATCGACCGCAATCACTGTAGCCCTACTGGCATTGATCGCGGCAATCGCATCGGCGTACAACCCGCTTACCGGAGGCTTGAATCCCGTCCCCAGAATCGCATCGACGCATACATCGGCCGACAATAACTCGCGCACTCGCTCACTCTTAAGGTCTTCGCTGGAACGCACAATGACGGCGGCCATCGGCAGCCTGCCATACATCACCGCTGCGTCACCCTTAAGATCGGCAGGATCGGCCAGCAGAATCAACTGAACGGATTTTCCTCGGTCGTGCAGCAGCCTGGCGACGACGAAGCCATCTCCTCCGTTGTTTCCTTTTCCGCACAGAACCAGGATCTTCTGATCGCCGCTGTGAGAGCGGGCCACAAACTCGGCGACCGCCGTTCCCGCATTCTCCATCAGCATGAGAGACGGCACGCCGAAGCGTTCGGTGGTAGCGCGATCGATCTCGCGCATCTCCGGAGCAGTCACAACTTTCATCGGAGTTCCGTTCTCATGAAGTAGCAGCTGTCTGTTCGAGTTCGCGCAACTGTGCGGGTTCGCCCATGGCAATGAGACAGTCACCGGGTTCGATGCGCTCGTCAGGCGCGGGGTTGAAGCGCATGGCATCCTGACGCTTGATGGCCAGAACGATCACTCCGCGTTCCTGCCGGATGCGCGAACTTTCGAGGGTCTTGCCGGAAAAGGTCGAGGCAGGAGTGATGTGGATTTCACCGATTTCCAGATCCATACCCAAATGAGTGGTTGCCGTGTCGAGGAAAGTAACAACGTGCGGCCGCAAAAGCGATTGGGCGATCCGCTGGCCCGCGAAGGAGTATGGAGAGACGACGGAATCAGCACCGGCTGTCAACAGATGTTTTTCAGCGGCATCCTCGCTAGCGCGTGCAATGATCTTCAGATGTGGATTCAATCCGCGGGCGGTAAGCACGATGTAGAGATTCGTTGCGTCGGTGGTGGTGGCGGCAATCAGTCCACTCGCACGCTCGATTTGCGCTTGGCGCAAAGTCTCCTCAAGCGTCGCGTCGCCGGCGATGACCAGCCAATTTTCAGAGGCGAAACGCTGACGTTTGACCTCAGTATTCTCGATAATCACAAACGGCGCCGGTTTTCGCGCCAACTCCCGAGCCACGCTGCGGCCCACGCGTCCCATGCCACAGATGATGAAGTGACCGTCGAGACGTCCGATTTCGCGCTCCATGCGACGCCTTCCGAAGAAACTCTGCAGTTCGAATTCTAGCAAAGCCTGACTCAGCGCTCCGACTCCCAACAACAACAGAGAAACGCCGGCAAGGATGACAAAGATGTTGAATATGCGACCCGCATGCGACAGCGGATGCACTTCCTGATAGCCGATCGTGGTCAGGGTCGTGACCACCATGTAGAAGCCGTCGAACCACGGCCAGCCTTCGATATAGTGGTACCCCGCCGTGCCGATCGCCATCACCAGCAGCAGCATCAATCCGATCGTGCGGAGATTGCGGAAGGCTCTCATGGAAGCATTAGCGAGTGATTAGGGGTAGTGGTAGCAAAACCTACACCTGTTCCAGCGCAGCCTACCACCACTTTGGACCAACGACTATAAAACAAAAAGGCCCTCCGCGCAGCGCGGAGGGCTTCCGAAAACACGGGGTGTTCAGTCTGCCATGGATGGCGCTGGCCTTCCGGCCCTGCCATTCGCAACCTCATGCTGCACCTTGCTGTGCTTGCGTCCATAGCCAAAATAAATACCCAGCCCGATGATGAGCCAGACGACTAGCCGCAGTTGCGTCATCGGTGACAAACCGATGATCAGCGCGGTTGAAAACAGAATCGCAAGAATGGGCACCAACGGCACCAGGGGCGTACGGAATGGGCGATTCAACGCCGGATGCGTTCTGCGCATCACCCAGACTCCGGCGCTGACCAGCACAAATGCGAGGAGTGTTCCCACACTTGTCATCTCATCCAAAACACTGAGGGGTACCATCATTGCCAGAATCGCGACAAAGAAGCCAACCACAATCGAACTGATGTATGGCGTCCGAAACCGAGGATGGATTTTGCTTGCCCAAGGCCAGAGCAAACCATCTCGCGACATGGAGTAAAACACCCGCGATTGGCCCAGCAACATCACAAGCATTACGGTCGCGAGACCCGCGATTGCTCCCAACTCCACCAGGAACGTCGCCCATTGCTGTCCCGTCACGCGGATGCCGACGACGACCGGATCAGGCACGTTGAGTTCCTGATAAGGAACGAGGTGCGTCAGTAACCCTGAAACCAAGATGTAAAGAATAGTGCAGATGACTAGCGAACCAAGAATTCCGAATGGCATGTCTTTCTTCGGGTTTTTAGCTTCTTGTGCCGCGGTCGAAACCGCGTCAAATCCGATATACGCGAAGAACACCACCCCGGCGCCACGCAAAATTCCGGACCACCCAAAGTGCCCTTTTTCTCCGGTATTCGGCGGAATGAACGGATGCCAGTTATTGGGCTGCCAGTTGTGCTTTATCAAGAAGCTGGTCGCCAACGCGATGAAGATGCAAACTACCGCGACTTTCAGAATCACGATCGCGGTGGTGAAGTTGGCTGACTCCTTAATACCGATAACCAAAATTGCTGTGATCGCTGCGATCACCAGGAAACCGATGTAGTCAAAGGTCAGGTGAACGTGCCTGCCAAACATCATGAAATCCGAGTGCGGAATAGGTGGCAGACCCATGCCGATATCGTGCAGAAAGGCGCGCAGGTGGCCGCTCCAGCCGACCGCGACCGTCGCTGCACCGAAGGCGTACTCGAGGATCAAGTCCCATCCAATAATCCACGCCACCAGCTCGCCCAACGTGGCGTAGGAATAGGTGTAGGCACTTCCAGCAATCGGAATCATCGACGCGAACTCGGCATAGCATAGACCGGCAAAAGCGCAAGCAATGCCTGCCAGGATGAATGAGAACAAAATCGCGGGGCCCGCAAACTGCGCCGCAGCCTGCCCTGTGATGACGAAGATGCCGGCGCCGATGATCGCGCCGATGCCTAGCGTAAGCAGGTTGAGCGGCCCGAGGGCGCGGCGCAAGCTGTGCTCGCCCGTCTCCTGAGATTCCTTCATCAATACTTCGATTGACTTGGTTGCCAGCAGCCTTGACATCCGTTTAGTTCTCCTTGGCGCTTACGCCGAAAGACGTTTTGCGCCTGCGCTTCGCGACCACGCATAGTAAACCGGAATCCCCAGCAGAACCACGATCAACCCCGGCCACGTGTACTGCGGTTTGTAGCGCAATAGTACGACATCAATGAATAAAGCCATCACAATATAAATGATGGGCAGCACGGGATAGCCAACTGCTTTATATGGCCGCGGCGCATCGGGATGCGTCTTGCGGAGCACGAACAGCCCCACAATCGTCAGGATATAAAACACCAGCACGGCAAAAATGATGTAATCCAGAAGTTGTCCATAGCTCCCCGAGATGCACAATACGCAAGTCCACACCATCTGCACCATCAGAGAAATCGCCGGAGTCTTATATTTAGGATGCAATTTGGCGACATTGCGGAAGAAGAGTCCGTCTTTCGCCATAGCGTAGTAGACCCGCGCGCCCGAGAGAATCAGCCCGTTGGCGCAACCGAAACCAGAGATCATGATGGCCGCAGCCATCAGCAGACCTCCCACGGGACCGAACATCTGCGTCATGGCCGCCGTACCTACACGGTCTTCGGCAGCATGGGTGATTCCGCGGCCGATAATGCCCGTTCCACCGGTTCCTTCGAGTGGTAGCGCAGTCAGGTAGATAAAGTTGCAGGCGATATACAGCGCGATTACCACGCCCGTGCCCAGAGCCAGCGATAGTGGCAAATTGCGACTGGGATTCTTCACTTCTCCGGCGGTAAACGTGACGTTATTCCAGGCGTCGGCCGAGAAAAGCGATCCAACCTGCGCCACGGCCAGAATGGTCAGCGTGCCGACCATGACGGTCGGTCCGCCCACGCCAACCTGAACCGCGTGCTGTGCACCGAGCCCGGCGTTGTGCCAGAAGTTTGTTCCGAAGTTTGCCAGCAGTGCCTGCGGATTTCGTCCGAAAAGAAAGCCGAACGCCGCCAGTCCTAGTAGCGCGGAAACCTTCGCTGCGGTGAATACGTTCTGAATGGCCGCCCCGGTCTTTACCCCGAAAATATTGATGATGGAAAGGCAGATCACCAGCAGAATCGCCATCAGGTTCTGCGTGTTGATGCCGACGTCCATGTTGCCGAGTACCATCGGGCCAATGGGAATCGGTGGGACCTTCCACAGATGTAGCAACCAATGCGTCGAAGAAATGGACGGAGCAAAGACACCCAGAAACTTCCCGAAGGCCACGCCGACTGCAGCGATTGTGCCGGTCTGAATGACCAAAAACAAAGTCCACCCGTACAGGAATCCCCAGAGCGGTCCGAGCGCCTCGCGCAGATACACGTACTGCCCGCCAGCCCGCGGCATCATCGCAGCCAATTCGCCATAACTGAGCGCGGCCACGATGGTCATGAATCCGGCAACGGCCCAGGCACCAATCAGCAACGCCGGAGATCCGACTTCGCGCCCGATTTCGGCCGACACAATAAAGATACCGGAGCCGATCATGGAACCCATGACCAGCATGGTGGCGCTGGTCAGGCCCAGACCTTTCACCAGTTCCGTATCTTGATGACTGTGAACTTCCCAGTCGCTGTTAGCGGCTGGCCGCGTTGTCGAAGTACTCAGAAGTTCCCCCTGCACGATCAATTGAGCCGTCGCGAACCGGGAAGGGCGCGGCTTCAGACGCCCCGCCAAAAAGGCGTTTAAGAATTGGGCTTCAACCCGTCAAGCCTCGCGGCAAGTATCGTGCAAAACCTCAATGACTTTACCTTAAGATGCGAAAAAATTCCTCTGCTGATTTCCGAGGATTATGCAAAAGATCAGATATGACGGCCACCGAATCGGCCCCTGCCTCGATGACTGAGACCGCATTTGCCCGGGTAATTCCCCCAATGGCCACCAACGGCTTGCGCGTTAAAGCTCGCGCCCGCCGCACTCCCTCGAGCCCAACCACCGGATCAGGCTTATCCTTACTGGACGTGGCAAAGACGGGCCCGATAGCAAGATAGTCGGCGGAAGTCAGATCAGCTTCGAGCAGTTGTTCAGGATTGTGTGTCGAAACGCCAAGCCAGCGGTCCGGCCCGATAATGGCTCGCACCGATTCAGGCGACAGATCGTCCTGCCCGACATGGACGCCATCGAACTCGGCGGCCAGGCACAGGTCGGCGCGGTCGTTCATGATCAGGGTCACCGAACCGTGGCTGCCCCATCCTTTCGCGCCCTTGGCCAAAGGGTGGGAAGGGAAAAGTTTTCTCAGATCACGGGTGTGCTCCAGCATGATTCGCGCGTTCCCGGACTTGTTCCGGTACTGGATGACCGTGCATCCCGCGGCCAGTAGTTCTTCCGCTGCGCCAAACAAGGCATCAGGATGAGACAAGAAGCTGGCATCCAGAATCGGGTACAGCCGGGGAAATGGGATCATGCGCGCTTAATATATCTGTTTTATCGCGACAGCTCACAAATCCAATTAACTTCCCAGGTCTTGCCGCCGTCCGGTGAGTAGGACTGCTCCATGCGCGCCGAGTTCGGGGAAAGGTCGAGCCAGACGTAGCGCACCAGGATGGTACGGCCCTTCAGGGTCTCCTGATGAAAAAACTCTCCGCGCTTGCCCGTGAACGCGCCTACGACTGGAGGTGTGTCGAGGGTACCGTTGTCCAGATCCACGGGGTAGATGCTCCACTGGCGCGTTGCAGGGTTATAGAGGCGAAGCGTCTGAGCCTTGATGTGGAGTTTCTTGTCGGTGCTGGTGACCTCAAATTGTTCGAAGTTTGCATTGCTGTCGAGGAGCTTATGGTGATTCGAAATGCCGTCGTACTCGTCCCAGTGATTGGAGTTGTTGAGTCGGTCGGGCAGGCGGCGTACGTGGGCCTTCCAGTCGCCGACTAGGAAATCAAAGTCGTGGAACCCATCGCGCTGCGGCAGGTTCGCGGGATTGTCGCTGGTCTGGCCGTGAAGCGGGACAGCGAGCGCTACTCCGAGGAGGAGCAGTGCGAGTCTCGCGAGCTTGGCGGCTCCCATAGCAATTCACCTTCCCAGAGGATGAGATGCGCGAAGGCCGGATTTGTTAGCAGAAGCGAGCGTCCACCGACGGCACTCCGACAATCATGACGCGGCTGTCCGACAGACTATAACCAGCCCAGCAGGCTCGATGATCGTGGAATAGGAGATGGCTCACTTCCCATTCTTCGCCATGAACCTCTCAATGAATCCCGTATCGAACTTCCCTGCTCGGAAATCCGGGTCGGCAAGAATCTTCCGGTGCAGCGGAATCGTCGTGTACACACCTTCGACGATAAACATCTCCAGCGCTCGCCCCATCCGCGAGATCGCCTCGTCGCGATCCTTGGCGCGGACGATCAGCTTTGCAATCAGTGAATCGTAATAGGGCGGAATCACACCTTCCGCATAGGCCGCCGTATCGACGCGTACACCTGTCCCGCCTGCCGGATGAAACGCTGTAATCTTTCCCGCCGACGGCGTGAACTTCTCCGGGTGCTCTGCATTGATGCGGCACTCGATCGAGTGCCCGCGGTGCACGATCGGCCCGTGCAGAACGTCCGCCATCTTTGCGCCCGCCGCGATCATGATCTGGCTTTTCACCAAGTCCACGTCTGTAACCATCTCGGTCACCGGATGCTCCACCTGAATACGCGTGTTCATTTCGATGAAGTGCAGCTTGCGATCCTGGTCCATGAGGAATTCGATCGTTCCTGCGTTCCAGTAGCCGATCGCCGCCAGCGACTTGCACAGCACAGCACCTATCTGATCTCGCAACTCGGGGGTGACCTGCGTCGAAGGTGACTCTTCTAACAGCTTTTGATGCCGCCGCTGGATCGAGCACTCACGCTCACCTAGGCTCACGACATTCCCGTGCTCATCGGCCAGCACCTGAAACTCGATGTGCCGGGGATGCTCCACATACTTCTCCATGTAGAGATCGCCATTGCCGAATGCTCCGGCGGCTTCCGCCTGCGCGGCTTTGTACAGTCCCGGCAGTTCTTCTTCGTTGCGGACGATGCGCATGCCACGCCCGCCCCCGCCAGCCGAAGCTTTCATGATCACCGGGAAGCCAACTTGCTTCGCCCATTCCAACGCCTCGCCCTCGTTCGCAACAATCCCATCCGAGCCCGGCAGAATGGGGACGCCGGCCTTCTTCATCGCGGCCCGCGCCTTCTCCTTCTCGCCCATCAACCGCGTGACTTCCGGACGCGGGCCAATGAACTTAATCCCGCTCATCTCGCAGACTTCGGCAAAGTTCGCATTCTCGGCCAGCAGGCCGTATCCCGGATGAATGGCTTCGACGTTCGCAATCTCTGCGGCGCTGATCACCGCTGGAATATTGAGATAGCTCAATGCCAGCTGCGGGGGACCAATACAGATCGCTTCATCCGCAAAACGTACGGGCAGCGAGTTGCGGTCCGCCTCGCTATAGATGGCAACAGTGCGGACTCCGAGTTCCTTGCACGCGCAGATTACGCGTAAAGCAATCTCACCGCGATTCGCAATCAGGATCTTCTTGAACATGAATTTCAGCTTCGGGTCGCCACAAAAAATTGTTGATCGATGATGGATGATCGTCGATTGAAAATCTTGCCCAGATGATCAGGGGTCTCAATCAGCAATCAAACATCAACAATCAACAATGAGGTATTGCCGCTTCACTTTTTTGGCCTGACGGAAAACAACTCCTGCCCGTATTCGATCGGCTGGCCATTCGCAGCGAGCTTTTTCACGATCTCTCCGGCCACGTCGGATTCGATCTCGTTCAGCAGCTTCATGGCTTCGACAATGCAAAGAACCTGTCCTACTTCCACTATGTCTCCGACCTTCACAAACGGAGGCGCTCCCGGTGAGGGTGCCTCGTAGAATGTTCCCACGATCGGCGACTTCACACTATGCAGCCCTTCTTCTGGGGCGGGAGCAGCCGGCGCGGCAGGAGTCGCCGCTGCGGCGCTGGCAACAGGTACTGCTGCGGGACTTGGTGCGGAAGGTACCGCATAGAAGCGCGGTTCCGACTGCGAGTGAACAATGGTGTGCTCGCCAGCCCGTTTGATCTTGACCTTGACATCGCCACGCTCCAGCTCAAACTCGGCGATATCCTTTTCGATTAAGAACTCAATTAGTTCTTTCAGCTCTTTTTGATTCATTCGTGTATGGTGGGACCGTTTTTCTATCCCTGCCGCAGCGCCCGAGGGGCACACCAGCAAGCCGAGTGTGGATCTTGCCCGGCTGACGTTCACTTGCTGAAGCCAAGAAGACTAGACTGCTAAAAAGTCTTTGCTCGTCGGGGTAAGTATTTCGCAACCGCCGGCGGTTACTACGACCATGTCCTCGATCCTCACACCCCATTTGCCGGGGAAGTATACCCCGGGTTCGATAGTAATGACCATCCCGGGCTGCAGGATCTCTCTCTGTCCGTCGGCGATACGCGGGCTTTCGTGGATCTCTAGCCCTACGCCATGGCCGGTGGAGTGCGTAAAATACTTGCCTAGCCCGGCCTTCCGGAGCGTCTTGCGCGCCGCGGCATCGACTTCTCCGGCTGTAACGCCGGACCGTACGGTGTCGACTGCGGCCTGTTGCGCTTCCCGAACCGCCTCGTAAACCTCGCGGGCATTGTCGGATACTGCGCCGACCCAGATAGTGCGGGTCTGGTCCGAACAATAACCTGAAAGTATAACACCGAAGTCACAGACAACGAACCCGGCTCGCGCGATGGGGAGCAACGACGCGCGCCCATGCGGCAAAGCCGATCTGGGCCCGGAGGCGATAATCGTATCAAACGACATTGCCTCCGCGCCACCCCGTCGCGCGGCTAACTCCATCTCGGCCGCGACTTCCACTTCCTTCATCCCGGGACGGAGAAATTCAAGCGCCCGGTCGTAGATTTTTGCTCCCAGTTGCACCGCGGAGCGGATCAGGTCGATCTCGCCCTTATCCTTCACCATGCGGAACCGTTCGATTATCGACGGCGCGTCTTTCAGTCGGACCCCTGGCGGACAAAGCTGCCCGAGTCGCTTCTTATCCGCGATCGTAAAGTGCTCGGACTCAATACCGATTATTCTTCCGCGAGATCGTCTTCGCCGGTGAGCCAGGAAATCCCCAAGAGCAGCCAGTGGAGACTTGCGCGCAATCACAACTTTGGCGCCTTTCACCTCCTCGTGCGCCTGCGTGTCGTAACGGACATCGGTGAAGAAAGTGCTGCCCGCATCTTCGACGAGCAATAGGCCCGCACTTCCCGTGAAGCCGCAAAGATACCGGATGTTGGGAAGATGACTGACCAGTAATCCGTCGAACCGGGTGGTACCAAGATGCTCGCGAAGTTTCTGCTGGCGTGCGCGAAAGTCCATTTGCTGGCAGTTTATCAGCGCTCCGGGTGTTCGACAGATGTCTTCGATTCAATAAGGGGAATAGTCTCCCCGTTTTCTAAGTACCGTTGCACATCAGAGACCGCTTCCGGTCCGACATATTTAGCAAAGTATGAAGCCAAAAACGAGGATGTGAGGACCAGTTCTTGTGTTTTGGCAAGCCGCGACAGATCCAGCATCGCATCGTCCAGCGACTGCTGCCCACGACTCTGGTGCTCAATCATCTGGTTCCATCGCAAGGCAAGAAAATCTCCTCGCAGATAGGCCACCCGCTGGATATCGGAATCGGCGTAGAACTGCGCCCTCACCTGGACGCCCGAAGCATGCAACACACGGGAGGTACGGTATTCGGTGTACGCCGTTTTGACATCGTTGTCGTACTCTTCATCTGTGATAATTCCGGCCCTTTTCAGCAGACGCCGTGCGTAATAATCGGTGAATCCCTCAGTGAACCAAAATGGCGTTTCGCTTCGAATTTCACCCAGCTTTGCCGCATTCCAAGAATGGAACATCTCATGAGCGAGCAGGAACTTAGTCTGGAAATCCAGTTTTGTCTCGTGACCGGCGAAGAGTGCAAAGGAATCCTCTAAGGCTGTACCCCCATAGTTGCCGGGATCGTCATCGCTGGGCAGAAGTGTAATTAGATAGTTCGGAATTTGGACATCGTGCCAAAACAACCTCTCGGCACTTAAAACTTTCTCCACGAGGCCTTCGAACGCTTCATCTGGGAAACTCCACTGACCTCGGGTAGCGATGAAAACCTGCTTACTTTCAACTTGAACCTGATGGACACGAAGATCTCCCCCCGCAAACAACCCGTCTGTCAGCTTAACGATCTTCGTTTTTGCGAACTGACATGGGGAATCTCCGGAAAAGCTGTCGACGGCTTTCCAACCGGGAGGCAAACTCTTCCACTCAAGGAAGATCAGCAGCTCTTCATCATCTGGAATGGAAGGATGTACTAGAAAATTCGGACCCGCTACCTGAAAATACGAAGAATCGAGCATTACCCGAAAGTAGGAGGATGCGTCGATTTTTCCCATCCAGTCTTTCGACACGTGATAACCGAGGCGAACAACCTGCCCACTGGAAAATGTTATGCGACGCATCCAAGGTAGGTCACCGTTGCCGATCGAGGTTCCCGGCGACAAGACCTCCAGGCCGTTGATGGCATGGAAGAGATCGTTTTGGCCTTGCCATTGCGAAGGCAGAATTAAGGTCGCGGACCTGCCACTGAGGCGGAAGCTCAGCAATATATCGAGGGTAAGGCCACCGTTCTCGATCTTCGGCTCAATCGTGTAGGAGACAAAGGATCCCACTTTAGGTGGAAGGCCGCATTCAGCAGCAACCGACATCGCAAGCAGAAAAAAGAGAGGCAAGACACGAAGAAGGCGCTTCAATCAATCCTCGAAGTTCTGCTCACTTTAGCACCCGGTAAATAACGCCCGCAAACAAAACCGCCGTCCTGACAGGTTCTTCAGGCCGGCGGTTTTAATTCCCGATCGCGCTGCTACTTCAGACTATGTCTGAATGATTCGCGGCGTGATGAAGAAGATCAGTTCCTGGTTCTGGGTGTTGACCTGCGTGTGCTTGAACAGGTTGCCCAGTACCGGGATACTCCCCAGCAGTGGAACCTGCGTGATGTTGATTGAGTTCTGCGTCTGGATAACGCCACCGATTACCACCGTGCCGCCGTCGGTCACCAATACCTGCGTGGTCGCCTGCTGCGTAATCAGTTCGGGGTTGCCCTGGACTTCCTGACCGAAGTTCGGCGTGGTGTTTTCCACGTCAACGTTCAGGAAGATGGTATTCTCCGACGTGATCTGCGGGGTCACCGTCAAGCGCAGGAACGCATCAACGTAAGTTACAGTTGGAGGACCACCCAACTGCGCCTGCGTCACGATCGGTACGCGAACGCCCTGCTTCACCAGGGCCTGAATGTTGTTCTGCGTAACCACTCGTGGACGCGAGAGCACTTTCAGCAAGCCGCGCGATTCAGCCATGGAGAGCTGGAAGTCCAGCCGCACGGTGTTGCTGGCGTTGAGGAACGTCAAGCCACTCGAAGGCTGCGTGGAGCCCAGGTTCGAGAACAATGGAATTGTGTTGCCTGTTCCTGAACCGGTCGCCGGAGTCGTAATGTATCCCGGGCTCAACCCGCTCACGTTGGTGTTCGTTACACCCGCGGTCGAGTTGCCGCCGATCGCGCTGTGCCCATCGCCCCAACCGAAGCCCAACTGCGTGCCGATGTCGCGAGCGAACTGCCGGGTCGCGGCCACCACGCGGGCTTCGATTTCGACTTCCTGCGTCTTGCGATCGAGTTGCGTCAGCAGGCGGTCGATGATCGGAATCACCTTGGGAATGTCGTTCACGATGACTGCGTTGGTGCGGTCGTCAGCGACCACATCCCCACGCTGTGAGAGGAACTTCTTTACGGTCACGATGGCGTCTTTCGCCTTTGCGTAGCTTAGGAAGCGCGTCACCGAAACTTTCTCGACGGCCAGAGCTTCTGACTCGATCTGGGCGCGGCGGGCATCGGCTTCTTTCTTCAAGGTCTCAACCGTGGCGATGCGCAGGACGTTGCCTTCCAGTTCACGCGCCAGGTCGTTATTCTTCAGGACGATGTCGAGCGCCTGATCCCACGGCACATCGTCGAGCACAATCGTCAGCGTGCCATGCACGTTCGGATCGAGCACAACGTTCAGGCCGCTGATTTCGTGGATCAGCCGAAAGAAGTCTTTCAGGTCAACATCTTTCAGGTTGACTGAGATCGGCTCGCCGGTATAACGCGGTCCGGCCGCGGCACTCTGCTGTCCCATCTGAGCCTTTTGCTCAGCCGCCAGGTTCACGGCCGGCGTGATGCCAGTCGAGCTTTGCGGAGGAGCGCCACTGCTCTGAGCCTGCGGAGCGGCATGCATGCTCACAGGAAGAAGTTCAACGGCCGTCTCGTCAGAAAAGCGGGCAGCTGCTTCCTGCGCGCGCACGGTCGGTTCTTCTGTCGCAGTCTCTTTGCCGGCATCATGATTCGCTTCGCTCTTCGCCTGATATGAAGGCTCGACGAATACAAAATTGTTGGGAGTCGCCGTGTTTTCCGCGCTTGGATTAGTCGTGGCCTTGTCCTGCGGCACCGAAGGAGCATCCATCACACGAGGAGCGAAGGGTGACACCGGATGGCTCCCCGGAGTGGCCGCTTCCGCCGTCACGGTCTTCGGTTCCGCAACTTGGGCAACTGCATTGGCATGCAGCGTCAATACCAGCTTGCCCGCCGGGCCCGGAGTCAGTTCGTAGGCGCAGGCTTTCTCGAGGTCAACGACGACCCGCGTCGTAGGATGGGTTTGGCCATCCATGCCGATGCGTACGCCTTTGACGCCTGCCGCGCCCACCGAGATCCTGGTCTGGCCGGTGGCCATGACGGTCTCCGGCAGATCGATCACCACGCGAGCGGGTGAGTCCAGCGTGCTGAGCTTCGGCGCGACCGCGCCGCTAGCTTTCATCTCGACCCGGATTGTATCCGTGTCGCGGATTACGTTGACTCGATCGAGCTGGCTGGGCGTCTGGGCGGCCGCGGCCACCACCACCATCAGCAGCAACGATACGAACATGGTCACTTGTTGCTTTCGCATTTCGCCTCTCCCCACCCGCGGGCCTGGCCCGCGTGTCCTTCGTGCAACTTGAATTTCAGCGCCTACAAATTAGTTCCTAAACCGCCGGAGTAAAGATTCTCTTCACAACTTCATGTGTCGAGGTCTTGCCCAGCTTGTCCTGTACTGTCTCCTGGAACACGATGGAGTCGCCCGTAATCTTCACTACATATCCGTTGAACACGGGGTCGTTCTCGTGCAGGAAATAAGCTTTCCCGATGTTGTTGGTGACGACCGCAATGAAACCACCGTCAGACTTCACCACGCCTCGCAGGTTGATTCCGTTGATCTCCAGGCACTTCTTGCCCGTCGAACAACCCGACCCCTGCTGCTGCACAACCGGGCTGAAGAATGGATCGCGTTTCCCGTTCATCGCCCACTTCTTTTCTTCTGCTTTAGGCTTGACTGGCTCAGCCGGCTTTACCGCAGCTGGAGCAGGAGCAGCCGCGACAGCGGCTATTGCCTTGGCCGGCGACGCCTTCGCGTCCTTCACTACCTGTTTGCTCTCCGCCTTCGTGGGAGCAGGTTTCATCGCGGGTGCTTTCGCGTCTGCGACTTTCGGAGCCGCCACTGGTGCACTCTTCGGAACCGGCGCGGATGCAATTTTCGCAGTTGGCGCTGGTGCTGCTTTCGCAGGAGCCGGGGCGTTCTTCGCCACAACGCTCCCGCCCTGGGTGTGCAGGATCAGCGCGAACTTGCCCGCTGGTCCCGACGACACGTCATAAGTCAGGGCTTTTTCGAGATCCACCACAACGCTAGTCGTGGGAGGATTCTTGCCGTCCATACCGATGCGAACACCTTTCACTCCACCGCTGCCCACAGGAATTTTGTTCTGCGCGGTGGCAACGACTGTTTCGGGCAATTCGAGCAGAACCCGCTCTGGCGAGCTCAGCTTGGTTACGCGTGGCGTAACCGCCTGGCTGGAACTAATCTCGATCTGAATATCGTTGCCGCCCGGCACAACGTTCACGTGCTGCAGCTGGTTACTCGGACCTGAGGCCGTTTGGGACTTCGCCGACCGTTTTTCTCCGGATGCCCCTGTCTTGGCAGCCGGTTTAGCCGTCGGTGCCGGGGCAATGGAAATCGCGGAGGCCCCGGGTATTACCGCAGTCTTTACCGTCGCGGCGGGAGCGCCTGGAGCGGGCTTAGCCGGTGCAGCTGGAACGCCGGCCGCGTCCAGCGCCGCATTAGAATCGTTGGCCTGCTTCTGCTGCAGCGACTTCGCTACACTGCGCGCGTTGTCGATGGCATCCGGGTTCTGTCCCGCAGCCATCAGGGCCGCAGGTCCGCCCACCATCATTGCCATTGCCAGAATGCTTGTCGTCAGCTTCATCGCCGTCTTCATAGGGTTACCTATTTCCCCGCCGTTCCCGCCGGTTTGGTACCAGCAGCCGCTGCAGGAGGTTGCGAATCACGACTGAAATACGTCGTTGCAGTAAACGTTGCGACCACACTCTCGTTGGGTGCGTACAGGTATGTGTGCTTGGCTTTCGCCGCGCTGGGGGTCTTCGTCGTTCCCACAATAAGGTTACTCACATTGACGATTCGCTCCAGCTTGCTCACCCGGTCAAAGAAATTCAAAGTCGAGTAGTAGGGCCCGTCGAGTTCCATTTCAAACGGAACCTCGGTGTAGTACTGCTGCTGCTTCATGTCTTTGGCGGTGTAGCGTCGCAGCTCAACACCCGCCTTCTGGGCTTCACCGTCCATCATCTCGATGAACCCATCGACCTGCTTGTCGTCGGGCACGATCCGCTGCTCGATTTCGAGCTGCTGCTTGAGCTCGGCCAACTGCTGCTCGATTTGCTTCAGCTTCGGTCGATAGGACTCGAGTTCGTTGTTTTCCCGAATCTTCTCTTCGAGAGCGTGCTGCGCCGTTGCGTTCTTCTCGTTCTGGCTCTTAAACACAGTGAAATACAGAGCCGCGGAGACGATCGCCCCACCGAGAATCACTGCTCCCCATTGCTTGATACCCGACAGTTCGCCAAAGTTCGCCATAGGTCCGCCTCTACGACTTTCCCTTCTCGCAGGTCAGGGTGAACTGAAACGCCTGCATTTCCTTGATCTGGTCGTCCTGATAGGTTTCTTTGATCTCAACGTTCTTGAAGAATCCCGTCTTCTGGAGATTTGCAATCAGATTCGCCACCGCGTCGGTGCTCAGCGCCGTGCCTTCCAGGTTGACGCTTGCGCCCTGATCGTCCAGTTTGCTTAGCCAAACCGCTTCGGTGTTGTTGACCGTCTCGCCCATCATCGCCATGAGATTGACAGGGCCAGTCTGTCCGTCTTGTAACTTCTTGATCACGTCAACCCGCCGCTGATAGTTGCTGGCTTGCGTCTGACGTTCCAGGAAGCGCGCCTTCACGTCGGCCAGTTCGCGATTCTTCTGTTCGGCAACTTTGATCTTTGAATCAATCTCTTTCGAAAGATGATCCAGCCGAGACCAGTAGCCTAGGTTTGCCAAGCCGACGATCACCACAATCACCAGGATCTTCAGCTTAGGAGATCCCATGTCTCCCATTTCCATCGTGGGCATGACCGGGCTGCTGCCGCCGCGTTTGCCCTTGCCTTTGGAATTTTCGAGAAGGTTAATTTTGATCATAGGGATTCAAAGCTCCTCAGGGCCAAGCCCACTGCCACTGCCATCTGCCCGGGATTCTTCTCCACCAGTTCCGCGCCCAATCCTTCCGCCGGCGGAGTCACCCGCTGGAAAGGATTCAACAGCTCAACTGGCATAGAGAACTCTTGCCGCAACGCTTCCATCAGGCCCGGCACTTTCGAAGAACCGCCTGCCAGATAGATCTTTTCGATGTGCTCGCCTGCTGCGCTCGCGCGGAAGAAGTCGAAGGTCTTCTGAATTTCCAGCACGATAATTTCGGTCACCTGCTGCAGAATCGGCTGCTTCGCGTCTTCGCTGACCGTCCCCACTTTGTTGCCCAGCTTCAGCGATTCCGCATCTTCAAAGCTGAGATCCAGTTCTTTCTGCAGTGAGTCGGTGTACTGATGCCCACCCACGCTGACATCGCGCGGGAACAAAGGCGTTGTGCCTTTGACAATGTTGATGTTCATCACGCTGGCGCCGAGGTTCAGCAGCGCCACTACCTGGCCGGGCGCCGGCTGGTAGTTGTACTCGTAACAGTTCTGCAGAGCCAACGCGTCAATGTCGACGATAGCCGGGGTGCGGCCTGCCATCGAGAGTACGTTGGTGTAGTTCAAAATCTTGTCCTTCTTCACCGCGACGAGCAGAACGTCCATCTGCGGGCTGCCTACCTCGTCGGAGAGAATCTGGTAGTCCAGGCTCACATCGGCCAGATCGAAAGGAATGTGTTGCGCCGCTTCCTTCTCGATCGTCTCGGCCAGTTCCTGGTCGCTCATCGAGGGCAGCGAGATCTTTTTCACGATCACCGAGTGACCGCTCACCGCGGTGGCCACGGCCTTGGTCTTGATCTGGTTGTCGAGGAACAACTTCGATATCGCGCTCGATACCGTGCCCGAGTCCACGATCATCGAGTCGACCACGATGTCAGACGACAACGGTTCCAAGCCCAGGTGCGCTACTTCAATCTGCCCACCCTTTTTCTTCAGCTCGACAGCCTTGATGCTCGAAGAGCCCACATCCAGACCAACAATCGACTTCGATCCGATTCCAAACATGTGCCCACCTTTGTGTGTGGCGCGAGCAGTCCTGCCCGCGACGTTTCACTTATAGTTGACCCGCAGCCTTGGTCGCCGCCTTCGGCTTCCGTTTGGCTTGCGGTTCCATCTCGCTCGACTTCTCTTCCATCCACTGATCCAGCCGCGATTTCTTGAAGCGCCATCGATTGCCCAGCTTGAACGCGGGAATCTTTTGCTCGCCAACGTACTTGTACAAAGTGTCCGGACTCACGCCCAGGTACTGCGACGCTTGGCGAATGTTCATCACTTCTCGCGAGTCGGCCATAGTCCCTTTACTCTCCCTGCCAGTGTTTCCTCCCGGCCGATCTCTCGGCCCCACGGGATTGCTTTGGGAGACTGCCCTGCCCTATCTATCGGCTCAGGGCGCTTTCGTGTCCCGAGCATATATCAGCCTCGAAAAGCCTCGGCTCGGAGCGAATCTCCGCGTTTTTCCGCGTTTTCTGGGTGTTTCTTGGAATACATCCGCAGGTCCTATGGCGGGCACATCTATATCTTGTGGTTGTTTTTGTACAGACTACTATTTGTGGGGATCATGGCTGAGGTCATGTCCGGTCGTCTCGATACCGGTAACTGAAGTACTAGGCACGGTACGGAGGTACTACGTCGCTGGTCCAAGCTGTTGTTTCGGCAGGCCTTTGTGAGATCGACAACGACGCATCTTTGGTACTCTGCCGCTACGTGGTGTTGCGCTAATCTATCTCTTCCACGCGGAGGACCTTTGCGTTACCTCGATCGTTTGCAACCGCTCGCGCTTTTTGTGATGCGCCTTTCACTGGGCGTAATTATGGTGGCTCACGGATATCAAAATACGTTCCGCCACCTTCATGATCACGTGCATCTTGTCGCTAGTCTCGGCCTACCTGCGTGGCTGGGATACGTTTCGTCGTTCACCGAGCTTCTGGGTGGTCTACTGATCTTGGTGGGACTCTTCACACGCCCCGCGGCCTTTGCTGTCTGCATCGATCTCGTGGTGGCGATCTGGAAAATTCATTGGCACAATGGCCTGATGGCCGAGCATGGATATGAGTTTCCTCTCGCCATCGCCACGATTGCTTTCGCCCTGATCTTTTTCGGCGGAGGCCAGATTGCGATCGATCATGTCCTGCGTGGCGGCGGCACTTCCAACCGCTGACAGGTCAACCCCAGGCTTCGTAGCACACCCGAGTCGCAACTTTTTTCATCCAGCAGGGTTCGTAGCCGTAGCTTCAATTCATCCCAACCAAGCCAGCCCGTGGTTCGCCTTATTATTCTCAGCCCCGGGATTTGAATGTTCTTCCGGCTTGCAATTAAGATGAATGCTTGAGCTACATGACTGCATCCAAACGGTTTGGCGGCAGCATCTTACCCGCCAGCACCCATAATCACAGGAGGTTCTCTTGAGAAAGTTCGCCTTCTTTGCCACGATCGTTGCAGTTCTTGCCTTCGCCAGTCTCGCCTCAGCGCAGCAGGGCGACGCGATGTTTGGCTTCGGAACCCTCATGTCCTCTGGCTCCTGCAATAACAACACCGGTCTTTGTCCGGAAAAGGGTGGCTTGTATCCCAATATTGGCGCAGATGTGATCTTCCACAAGCGCGTGGGTATTGCATTTGATGTGGCTTGGCGTGGAAGCCAGGGGAACTATGCGGGCATTGGACTGCCCTACCGTCCCATCCTTTATGACTTCAACGCCGAATACCAGCCTCGACTGGGCAAGAAGGTTGGAGCGGACCTCTTCGGCGGAATCGGTTGGCAGAGCACCCGGTTCTACTCCGGCAACTACACGTGCAGCTACTTCAGCTGCATCAATTACGTCAGTTCCAACCATTTCCTGGTGGATGCGGGTGCGGGCATTCGTTACTACTTCTGGGGACATGTTTTTGTGCGTCCGGAAATCCGCTATTACAACATTCACAACAACACGGCCGACTTCACCTCGGGCAACGTTTTTCGAGCCGGGGCTTCGATCGGATACACTATCGGGCCGGAGTAGAGACAGTCCGATCATCGCACTGGACACTGCGCCTCTCTGCACCTCTATGGTAAAGAACGATTCCCATGGAGGTCACAGAGGCGGATCAGATGTTTACTCTTGCTCACAGGGGGTCGGTTGAGAAAGTTCCTTTCGCTCGAGTTCGCTTTCGTTCTTTTATTGTTCGCCGGCGTCGTGCACGCTCAAGAAACGCAGGTGGACGTCGCTGGCGGGGGCAACATTCTCTGGTCGCCGCAAAACAACACCGCTTCTGAGGCCTTCTTACCTCCTGCCGAAAAAGATGGAATTTATCCGAGCGGTTCTTTTCAATACCTGAACAAGAGAGATCGTGGCATCATCATCGAGGGCGCTTTCCGGTACCACGAAGGCCTGTATAACAACTTCCAGTTTTACCGCCCCATTCTGGTTGACGCGAACGGAGTTTACTCCCACCGGCTCGCCGCAAAAACGCACGGTGACCTGATGGCTGGAATTGGTCTTCAATCTCTGCTCTTCTACGGAGCGCGCTCTTGCCCTCTCAGCAGTGGAGGCTGCAGTGCCAATATCAACAGCAACCATTTCCTCTTCCATGCAGGATTCGGCGTCCGCTATTACGCGTGGCGTGACATGTTCGTGCGTCCCGAGGCACATTACTACTTCATCGTGAACAACCACGCGTTCCACTCGGATAACGTCTTCCGCGTTGGAGTCTCCGTAGGATGGACGTTCGGCCACCACTGATAGAGCACATACCCGGCTTACGAAACCAAAAAGGCAGCGTCTCGGACGCTGCCTTCGCAATTCCACACGTGGCGCATTCGCACTAGCGCATCGACAGACAGATTTCTCCCTCGTGAATAGCGGCCTTCAGATGCTCCAGCGATTTCACGCGGTGTCCATCGAAATCATGTTCGGCGGTTTCCAGTTCATGCTGGGCGGCTCGCATATGCTCCAATGCTTCGTCGATATGCGGATGCCGCTCCGGGGTCGCGGCTGGCAGGGGAGCAGGTACGGCCGCTACTGCTGGGGCCGGTACCGCGGGAGCAGCAGATGCCTTCGGTTGCGTGATCGCCGACGATAGAGCCAGCGTCACGACCACTGTTCCCGCAATCACCGAAAAATAACGTAAGACCTTCTTCATAGATTCCTCCTCGCCCGAATTTCGGCCCGGACGCAACCGGTAGAATTCCTTCAATGCCACGGACACACGTACCCCACTCTTGAAGATGCCTCCCGCGACATGGGCAGAGTATATCCGCTGATACAAACCCAGAAAATCGTAAAGAGTTATTCGAGATTTACTCCGAAGATGCGGCTGATTCCTTACGTTGGTTCCGCCACCAGACCAGCGCAACTACGATCACGAGAACAACGGCGGCCACGAGATCGAATCGCTTTACGTTTCTTGCCAGATGTTCCCAATGTCTTCCAAACAGATAGCCGCAGCTGGAAATGACGATCACCCAAACGGTAGCCCCAAGAAAGTTAAATACGAGAAACTTGCGCCAGGGCATGCGCAAGACTCCCGCCACGGGACCGGCGATGATCCTCATCCCGAACACAAAACGCGCAAAGAAGACTGTCACCGCGCCATATCGTTCAAACAACCGTTCGCCGCGCCGCACAGTTTCGTTTCGAATTCGGAAAACATGCTGATACCTATTCAGCAGCCGCCTTCCCCCGTAGTAACCGGCAATGAACCCCAGATTGTCGCCGCAGGTGGCCGCAATCGTCGCCACCACGATGATCCACGACAGTTGCAGTTCGTGTTGGGAGTAAGCCAGGAAAGCGGCCAGCAGAAGAATCGTTTCACCGGGCACGGGCACACCCGTATTCTCGAGCAGGAGCGCCGCTCCTACAGCCCAATATCCGTAGTGAACCACGGCGTCCCGCAGGAAATCGAGAATCGATTGGCTCATGAGCGGCCGGCACTTGCAGAATAGCAGGACAGGGTTCAGGGACCAGGGTTCAGAGTCTAGGGACTAGGCAAACTTAACGTGGCGTGTACGGTTTACCGATCCCTAGCCCCTGGCCTCTGATCCCTTGCTTAAAAATTTAATCAATGCCTGATTAAACTCATCAGCGCACTCCTCGTATGGAAGGTGCCCGACTCCTGCAAACACCACTTGCTCCGAATCTGGGAAGAAGTTCGCCAGCGGCTTCATCGACCAGGAATAGACCGCAGGATCCTTGCTTCCCCATACCAGGAGAGTGGGGATCGTTGACAGCTTCGGTAGCAGGGACTCCAATTCGCGAAGGTCGGTGCCCCATGTGCTCACAATGCTGAGGGCATGATCGAAGAGACCGGGGACCGTCAAAGGAGCCTTGTAACCCTCAAGGCTGTCAGCAGGAATTTTCTTCTCGTCCCCGAACATTCGCCCGTGCCAATACGGATAGAGAGATGGGAACCATTCAAGAATCCAGCGAACGACGACTGAGCCGAAACCGGACCCCGCAAAACCAGCCAGCCAACGACCGTGTGCAGAATAGGGATTCACCGGAGCTACAAGGATCAGGCTTTGCACCTTCGGTTTTCCCCGGTCGATGCACTCGGCAGCCGCGCACATCGCTACTGCCCCGCCGCGAGATGTGCCGAGTAAATCGAAAGACGAGATTTCAAGCCGCTCAGCGAACTTCAAGACACGCAGCGCCGTCGCCCGCATCGAGTGGTCGATCTTCGGCCGGTCCGAGAATCCCGCACCCAACATGTCGGGAGCATATACAGTTCGGTATTGCGCCAGAGCCGGCATGGTGTAGCGCCAGGAGAACGAATACCCCATCAAGCCGTGCAGCAGGATCAGCGCCGGTCCCGACCCCGCGCGCAGATAGCGCATGCGCGCACCATCGAAATCCATCCAGCATTCTTCAATGCCATCTCCCAACGGCGGGGCACCCCTCACCAGACTCTCCCGGATGGCAGTCATTTAGCTCCGCGGGTCATCGAAAATCTTCCCATGTGCGGGACAACTATTTCGCTTACCCCGCATTCTATGTAAATGAAACAACGCCTCTGTCGCTTCACTTTGGGGAGCTTCGGCTCCCCGTTTTTATGCGGCTCGCATCCAGTCACTAGACGCTGTCATCCTGAGGCGCACGCGAGGTTTGCGCGCTGACGGACATTGGGGAACGCGCGAAGCGTCGCGTCTTTTGCGACGTAATCATCGAGCGCCTGGCTCGCTTCCCTATTGACGCGCACTATGACCCTGCCGGTTTCTTCCTCTTTCCTAACAATTTCTTCAGCACCCGAATCCCTTTGTCGACGTGCTTCTCTTCCAACAGAAACGGAGGCAGAAAGCGCACTACGGTGTCCTGCGTGCTATTGAACAAAACACCTTCGGCGAGCCCACCATCCACAATCGGACGCGCCGGAATCTCCAACTGAATCGCCTGAATGAATCCGCGCCCACGCACAGCTACCGCAGCCGAACGCTTCTCCACGACTTCCTTCAACTGCTGCTGCAGATATGCCCCGACTTTATTGACGTTCTCGAGCAGCTTTTGTTCCTCGAGGATGGCGAAGTACTCGAGCGCCACTCGGCATGCCAGCGGGCCGCCGCCGAACGTGGTTCCGTGTTGCCCAAAAGAGATCGCGGTGGCGAACTCCTCCTTCGCGATAAATGCCCCGAGCGGCAGCCCTGCCGCAATCGGCTTGGCAACAGCCACGATATCCGGCGTTACGCCAAACGTCTGGAACGCAAAGATAGATCCTGTGCGCCCAAGGCCACATTGGATCTCGTCGAAGATCAGTGCCGCCTTGTGCCGGTCTGCCAGCGCGCGGCATTCGCGCAGGAATTCCACGGAACACTCGTGAATTCCTCCTTCGCCGAAAATCGGCTCTAGGACGATCGCGCAGGTATTGTCATTGACCGCGTTGCGCAGGGCTCCAATATCGTTCTGCTTCACAAAGGTCACGTCTTCTAGCAGGGGCTCGAAGCCCTTGCGGTGTTTGTCTTGCCCGGTGAGCGAAAGCGCTCCGAAGGTGCGCCCGTGATACGAGCCCTCAAGTCCAACGAGCTTGCTCTTAGCCTCGCCGCCCGTGCGATGTCCGGCCAGCCGCGCCAGTTTGATCGACCCTTCAATTGCTTCGGTTCCGCTATTCGAAAAGAAAGCACGGTTGAGCCCTGACAACGTGCACAGTTTTTCTGCAAGCGGCCCCTGATACTCGTGGTAATAGAGATTCGACACGTGCACCAGCTTCGCCGCCTGCTCCCGGATCGTCTTCACGATCCGCGGATGCGCGTGCCCGAGCGCATTTACTCCAAGACCGGAGACAAAGTCGAGATAGCGCTTCCCCTCGATGTCGTAGACGAAGACTCCCTTGCCGCGCTGCAGCACGACGGGATAGCGGTTATAAGTTTGCAGCAAATACTTCCGTTCCAACTCCGCGATTTGTTCAAAGGTATTCATAGGAAGATTCGATTTTACCGGAAGGAGTGATAGACCGGGGAGAAAGGCGTGCAGAGATGTGTCATTGCGTGTGACGGAGATTCTTCGCCAATTGATCTTAAGGGGTTCGCTCGTTTCTTTGGGCAAACAATCAGCCGCCCCGCACAGATAAGCCTTCAGTCTTGCCCGACACGCGGCAAGAGTTTACCCGTCCCGACAGCGATGAAAACTCAGAAGGCCAATTGGTTGAAGCGAATCCTAAATGCCGTTTGCATCCTATACTTGATCCTGCTTGCGTTCTCGGAAACGTACTCGGCCCTCGCAACGGCGTTCGACAAATCACGCAGATTCCCAGCGTGGGAAGCGAAGCTTGGGTGGGGCATGTTTGTCCTTCCGTCTTTCCTGATAGTTGGACTGGTCCTTCTGGTCGTTGGCAAGCGATTGACACTTGGGTTCTATCTCGTTGCATTAAGTCTTCTGCTTTATTTGGGCTTTCTGTTCCTTGACCTAGCACTTGGTCCAAGAATCGAACATCTGGATTGGGTCTTCGCTGGCATTTGGACCGGGCTTTTTGCACTCGCGACCGCGGCGGCCTGGTTTCTGCGGCGACGATCAACGCGGCCTTGAGCGGTTTGGGTTCACAGAGCTGACGTTAACGCGCGGTTGCGCTCATCTGTCCAAAACAGGACGCTCCAAGATGTTTCCTGGCGCGTCGCGTCAACTAGGGTGAGAAGTATCACTCACCCTCAGCCCGCGACACCCACGATCTCCACCGGCTCCAGCCTTCCGTCTGCGATCGCCGCGTTCACGTTCTTCAGCATCAGCGGCGCTTTCTCGCCCATGAGGATATGCACTCCAATCACCCGTGGTGCACCAGCCGCAGCTTGCGTTCTCATTCTCTCCATAAACTGAACCGCGAACTCGCGCCGGCTGCGCTGATGTTCCACCCGGAAACCAGCCGCTTCCAACGCCCTTCGATATTCGTCCACCGCGCCGACGAAGCTGGTCTCCGCACTCACCGCCCAAGGCAGCGGATAGTCCAACGACTCATTTCCTGTTTTCAGGATGTCGAAAATCGCGAACCGCCCACCACGCTTCACCACCCGCGCCACTTCGCGAAACAATGTCCCCTTGTCCTGGATGTTCATGCCCACGTGAATCATGTAGGCACCGTCAAACGTACCGGACGAAAATGGCATCTCTAATGCACTGGCTTGCCGGAATTGCGCCTTCGCTTCCAGCTTCAGCATGCGCGTAAGGCTTTCGGCAACGCGTACAAACTCATCCGTCAGGTCTATACCGATAACCTGGTATCCGCGTTCAGCGAAAAAGCGCGCCGGTCCACCCACGCCGCACCCCACATCCAGCAGATGCATCCCAGGCTGAAGACCCATGAATCCGGCCAATTCCTGGATCGCAGGCCGCTCCCCCACATGGAAATTATCCAACGGCGCAAGATCGCCGCTGGTGATGCTCTTCAAGTCCTTGCCGGATTTTTCCAGCGCTCCCAGAATCTTCTGTTCTAGCCCGTCCACCGTGTAATGTGCCGATACTTGCCGTTCAACGTCCATGATTCTCCTCAGCAGCGAAACAAAGAGCCTGTATCCCCGCTATGTCGCCTTCCTGACAGATGACCCCGACCCTCAAAAGACTCTCATTCGCTGCCCATACCGTTTGAATGCACCATAGACGGATGCGGCCCGCTTCGCATCTTATCGTTGCCGCCGTCTTATGGAGGGTGACGATTGCGCAGGATCCTACTATCCCTTGCCGTTCTAACATTGTCGACTGCAGTGGCAAGCCCTGTCGTCCAGACCACCGACGACATTGAAACGCCGAAACACAAAGCCTGGGACATCCTGCAAAACGCCGCCACCTCTCTACGTACCCTGGAACGAACCGATGGAGTTCGGGCTCTCGGCTTACTCAACGACAATACGCGAGCCCGCCAAATGGCTGAAGATGCTCTCCAGGATCCCAAACCTGAGGTTCGCGCCGCTGCTGCTACCGCCTTGGGCCAGATGCATGCGACCGAATCCATCCCCAAGCTGCAGCACGCGCTTTCCGACGGAAAAGTCCCGGTGGTGATGGCCGCCGCCCATTCGCTTCGCGAGCTCAAAGACAGCGCATCCGCGTACGCCGTTTATTTCGGCCTGCTGACCGGAACCCGCAAAACCGGCGACGGTTTTATCGCGGAACAAGTCAATACTCTCAAGAATCCACGAGAATTGGCCAAGATCGGCTTCTCCGAGGGGATTGGCTACATACCTTTCGCCGGCATCGGTTGGGATGCATATCGCACGATTCACAAGAAAGATCCCAATCCCGTGCGGGCGGTCGCCGCGACCTACCTCGCCCATGATCCTGACCCGGCAACTACCAAAGCTTTGGTGAACGCAACCGGCGATAAAAATTGGATTGTCCGCGCCGCCGCCATCGAAGCTATTGCGCAACGCGGTGATCCCTCGTTACTGCCTAAACTCGAGCGCCATTTTTCTGACAGGAATCCGAAGGTACGCTACAGCGCCGCGGCAGCGGTCATTCGGTTGACTGAGATCGAGTCGAACCGCAAAGATGAAAACACGAAGCTTGGTCGTCGCTAAAAACGCATCTTTTCCTCGGGTCTGCATCCCCTCCTAGTCCGTTCTTTGCGCAATCTTTGTCCGGCAGAATCTCTCGAACAGCGGACTGATGAGTGTCACGGCGTATCTCGATACGCTACCCGACAATCAGCCGTATCACGCATGTCATTGACATCAGGCGCTCGTTAGTGTGGGATTAGGAGGGTCCGCCGTCCATCTCTTGCCGCTGAGGCTAGAAAATGTTAACCCAACTGTTGCTTTTTGTAATGGCCGTTCTTCTGCTTTCGATTTTTTGGGTGCTGAGCAAAATTAACAGCCTGCTGAAGAAGACGCTTCTTCCCCTCAAAGCACACGACCAGGAACTGGCGAAGAAAGACCATGCCGTGATGGAAGGTCGTCCACACGTCAGCGTATGAGATCGTTGCATGCAGTTCAACTGATGGAGGAGCCGCTTATGACATCACTATTAGGCAGACTCTGGAATGAAGATCAGGGGCAAGACATTGCCGAGTATGCAGTGATGCTCGCCGTTATCCTGGTGTTAGTGGTTGGGACGGTTCGGCTCATTGGCTCGAACGCCAACAACGCTTTCTCCAGCGTAGCAAGTTCGCTTCAATAACATTGGATTGTCTGGTGAGCAAAAGAAACATCCCCGCTCATCGTCCTCCATTTCAATACAGCCCCTTCTCTCCCTCGGGCCGCGTCTTCCAGCGCCGGTGTACCCACAGCCATTGGTCGGGGTATTTCCG
>Ga0209168_10000243_pt1 | contig 60081 bp, 51 predicted proteins | sample Coa_R1_FD_187156 | JGI IMG/M metagenome (GOLD analysis project Ga0209168, IMG submission 187156) | Surface soil microbial communities from Centralia Pennsylvania, which are recovering from an underground coalmine fire - Coalmine... | ecosystem: Environmental > Terrestrial > Soil > Unclassified ...
CCTGAGGAACTCCCTGGCGCAACAGCTGCGCCGCTCTCATGCGTCTACTTTCTAGCTCAGAAAAATCTCTGCGTACTCCTGCTGGATTGCCCATGCCGCAACAGTAGCATAGAATTCCAGAAATGTCACTATATTATGTGATCCTCAATAATACACCTATTAATAAGGCGCGTATTGCAGCGACCGTCGTAGCTGCTGTTGTCGTAGCCGCTTGCTTCTGGATGGCCCAAGAGTATGGGGGCTGGGTGGCCCTCGGCCTATTCTTGCCTTATCTGGGGATGTGGGGAATTCACGTTTACGCTCATTGGAGAGCTGCCCGCCATGTCACTCGCAAAATTCTTATTCTTGTAGCGGCCTCCAATTTTTTTCTGCTCACTGGATTTCTGTTGCAGTGGGATGTCGGCGACGGCGATATTGGCTGGTTGACCATTACCGCGCTTTTGGAAAACGGGGCCGGCTCGTCTTCCCCGGCACCGGCATGGTGGCCACAAACGCTAACCATGAACCTTACTGTCTTTATTCCGGAAGTGCTATCCCTGGCGGCCCTGTTTTGGCTGACCCGTAGAGCGGAATAATGGAGATTTCCGCACGCTCCGCTCTTTGGTGTTCAAGGCGGCACTTTTGCTGAAGCCAAACAGGTTGATCCGAACCTGGAAAGCCGAAAGGTGACGTAATCTATTATGGATTTCTCCCAGGTATGATCCGGGCCGGCAGCCCCGAAGAGACCACCTTCCTCGAGTTCTTTACCGTGCGGGAGACGCCCGGAGGTGATACATGGAAATAGTTCTCCAGGATTTCCGTCACGCTATACGATCACTTCTCAAGTCACCGGGATTCACAACGGCAGCAGTGTTGATCCTGGCGCTTGGGATTGGCGCGAACAGCGCCATCTTTAGCGTAATTGAAGCAGTCATGTTGCGGCCATTGCCGTACCGTGACTCCTCGCGCCTGGTTCTGGTTGCGGATGCCGAGAATAGTGACAACGGAGGATTCCTCTACAAAGACTTCGAGGCAGTCAAAGCGCAGAGCCGCAGTTTTGAGGACCTGGCCGTCTATTTCCGGGATAGCGGCTACTCACGCGCGACATTAACAGTCGGTAATGAGCCGCAGCAGGTGCAAGGCGCGTGGGTTACCGCAAATCTGTTTCCGATAATGGGAATATCACCGGAAACAGGGCGGGTTTTCACGCACGAAGAAGAAATCAGGCAGGAACGGGTTGTAGTGCTGAGCCATCGCCTGTGGCGACAGGTTTTTGCCAGTTCACGCGATATCTCTGGCAAGACCATCACCGTCAACAATTCACTTTTCTTGGTCATCGGAGTCATGCCCGAGGTATTTCAATTCCCCGCCAGTGACCAAATGTTTTGGGCGCCGATGACGACCAATCCTTTATGGGGTGATCCGGGCCTTACAACCCACATCGACCCGCACCATTCGGCTGGTTTTTATCAGCGTTGGCAGGTCATCGGCAGGTTGCGCGACCGCACAACGCTGCAGGCGGCGCAACTTGATACAGACCGACTCTTCCAGCAACTTGTCCAGAGCGATCCGGATGCATTTCGGGTGCGCGCTCTCCGGCTTTTACCGCTGCAGGTAAAAATCAGCGGCAACACTCGCCTGACGCTTACGGTATTGTTCGTTGCTGTAGGATTCGTCCTGCTGATCGCCTGTACCAATGTGGCGAATCTGTGCCTGGCGCGCGGCACGCGGCGAGCGCGCGAAATGGCGATTCGAGCTGCTCTCGGCGCGAGTCGCAGCACACTGGTACGGCAACTGCTTAGCGAAGCGCTGGTCCTTGCGATAACCGCAGCTGTTTTAGGAGAGCTTTTGGCTTTTGCCGGAGTGCGTTTGCTGCTTGCGTTCGCGCCGGCGAACGTTTCTCGTCTTGAGCAGGCGGGAATTGATATGCCAGTACTTTTCTTCACATTCACATTGTCGCTTTTTGCAGCCACTTGCTTTGGGCTTGGTCCCGCATTGCATGTCTCTCGTCGTGATCCACAAGAAGCGCTTGGTTTCGTCACTCGGAGTGGAATGGCCTCCGATGGGCTACGCCGCGCACGCAACCTGCTTGTGGTCGCGGAGTTTGCGATTGCGCTGGTGCTTCTAAGTGGTGCGGGGCTTCTGCTGCGGAGCCTCATCGCAGTCGAGTCGGTAGCTCCTGGTTTTGAGCCGCAGCATGTCCTCACGTTGCGCATGACGGTCGCAGGCGGCTCTCCGGGGGCAGTTGCGGCGTCGCACGAGCAAGTCCTTGCACGACTGCGGAGTCTTCCAGGCATGGAATACGCCGGCGCGGTCAATGATCTGTTCGAATCCAGCCAGCCTAATCTGCTCGGCTTGCGTGCCATTGAGGGGCGCTCGGTCGATCCGGAACAGCAGTGGACGGCACTGACATGGAATACTGTAAGTGGCGATTACTTTCAGGCAATGGGAGCGGGATTGCTGAAGGGACGTTACTTCGGCAATCAAGACACTGCCAGTTCGCCCCTGGTGGTCATCATCGATGAAAGCATGGCTCACCGGTATTGGCCGAATCAAGATCCGGTTGGCGCACATATCAAAGGGCAGGATCGGCGCGGCCATAACGATGACTGGCTCACGATCATAGGAGTCGTGCGCGACATGCGTCGAAGTGGCCTGGAAAACGCTCCCACTGGGCATGTCTATGAGTGGTACCGCCAAGCAGGAGTCTCCGGAACGGAACACCTTCTAGTGCGTGTGGCAGGTGATCCGCGTGCGCTAGCAGCCAGCCTGCGCGCCGCCGTGCGTGCGGAGAACTCATCAGCGATTCTCTCCAATGTGAGCACCGTGGAAGATTTGCTATCCGACCAACTTGCAACACGGCGGTTCCAAACATGGCTTCTCGGACTATTCTCTTCGTTCGCGCTGTTGCTGGCGAGCCTGGGAATCTACGGTGTGATGCAATATACGATCGTGCAACGCACGCACGAAATCGGTGTCCGGATAGCGTTGGGCGCCCAGCCACTCCATGTGGTGCGGCTGGTCGAAACTGAGGGGCTGAGACTCGCCATAGCGGGCGTGTCGCTGGGTGTGGTCGGCACGCTTGTGCTTTCACCGCTCCTATCCAGTCTTTTGTTTAGCGTGCACACAAGGGATCCGCTCACTTTTGCGGCTGCTGTGACGATGCTGATCGCTGTTGCACTGGTTGCGTGTTACATTCCTGCGCGCCGGGCCGCTCAGGTTGACCCAATCGAGGCGCTTCGACACGAGTGAGGAAGAAGCAGGATCAGTGCTGCGTGCACTCAACGGAGAGGCCAACGAGCGCCGCGGCTGATTTGGGTGTGGATCCGCCACGCTGTGTTTCCCCGCTTCTTGGGTTGCCGGCTGAATGCTCATTCCCGGCAATGTATGAGACACTGACTCTGCGTCTCCCGCGAGGCATATCATGAGACGAACTATCTTCAGGAGTCTGTGTGCGCTGGTCGCCTTGGCAGCCGCTGCCTGGGCGCAATCTCCGCTGCCAGCCGACGAAGAAATCCGAAAAATCCTGGCCGATCGCATCGACGTTCAGCATCGGAGCGTCGGCATTGTTGTGGGTATCGTGGGGCCCGAGGGGAGACGGATCGTTGCCTATGGACACCTCGAAAAAGGGGATTCGCGTCCGCTGAACGGCGATACGGTCTTTGAGATCGGTTCCACGAAGGCGATCACCTCTTCGCGCAAGGTACCGGACAATCCAAGTTCGAAATATTTCCTGAAGGCGACCGCGATTATTTTTTCAAAGAGGCAGATGCCCAAATTACCTTTGTGGTGGATAAACAGGGCTGCGCAACCGAACTGATCCTGCACCAAGGCGGCATAGACCAGCACGCCAAAAAGGTGATGTAGTTTATCCCGAGCCTAGCGAGGGATCCCTACCGCCTCATAATCGCACTGGACCACAATTTTGGAGGGTTACACTATTTCTGAAAATGCCTGTGGGTCAGCCGGCGTCAGAAATCGTTGGTCTCAAGAGTTCTGGCGAATACCGCTATTCCAGAGCCAATTCGATATTGAATTGGAACCCAACGCCCCACCGCCTGGGAGGGCCAAACGCCCGGTAACGCGATTCGACTCTTCAGGAACGCCCGGTGAGTCGCACCGCTGTTGGTGTCGGCATTTTGCGGGCGCTACATGAACTTTGCGACGACTCCCCGAGGATTCTCAACGATCCAATCATTCCACTGCTGTTGGGCGACGATGTAGTGCAGAGCCATGGCGTCTTTTGCCGGAAGTGGCGAAAGAGCTTTATTATCGGGATCGGACCGATGCCTTCCTCCACCTCGGCGGGTCACGATCGGGCGGGCGGTGGTCTAACCCGCTACCCTGTCGCGGTTCCGCCTGAATGCCAAGGCAGGCACGGAGCTTTGGTCCTGCTGATCGTGCTCCGGCGCGTAAAGACGAGATACTTCCGTTGAAATAGGCGATGGCCTTGTCATAATCCTGCGCACCGGCCAACCTTCCCAAGCTGCGGCCATCCAAATCCCCCCTTCTGAAGTGAATGCCGCCATAGCGCCGCGAGAGCCCAGCTTCGTCAGCAGCATCCGTAAAAGTAGGCCAAGAGAGAACACAGTCCCGGGACGGGACCTTGCCATTCCGTCCCTTTGCCACCACGCTGGCCTGGACCAAGGCAAGCCTGGCTGACAGGAGCAACCCGCCCTCCCCGGCGATGTCAGGATCAGCTCGACAAACGGCCTGAATTTCACAAGGGGCAGGTGGAGAAAGTTGTGATCAACATTTCTTAATGCATGCCCGCTGTCTAGCGGGTGTGAGCTTCATCCCGTTTTGACCAGCGAGTTGGGACGGTGGTGGGCTAGAAGAGCAAGGCCCGACGGAGTGGCACGAACGAGAGAGCGGCCGTTTACGACGGTAACCGTGATTAATCCGCGATCATTCGCGTCCTCCCAGACTGGGAGTCTCGGACAAGAGGTGCGCCACGCGTCCATTACTTCTTCGTATGCGCGTTCCTTGACGCCGACCCACTCGACAAGATCAAGAGTCAGGTTTTCGATAACATCTGGCATCCGAGATGAACTCAGTATAGCGGATTCGACGCTGTCTAGAGATAGCTCAACCACCAGTCGCGCCGGCTGGCTTTGACTTTTGCAAACCCTCGGCAGAGTGGATAGAGAATTGCCAAGGCGAGAATCCACACTCCATACACGGTCGCCAATCCATAACCAAAGTCCGCGGGAAATAGCTGCGCGGGTCCACCCATGGAGGGCAGAAGATTGAATATGAATTTGTTGGCCGAACTGCCGTAACGGAGCCACGCCGCGAGCACGGCCAGGGCGTGGATCAGGTAAAAATGCAGGACGAAATAAAATAACGGAACCCGCCCAAATACGATGAGCGGATTGCCGTTTTTCAACGCCCGCTGGTCGAGGTACGCCAGCACCAGCAATGAAGGCCCCAGCGTCATCAGCAGGAAGTCGAGCGATGCCGGGTATTTTGTGCAATTGAGAAAAGAGAGCACTGTGAACACGCCCGACCCCTGGTGGGTCCACGGAGCCGGGTCTCCGTAGAGGTTCACTGTCCGGATGATGACAAAGGCGATGGTTAAAGCGAATCCGGTCCGCAGCATGATCCGGCGCCGCGCCGCCGGTTCCAGCAGGAACACCTGACCGAAGCAGAATCCCGCTGCCATCACGGCGATCCATGGAACCAGTGGATAAGGCGCCAGGAACGGCTTGCCGGCAACAGAGAAAAGACCGGGCTGATGGAACAGATTCCAAGCCGAAGCGCCAGAACCGAACTTCATTGCGCTGATCCTATCCAGGCAATTGTGAAGTACGATAACGGCCACGCTCAGGGTCGCCAGCCAGCGGATGGGCAGATAAATCAACGCCGCCATCGCGATCATGCAAATTCCGAAAATCCAGAGAATCAAGAGAAGAATGATGAAGCGGAAAGGGAAGGTGAAGTTATAGGAAAGCTGCATCACTGTGAGTTCCAGCACAATGAACCAGATGCCGCGCGTCCAAAGGAACCGTGAAAGCCTGCCTTTTGTATGGCTGCGCTGCCCAAAGAGAAACGCTCCCACGCCGGCGATGAACATGAACACCGGCATACAAAAATGCGTGACCCAGCGGGTAAGGAAGAGGACCGGCGTGGTTTGAGCGAGATCGGTGGGCGAGAATGACATGGCCCCAATGTGGAAGAAATCGCGGATGTGATCCAGGGCCATAATAATCATCACCGCCCCGCGGAGAGCGTCGATGGACGACAGGCGCGAACCAGGTTTCGTATAGGAATCCATTTGGGAGTGCTCCATTGTCCCGCATTCGGTCAGGAAATGTTAGATCGATCCCTCATGCTCTTCTGACTCCGGGAGAAGTGCTTTTGGGTCAAAATTAATTGCTTGATATACTCCTATTTACAGAGTAATCTTGACTTGGGAGTTAAAACTATCATGTCTGAATACGATTTAAAGCAGGTGAAAGCAGATCTGGACACAATCCGAACCGTAGCTGGAATCAGCGAGCAGCCTATGCGACACGATTTTCTGGGGAGCCTCCTGGTTGCAGTTGCGGGATTGATCGCGGCCAGTTGGGCGATGTTATCTGAGGGTGTCTGGCAGATCTGGGGATTTGCAGCCATGTTGCTGCCAGTGGGCTATCTGATCAGGCTCCCGGCCCGCCATGGTAAGGGGAGCGGCAGTTCGCCACAAATTCGGCGGGAGTTTGCAGCAGCCGGCTCAGTCTTATTGTTCGTGGCGCCATTTGCGGGGTATGCCCTGTGGGCACAGCGGATGGGGATTCGACCGATGCTGGTACTGGCAACGACAGTTTTTTTCGTTGGAATGCTGATGCTCAACGGGGTGGTGGCTCGGCCTAGACACCCCGGACTAGTTCCATGGTGCCTGGCACTCATGGTGGGCGCTCTTGTGATGCCGTCCACTGCGTTGTCACCGGTGAGAGTGATCGGTTTGATGCTGGCTGCCGGGGGTTTTGCGTCTGCCTGTGTAATCGGGATACAACTGCGACAGGGGGTACCGGATGGTCTCCCAGGTTGACTTCAACGGTTTGGACACCATTGTCCACGGGCCGGTGCGATTGGGCATCCTGACACTACTGCAACTGGATGGGCCTCTTGACTTTACGGCGCTCAAGAAGCGTTTGAACGTACCCGACGGCGCCCTTGGGTCCCATCTGCAAAAGCTTGAGGACGAGGGGTACATCAGCGTAAAGAAAGAGTTTGTCGGCAAACGGCCAAGAAGCACTTACCGCTTGCTTCCGGATGGCCGGACCGCGTTTGCAAAGCACCTGCGAAATTTGAAGTCCATCATCGATGCAGTGGAGGGCGCCGCCTCGTCGCAACATGTTAAGCCTGGCCGCTAAATGTTGATTTGTGCCGAACAAGCCGAAGATTCCGGACAAGCGGCCGCTGCTCAGGAGGATGCCGTCACGGAATCATTAGCGGAGATTCTTCAAGCGTAAACGAAAAAGGCATCAGTCGTGATTATCGCGCGACGGGGTCGTTATGGTTGGCCGCCGTTACCCGGTCCAGCACTTCACGGACTTTACCGGCTAGTTCCTGGGTGGTGAACGGCTTGTGCAGGAACGCCACCTGGGAGTTACTGACACCGCGCTGGAGAACTACGTCATCTGTGTAGCCCGACATGTAGATCACCTTCATCTCGGGACGCAGGACGGTAAGCAACTGGGCGAGTTCCAAGCCTCCGGTTTCTTTCAGCACCACGTCTGTGAGCAGCAGGTGAATGACGTTGGGATAGGAGCGGCAGATTTTTTGCGCCTCGCGGGAAGTGGATGCGGAAATCACGTTGTAGCCGCGACGCTGGAGCATGATGGAGGCTACCTCGCGCACGTCGTTTTCATCTTCCACGATGAGGATGGTTTCCTTTCCGCTGGAGGCTTCCGGGAGTCGTGCGCTTTTTACCGCCTCAGTCCTTTGAGCCACTCTGGGGAAGCAGATATGGAATGCCGCGCCTTTTCCCGGTTCGCTCTCTACCCAGATCTCGCCTTCGCTCTGCTTCACAATGCCGTACACGGTTGAGAGCCCCAGACCTGTACCTTTGCCCTGTTCCTTGGTGGTGAAAAACGGTTCAAAAGCGCGGGAAGCGGTTACGGTATCCATGCCTTCGCCGGTATCTTTGATGGAAAGCAGGACATAAGAACCGGGGCCCAGGCATATTTCACCCTGGTGGAATTCCTGCGCCACATCAAGGTTGGAAGTGGCGATCCGCAGCTTGCCGCCGTTAGGCATGGCGTCACGGGAGTTGACAGCCAGGTTCATGATGACTTGCTCGATCTGGTTGGGGTCTGCCTTTACCATACCGAGGGCGGGATCGAGCACCTTGTTGATATGGATGTCCTCGCCTAGAAGGCGGGGCAGCATTTTCTCCATGTTGGTGACAATGCTGTTCAGGTCGAGAATTTCAGGGGCGAGAAGTTGCCGCCGGCTGAAGGCAAGCAACTGGCGGGTCAGGGAGGCGGCGCGGTCCGCAGCCCGGATTACGCCATCAACTTCTTTTCTGGTCTGGTCTCCGGCCCGCAATTCAGAGAGAAGCAATTCGCTGTGGCCTTTGATGACAGTGAGCAGATTATTGAAATCATGGGCAATGCCACCGGCCAATCGGCCCACGGCCTCCATTTTCTGCGCTTGCCGAAGCTGTTCTTCCAGCGCGCGGTGCTCGGTAACATTTTCTGCGATCATCTCACATTCATGCCCGCCACCCTCCATCACTACCACATTTCCGCTCAGGCGAGTGATGATGATTTTGCCGGTTTTGGTCTTCCACTGTGCCTCGAAGCCTTCGATCGAACCGCTCTTCTTCAGTTTTTCCAGCAGTTCGTGGTACTCAGATGGGTTGACATAAACGTCCGTAGTCTTGTCCAGGTCGAGCAAATCCTGTTTACCTGAGTATCCGAGCATTTTCACCAGGGCCGGGTTGGCATCCAGGAACTTTCCCCTGGAGCTACGATAGATTCCATACACGGCCCGGTCCACGAGATTGTGATAACGGGTTTCCGAATCGCTCAAGCGGCGGTCGGTTTGCAGCAATTGGTGGCGCGCAAAAGAAAGTTTTTCCGCCATCTCATTGAAGGATGTGGCCAGTTCGGCAAATTCATCTTTCGGCACATAGCGAATGCGATGTTGCAGTTCCAGCGCGCCAATCAAGTGCGCCCCGTGCTTCAAGGTTGCAAAACCAAAGGTGAGGCGACGAGAGAGCCGCCAGGACAAGACGAAGGCGATCAGGACGGACAGGAAGAAGGTGGCGACCATGACGCGCCAGCCAATTGTTTCCGCCTGCTGGAAGTCAATTCGAGCGCGCCTGATCCGCTCACCATCCACCGACTGCAAGTTGGGAATTTCCTGCTCGAAAACCTTAAGGAACAGGGCATCCACAGGGGCAAGGCTGCTGACCGCGACGTTCTCGTCTGTGCCCACCATGCGGTAAAACTCCAGCCATGCCTGCCTGATCTGGAGGAAATGCCGGTGAAGCTCCTCGACCGAAGGAATCTGGTCAGGAGAAGCGTCTTGTTTCAGGCTTTCGATTTCCTCTTCTTTTACAGCGGTTATCTTTTCAAAGAAGATGCGGTTTTCACCATTGATGAAAGAAGAGAGATCTTTTTGGCTGGCAAGATTAACCTCTTTGTTGAGGGTATCCAGAGCCTGGCGGATGGAGGAAAGCTTAAGTTCGCAGGCCGTAGCATGGTTCAACTCGCTCTCCGCGAGCCGGCGGGCGCGCGCGCTCCAGAAATAGGCAATGAGGTTGGCAAAGAAAAGCGCCAGCACTATAAGCAGGGAAAGATAGTAGCGGCGGCGTATGGTCATGACTTACCTTAATGCGTATTCCTTATCGCCGGGTGATTTGCCATCCACCCGTAATATCTTGAGATGGCCGGTTGCGTTCACATCGCCTACATTCATGATGGTGATGCATCCCGGAACATGGGCCACCAATTCATTGGTAACATCGTGGGACGCCGCAGTCTTTGGCGCGCTGACCGCTTCACCACGCAAAATGCGTCCGATCCAATATTGTTTATACTGCGCTTCGTTCATCCGGTACACACGGCGGAGCAGGACGTCGCGTTCGCGGGTGCCAGCCGGCGGCACGATCAGCACGACAGGCAAGTTGCTCTTCCAGTAGCGTGTTTCTCCCAGAAAGACCCGCCGCACATCGTAAAGCGAAAGATTGGCAAGCGGCAGATCACCATTTCCCACTACGGCTACATCTCCGGTTTCGTGCCGGGCTTGCGCCAGCATGTTTGCTGACAGCAACAAAAAGAAACCCGCTACGAGCCAATATCTGGTTCCCGCTCTCCGCTCTAAAGTGCTGCCACAAAAGGCAAAAAAGGCCTCATTTGCACCGTCGAATGATATACCGTAAGTTACCGAAATCAAGCCCATTCTGCAGCCCCCGGCAAAAATGAAGTTCCATATTGGAATGCCGGAGCACCAGTCACCCATTTGGGTAAGTACCCATATGTATCACAAATAGAGGCCGCAGAGGTTACTGCAGAGTCTAACTTTGGTAACCAACGCAGTTACTGAAACGGTCCCCAGCTCTTCGAGGACTCAGAACGGAACGGCCTGCCAAGCGCGCGTTACGGCCGAAACCACCATCTATCAGGCCAGGGAGGCATCCTTCGGCTTTGGAACCTGCATCGAGGACAGGCTCCGGCACGGAGAGCGCGGAGAAGAGCAAAACCTGGGGAGGGGTCACAGGGTACAGGAGCAAGACCTAGGAGAGGAAAGGGTTGCTCTCCCGCTCGTTCCCGATGCTGGTAAGAGGACCATGTCCGGGAACGACCTGAATATCATCCGGCAGCGCCAACACCCGCGTGTGCAGAGAGCGCATGATTTTTTCATAAGACCCACCGGGAAGATCGGTGCGGCCAATACTGCCGGCAAAAAGAGTATCTCCGGCGATCAGCTTTTTTTCTTCGGGGAAGAACAGGCAGATGCTGCCTTCAGTATGTCCGGGGGTTTCAATCACGGTGGAGCTGATATTGCCAATCTTAATCGATTGCCCATCGGCCAACGATTCATCTATCTGGACTGTGCCGGGTGCGGGCATGCCGAGCCACGAGGCTTGGACATCCAGCATTTTCAACAGAGCCAGATCATTCTGGTTGAGGAGAATCGGGGCGCCGGTAGCAGCTTTGAGCTTGGTGGCTCCGCCCACGTGGTCAATGTGCGCGTGGGTGACCACAATGTATTTCAGGGTGAGGTTTTCCTGGCGCAGGATGGCCAGGATTTCTTCCACCTGGTCCCCGGGATCAATCACCATGGCCTGGTGAGTCTGCTCGTCGCCCACGATGGAGCAGTTACATTGCAGCACGCCAACCGGAAATATCTTGTGGAACATGGGAACTAAGCCTTTGGCCATTGGCCCTTAGCCTTTGGCTCAAGTATCAACGCGAAAACAGTATAGTCGAGTGGCCGCTTCGGAGTCGGCAGTTCTATGCTGCAAAAAGAGCCCAGTCTCATTACCCCGGCCAAGGGCCAAGCCGCTATTTCTTCTGCGCTGGCGGTGGCGCTGATGCAGGGGCCGGAGCAGTCTTCTCATTCTGCATGATTGAATTCGAATGGTCCCTGGTGGCCAGCAAAGTAAGCGAAATGGAGGTGAGCATGAAGATAATTGCGCACCAGGTGGTGACTCTGGAGAGCAGGGTGGCGGTGCCGCGAGGACCGAATGCGGTCTGGCTGCCCGCGCCGCCGAAGGTGGCGGCAATATCCGCGCTCTTGCCATGTTGCAACAGCACAACAATGATCAGGATCGTGCATACAAGCACATGAACCGTGGTGAGGAGAATAATCATGTCGTAGTCTTGGAAATCCTTTCAAGAATCATGGTGCGGAAGGGGGGATTTGAACCCCCACGCCTTTCGGCGCCACCCCCTCAAGATGGTGTGTCTGCCAGTTCCACCACTTCCGCGCCGCCCCTGATGTGCCTCGGTTTGCCCGCAAATTGCCAGCATCTGAAGCCCAATGCACAGGAAACTCTGATTATAACAAATGTCATCCACCGCGCCCGGCACTACAGAGAGGATGGGAGAGGCTTTTTGTCTTGCCTGGGATCAACTGCGGGTAGATGATTCTTCTCGTTCTTCGGGCTCGCGGAAAAGGAAAGGCGGGAGCCCGGGAATAGAGGATTTCCCTTTGCCGGACATCAAACCGACCCTGGAACAATTGACCCAGCAACTCCGGATTGCGCGGGAAGCCGGCGACCCTTCCAAGCAGGGGATTGCTTTGAACAACCTTGGGAGTCACCACAAGGAGCGGCGGGACGCGGCAAAGGCCACCGAGTATTTTCTCAAGGCACTGGAGTTATTCTCTGTGCTGCAAGATTGGGAACGAAAAGCCACCGTATTGAACAACCTGGGCGGGACCTGCCACGATGCCGGGCAATATCAGAAAGCGCTGGAATACTTTGCGCTGGCGCTGGGAACCTACGGTTCCATGGGACATGCTTTTGGCCAGGGCATGACGATCAATAACCTGGGTGGCGTCCACCTGGTATTAAAGCAGTATGACGATGCCCGAAATCAATTCCACCTGGCCGCTGTCTTCTTTCATAGCGCTGAGGCCCCTACATGGGAGGCGCAAGCCCTGGAGAACCAGGCGGCAGCGGAGGTGGCGCTGGGTAACACCACGGCCGCGGTGGAAAGTTATGGACGCGCGCTGGAGTTGTGGCAAAGCGCCAATCACATAGAACGCCAGGCGATGATCCTGAACCGGATCGGAGGGCTGCGTTTCTCCGCGGGAGAAGGCCAGAGAGCAATCGATTTGCATGGCCGGGCTTTAGCGTTGGCACAACGGGCTGGAAACCCGTCACTGGAGGCGAACACGCAGGCGGCCATGGGCCGAGTTCATGCCGAAGCGAGAAACTGGAAGGCGGCGCAAACACATTTTGACGAGGCGGCAAGGCTGTGTAAGCAAAGCGGCGATAAAAGGGGACATGCGCTTGCCCTTCTGGAATCAGGCAAGCTCAATATAGAAGCAGGACAGGACTTGCTACGATCTGCCGCAGCCATGTTCCGGGAGATAGGAGATCATGCCCGGGAACGGGCCGCACTGGAGCTGATGGGCAGGGCGAGCGAACAGAACCCTAACCCAGTGAATCAGCCGCAGATTTCCGCTGAGGGCGCAGATAAAACCAAATGAGCCGCGGCTCAAAGCGAGAACCAGTCTTACGCTCTCGCCGGGTCTACCTTCTCGGTGTCCACGCCAAGTTCCTTCATCGCCTTTTGTGCGCGTTTTGCGTCGAACTTGCCATCACGCGCGAGCCGTGACAGAGCCGCCGCAGCGATGGATTCCGCGTTGATCTCGAAGTGGCGGCGCAGATGTTCGCGATTATCGCTGCGTCCGAATCCGTCGGTCCCCAGCGAGACTAGCCGCGGTCCAAGCCAGGGCGCCAGCTGGTCCGGCACGGCTTTGAGATAATCCGTGGCGGCGACGATTGGTCCCTCAGCCTTGGCATCTTTCAGCGCCGTCAGGATATATGGTTCCTTGGGCAGCGCGGCAGGATGCAGCCGGTTCCAACGCTCAATGGCCAGCGCATCGCGCCGCAGCTCGTTGTAGCTGGTCACGCTCCACACACCCGCCTGCACTGAATATTTTTCCGCCAGAATGCCCTGTGCGCGAATGGCCTCGTTTAAAATTGGACCGCTGCCGAACAGCTGCACCGCCGCTTTTTTCCCATCTGCATCTTTGTACTTGTAGATGCCGCGTATGATTCCCTCGCGGCATCCTTCCGGCATCTGGGGCATGGGGTAATCTTCGTTGTACAGCATGATGTAGTAGAAACGGTCTTCGCCATCCTTATACATGCGCTGGATGCCATCCTGAACGATCACAGCAATTTCGTAGACGTAGGCGGGATCGTAGGTGGCGCAGGTGGGAACGGCGCTGGCGATCATCACACTGTGCCCGTCCTGATGCTGCAGTCCTTCTCCCATGAGCGTGGTCCGGCCGGCGGTGCCCCCCATCAGGAAGCCCTTGCCCCGAGCATCGGCAAAAGCCCATATCAGGTCTCCAATGCGTTGGAAACCGAACATGGAATAGAAAATAAAGAAGGGAATCATCGGCACCCGGTAGTTGGAATACGCAGTGCCCGCAGCCGTGAATGACGCCATGGACCCTGCCTCAGTAATTCCTTCCTCCAGAATCTGACCGTTTCTCTCCTCGCGATAGTAGAGGAGCATCTCCTGATCGTGCGGCTTGTACTTTTGTCCCTCGCTGGCATAGATTCCCACCTGGCGAAAAATGGACTCCATGCCGAAAGTACGGGCTTCATCCGGAACAATGGGGACAATCAGCTTGCCGGTTTTCGGGTCTTTGAGCAGATGCCGCAGCAAGCTCACAAATCCCATCGTGGTGGAGGCTGCCCGGCCCCTGGAGCCCTCCAGGGATTCGGAAAAAACGTCAAGCGAAGGAACTTCAAGATTCAGCTTTGGCGTCTCCCGTGTTGGAAGGTATCCACCAAGCTCGCGCCGGCGTTCCTGCAGGTAGATAATCTCAGGGCTGTCATCCGGCGGCCGGTACAGTGCAGCTTCTTTAGCGGCCTTGTCAGGAATGGGGATCTCAAAACGCATACGAAAAGCACTGAGCGCTTCGTCCGTCATCTTCTTTTCCTGGTGGGTGGCATTCCGTGCCTGGGCTAACCCCAATCCGTAACCCTTGATCGTCTTGGCGAGGATCACAGTTGGCCCGCCTTTGTTTTCCACCGCCCGTTTGTAGGCGTTGAAAACCTTCTGCGGATCGAGACCGCCGCGTTGCAGACGGAAAACTTCCTCGTCGGTCATGTCTTTGACCAGCTCCAGTGTCTCAGGATACTTTCCGAAGAATTCCTTGCGGACAAAAGCGCCATCTTTCGCCTTGAAGGTCTGGTATTCGCCGTCAACGCATTCTTCCATGCGCTTGAGCAGGAGTCCTGACTTGTCCCTGGCCAGCAGCGGGTCCCAACTGGAGCCCCAGATCACCTTGATCACGTTCCATCTCGCGCCCCGGAAGGCTGCTTCCAATTCATTGATGATCTTGCCGTTGCCCCGCACCGGGCCGTCCAGGCGCTGGAGGTTGCAGTTTATGACGAAAATCAGGTTGTCGAGCTTCTCACGCGATGCCAGCGTGAGCTGCGCGCCCAATGCTTCAGGCTCGTCGGTTTCGCCGTCGCCGACGAACGCCCATATCTTTCGCGATGTTTCAGGAATGATGCCTCTGTGTTCCAGGTAGCGCATGAAACGCGCCTGATAGATAGCATTCAAGGGTCCTAGGCCCATGGAGACGGTTGGAAAACGCCAGAACTCCGGCATGAGCCACGGATGTGGATACGAGGAAAGTGCAGGAGCGCCCCGCAGCTCATGACGAAAGTTCTCCACCTGCTCCTGACTCAATCGTCCTTCAAGGAAAGCCCGTCCGTAGACCCCAGGCGAGGCGTGACCCTGAAAGTAAACGAAGTCGCCCGGCTGATCGCCATAGTGGGCGCGGAAAAAATGATTGAAGCCCACTTCAAGCAAGGTCGCGAGCGAAGAATAAGTGGAGATGTGTCCGCCGATGCCCGGATCTTTCTTGTTCTGGCGATGGACCATGGCCAGAGCGTTCCAGCGGATCAGGCTCTTGATGCGCCTCTCCATTGCGCGATCGCCGGGATACGGGTGCTCTTCCTCTTTGGGAATCGTATTGATATATGGCGTATTGAGCTGGATCGGGAGGTCGATGCCTGCCTCACGAGCCCGGCGGGTGAGAGCGTCGATGAGCCGTGTGGCCTGACTGGGGCCTTCCTCGTTTACAATCTGGTCGAAAGCTTCAATCCACTCAGAGACTTCCTGAAAATCCGGTTCCAAGGCAGGAGCTGGTTTTGCATTCATATTATTAGTATATCGCCAACTCGCGGCTGCCTTGGCCCCCTAGCTGACGTTTGATGATCGGTTCGAGCAACGCCATCCGTGCCAGTTTTTTTAAGATCAATATCCAAACTTTGCTTCCAGGTTTTCAACAGTTGCGTGAAAAACGATGTGGAAAAGCGCGACGTTTTTTTCTGGCCCCCCATAAAAACGCGCCTTGTAGCTCTTTGCACATGGAGGGGTGCGAACTGGAAAGAAAGCAGCAAGCAAATGGCAATTGGCAATTAGCAGAAGCTCGACATGCGGCTTCATGAAAGTTTGGGCGATTCGCCTGGATCGCTATAATGGCTTTCAAACACACAGAAATTGGGTGGAAACTTCCCATGCGAAGGGAGGAAAAAGAAATGGCTTCGAAATTCAGCAGCAGAATTCCGTGGCGAGAAAAACTCGAGCGCAAGCAAGAACCGAAAATTGTGAAGATTCCGCCGCGCATGGAGGGGCGTTTCGGCAAAGGAACCATGGTGATTCCACGCCCCCTGGATGTAGATGGACTGATTCGGAAGGTCCCTAAAGGCAAACTGGTGACCGTATTTCAACTGCGTCAAGAGCTGGCCAGAAGATCAAAAGTTGATGTTGCATGTCCCCTGACCACAGGAATCTTTGTGCGCATCGCCGCGGAAGCTGCGGAAGAGGAGCGGCGTGCGGGAAAGAAAGCGATCACGCCCTATTGGCGCGTACTGACTCACCAAGGAAGGCTCAATCCCAAGTTTCCCGGTGGAGCTGCTGCGCAAAAAAAGAACCTGCTCGCCGAAGGTCACCGTACGGAAAAGACCACCGGGAGCAAGCCGCCGCTGGTGAAAGATTTCGACAAGGCGCTGGTAGCCGGATTTCCGACTTAAGTGAATGTCCGGAGTGCGCAATAGACTCGAACTATTTCTTGGCTGCGGATGAACCTCAAAATTCTGATGAAGGTGCGAATTGACAAGCTGCTGGTGGAACGCGGCCTGGTTATGTCGCGCGAGCGCGCCCAAGCCATGATTCTGGCCGGCCGGGTGCTGGTGAATGGGCAAAAGGTAGAGAAAAGCGGCTCCAGCGTGGGCGCCGATGCGGAAGTGCGGCTGCTGGGCGAAGATGTGAAATACGTCAGCCGGGGCGGACTGAAGCTGGAGGCTGCGATCGAGCACTGGAGAATCAGTCTTGCAGGCAGGACATGCATGGACGTAGGTACTTCTACCGGCGGTTTTACAGACTGCATGTTGCAGAATGGCGCGGCTGAAGTGATCGCGGTGGATACAGGCTATGGCCAGATCGCAGCCAAATTGCGTACTGACCCACGAGTCAAACTGCTGGAGAAGACCAATGCCCGCTACCTGACTCGCGAACAGTTGCAACAAGCCGGCGCGCATTCAGGCGTGAGCTTTATCGCCCTGGATGTCTCCTTCATCTCTGTTACACTCGTGCTCCCGGCAGTTTTTCTCGCCGGTTTTATCGTATCCCGCTCTCAAGTTCGCGAGATGGTAGTTTTAATAAAGCCGCAATTTGAGGTTGGCCGCGAATCAGTTGGCAAAGGCGGCATTGTAAGAGATGAGCAGGCGCAGCAGCGTGCGGTTGCCAAGGTGCATGAGGCGGTAGAAAGACTGGGAGGGCTGGAGATCGAAATTATTGAGTCTCCGATTCTAGGGATGGAAGGAAATCGGGAGTTTCTTCTGCACGCTCAATTCTGATGAAACGGGCTGCCATCATTTCGAAACCAGGGAAGCCGGAACTGGCTGGGGTCGTGCGCAGCGTCGCCGGGTGGTTACGCGATCACGGCTATGCCATTACCGCCGATTCCACCGGCAAACAGTTCTGTGATTTCTGCGCGCTGGCTGAAAGAGAAGATCTGGCGGAGAAGCAGCCCGATTTTGTAATCGTTCTGGGCGGTGACGGGACGCTGCTTTCTGTCGCCCGCAACGTGGCCCGCGCCGGCATTCCCATTCTGGGAGTGAACCTGGGAAGCCTGGGGTTCCTGACCGAAGTGAAGCAGGAGGAAATCCTGCTTGCTCTGGAAGCCATTGATGCCGGGCTTTGCGACGTGAGCCTCCGTTCGCTGGTCCACTGCCAGTTGCGCCGCGGCGAGAAGTGTCTGGCCAGCTACGAAGCGTTGAATGATGTGGTGGTTCACCAGAGCGCGCTGGCGCGCATTGCCGGCTTTGATGTGCGCGTGAATGAGAGATTTGTCGCCAACTACAAGGCGGATGGCCTGATTGTTTCAACCCCCACTGGATCAACAGCTTACTCGCTGGCTGCCGGTGGGCCAATTCTGGCGCCCGATGTGCAAGGTTTTTTAATTACCCCGGTTGCGCCACACGCCCTGACCAACCGCCCGCTGGTGGTTCAGGATACCGCCATCATCGACATTCTCATCAAAGATAGTGGAGACTCGGTGCTTCTGACTGTGGACGGGCAGCAGGGCACGTCCTTGTCCGATGGCGACGTGGTTCAATGCAGAAAGTCGGAATTTACTGTAAAGCTGCTTAAGCTCCCCGAGCGTTCATTTTTTGACGTGCTTCGGACCAAGCTCAAATGGGGCGAAAGATAAGAAATCGGGTGATTACCGTGATCGGGCAATCCGGTGATTCAAATCAAGCCCGGACTGACGCAATGTCTATACTGGCGCTGGGGTTCTTTGCTCTCACGGTAGTTATCCCCTCGGGCGGACGGTTGCGATACTTGATTTCACAGTCTTTGAAATTCGCGTTGATTCGCGTTGATTCGCGGCTGAGTTTTGTTCCGTTGGCCGCCTTCGTCGCGCTTTTTGCGTCATCTGCCGCCCCGCAGACCAGGCCCGCGGCTGACCTTATCATCACCAATGCAAGAATCTGGACTGTGGACAAGGCGCGTCCGCAAGCGGAGTCCCTGGCGGTAATACGCGACCGCATTGTGGCCGTGGGCAGCGCCGCGGAAGTAGATACGTGGCATGGCCCGCAAACCAAGGTGATTGATGCACAGGGCAAGCTGTTGCTGCCCGGATTTAATGATGCCCACGTCCATTTTGTTGATGGCGGCGATCATCTTCAGGCGGTGCAGTTGAAGGATGCTGCCTCCGCGCAGGAATTTGCGTACAAGATCGAAGAGCGGGCGCGAATCACGCCCAAAGGTGAATGGATCACCGGCGGTGATTGGGACGAGCAAAAATGGTCGCCTCCTAACCTGCCGACGAAAGAGCTGGTTGATCCGATCACGCCCGATACTCCGGTTTGGGTGAATCGTTATGACGGCCATGAATCGCTGGCCAATTCCGTGACGCTCCGGCTGGCAAACATCACCTCCAAAACCGCCGACCCGCCCGGAGGCCAGATCGTCCGCGACTCCCAGGGCAATCCCACGGGAATTCTCCGCGACGCAGCGCAAGACCTGGTTTCCAAGGTCATGCCTCCGGTATCACATGAACGCCGAATGAGGTCCATCCATCGAGCTTTGGAACACGCCGCTTCACTGGGCGTAACCAGCGTCCAGGACATGAATCCTGGCTACGATGATGTGAAAGCCTATGCCGAACTTGCGCAGCAGGGCGCGCTGACGGCGCGCATCTATGTTGCTCCGATGGAGACTGGATGGAAGGACCAGGCGAAGATCGGCATCCGCCATGCATTCGGGACAGCTTTTCTGCGAATGGGTGCTGTCAAAGGATATGCCGACGGCTCTTTAGGCTCGGAAACGGCCTACTTCTTTGACCCCTATACAGATGACGCCAAGAGCCACGGATTGTTGAGCGATGAGATGCATCCACCATCGGCTATGCGGCAGCGGTTGCAGGGCGCGGACGCTGCAGGGCTGCAGCTCTGCGTCCATGCCATTGGCGATCAGGCAATTTCCATGACGCTGGATATCTTTGAGCACATTGAAAAAACCAATGGCAAGCGCGATCGCCGCTGGAGGATCGAGCATTCCCAGCACATGGCCGCCAAAGACTTTGCCCGGTATGCGCGTTTAGGTGTGGTGGCCTCTGTCCAGCCCTATCACGCTATTGACGATGGCCGCTGGGCGGAGAATCGGATCGGTCCGGAACGCGTGAAGCGGACTTATGCTTTTCACACGTTCCTGGATGACGGGGTGCGGCTCGCCTTTGGAACAGACTGGTCCGTGGCGCCACTGAGCCCGATGTGGACCATCTACGCCGCTGTGACTCGCGCCACCCTGGACGGTAAAAACCCCGGCGGCTGGGTGCCGGAACAAAAGCTGAGCGTAGCCCAGGCTGTGGAAGCCTATACCATGGGCTCCGCCTATGCAGAATTTCAGGAAAAAGAAAAAGGCTCAATTACCGCCGGTAAGCTGGCAGACTTTGTGGTCCTGAGCGACGACATCTTCAAAATTCCTCCAGCCGCCATTAAAGACGTGAAGGTGGACGCTACGTTTGTGGGTGGGAAAGTAGTGTATGGCGGGTTGGAATAGCTCCAGAAAATCAAGAAGCCCCGAGCTTGATGTTGACCCATTCGCCTCAACCAACGGTTCGCTATAGACCCTTGCCGACCTGCCTTCTCTGTCCAGTTCCTTGCGAAACTTTCTAAAGTGCGATCTTTAATCAGCTTGCGCTGAAGCTTGGGCTCCGGGCTCACCGTCAACCGGGTAAATCGGTCAACAACTCGGGGCTTCTATATTGCCTTTGAACATCTTCTTGTTCTTCTCAACCAGCAGCTCGCTACAGACCCTCACTGGCCCTCCAGATGCTTTCAGCTTTCGCTGTGCACGGTGACCTTGCTTGAGTCCCGGACTCACCACCAACCGGAAAAACATTTAAGATGTCAAAGAACGAGTGTGAATTTACTCTCTTCCTGATTGATGTCAACGAGTTTTATGCGGCTATAAGTTGTTTCAGTTCAAAGAGATGCAGGCCGTCCACAGCCCCATGCTGTAGGATTAGTGCAGGTTGTCCTGCAAATACAATATCCACGGGGCTGGTGCGCGTTTTTTCATCTTTTCGCGATGTGCAAATGAGGAGAAAAACCGCATGAATAGAGGATTGCAGGAATTTTTGCCGAGAGTGTAACCTTGGCGCTGGGTACTAAGGTAATCGCATGACTGTCCTGTGCTGGCCATAAAATGCAAGGAAACAACCAGGTGAGGATTCGGTTCCACGCGGAGAAAGCTCGCGTGACATGTCAAGACGAAAGGAAGGCATTTCTGCATGGAACAGGCCCGCTGGGAATTCTTGGTGGTTTCGAGTGACATCGCCGCCTACAAGACGATCACCCGCACCCTCGCCAAGACCAATCCGGTCGTAGATTACACATCTGGCATTGCCACAGCCAGGGCGTTCATTGAACGCCGCAAGATTGATGGGATCTTTCTGGATATGGAGCTTCAGGGAGCTTTGGAGTTGGTCCAGAATATCCGCCAGGGTGGTTCCAACCGCTTTTCCGTGATATTAGCCTGCGCCGCGCCCGGTGAGGATGCATCGCGCCTGCTAAATGCGGGAATAAACTTTGTCCTGTACAAGCCACTGCTGACTAATGCTGTCCTGGATGCTCTGGAATCTGCTTCACACATGATTTTGTCCGAACGGAAACGATATCTCCGCTATCAGCTCATGGTTCCGGTCATGATTCGGCTTCAGGAACAGGAACAGAAGGCCATCACCGCCAACGTCAGCCGCGGAGGAATGGCGGTGCGCTGCCAGCAAGTCTATGAACCTGGATCACCCATTCAGTTCGATTTCGACTTGCCCGGAGGAGCCATCAAGGGGCAGGGCGAGGTTGCCTGGGCCAATACTGAAGGATTCATGGGCATTAAGTTTTATCTTTTGGGTGACCAGAACAAGCAGGCCCTTTCCTCCTGGCTGGATCGACAAGGGCCGAGGGCGGGCTAGAGCGGTTTACGCCGCCCCGGTCCTTCCGGTCCAATCACCCAGCAGTTCCACCTCAGCTCCGGGATCGCGTTTCTCCTGCGCCGGCTGAAAGATGAGTTGCTCGCCGCGGCGGAAATAGGGGCAAGTCAGGGTCCAGGTTTCAAAACCGCTTCCGGAGACGGTGATCAAAATAGCTTCCTTTGCCGATTGGCCCAGTTTGCCCCACTCCGGCCCTTCCAGGGCTGGCGTCGTTCCGGCTGCGTCCAGATAGATGTCATTGACCGTAATGATGGCTAGCGCGTTCTTCTCCATGGCTACGTCCACCACCTCGGTGTAAATCTCTTCGCGCTCCTCGTCGTTTTCGTATTCGATATCTAGAATCAGATTTTCATGAGGCGTGATCACTACCGCCGTGGGCGTGAGGTGGCCTTCCTCCTGCAACTCCTGCCGGGCTTCACTCATGAATTCATGGGCCAGAGACTTTAGATTGATACCCTCTAGAGGCTTGGTCATAGGCAGGCAGTCTCCTGCTGGAGCAAGTCTTTGAGGGTTTCCCGGCGCCGGATCAGGCGGGCCTTTCCGGCTTCCACCAGGACCTCAGCCGCGCGCGGACGAGTATTGTAATTAGAAGCCAAAGACATGCCATAGGCTCCCGCATCCAGGACGCACAAGTACTCATTTGGCACAATGGGTGGCAGCGAGATGTCACGCGCCAGAAAGTCTCCGGTTTCGCAGACCGGGCCAACCACGTCGGATTGCATCTGGCCGCCGCTGTTAAGTGACACCGCGACAATCTCATGCCGGGCGCTGTACAGCGCCGGTCGTATCAGATCATTCATAGCGGCATCCACAATGGTGAAGGTCTTCTTCCCATTCTGTTTGCTGTAAAGAAAGCGGGTGAGCAAAGCCCCCGCCGGACCGACGATGGAACGTCCTGGCTCCAGCAGAAGATGAGGGCGAAGTTTCCCCAGTTGCTGCAAGCGAGCGCGGATCGCTCCAGCATAGTCGCGAACGAAGTCGGGAAAATGCATGGGCTGCGAGCTGTCATACGAGATCCCCAGACCGCCGCCGGCATCCAGAAACTTAATCCTGTGGCCGTCCGCTGCAAGTTGGCGGATCAATTCGGCCGCCCGCTCCACCGCCAGGCCGAACGGCAAGACATGAGTGATCTGTGAGCCGATGTGCAGGCTCACGCCGGCCACCCTCAGGTACTTGTGAGTTGCGGCCTTCCGGTATAGCGCGTGAGCCTCGCCGATGGGTACTCCGAACTTGTGTTCACGCAGGCCGGTAGAGATGTACGGGTGCGTCTGGGCGGGCACATCGGGATTTACCCGCAAAGCAACATTGGCCGTCTTGCGCAGCTTGCCGGCACATTCCGCCAGAAGCTCCAGTTCACGCTCGCTTTCCACATTGAACAAAAGGATGCTGGCTTCCAGCGCCAGCTTCAGTTCAGCCACCGTCTTTCCGACCCCGGAAAACACGATCTTCTTGACCGCGCGCTTGTCCGCGGTGCGCACGCGTTCCAGTTCACCGCCGGAAACAATGTCGAACCCAGCTCCCAGCCGCGCCAGCATGCGCAGGATGCTTAAATTGGAGTTGGCCTTTACTGAATAACAGAGGGTGTGGGGAAGTCCGCGAAATGCTCTATCAAAAAGCCCATACCGCTCCTTGATCGCGGTGGCTGAATACACATACAGCGGCGTGCCGTATTGATTGCCGAGACGATTCAAGGGCACGAGCTCACAATGCAGCTCTCCGTTCCTGTACACGAATGCTGGTGGGCGACTGAACATGACAGGTGATTCTATAGCAGGCAGCTGTCAGCACTTTAGCCCGCGGACTGGGTACCGATTCCTGAGTGCTAAAATTGAGAGGTGACTCACCTTCGTATCTGCCGCAAACGCTTCATTCCTATCGTCATCCTGTTTTTAGCCAGTCTTGCTACGGGCTTTCCTCCGGCTAACCTGGCGCCAGTGCCGGCCACCTCCGTGGATTCCATCAGTGCTGGGGAGTTGCGGATGCACCTGGAGTTTCTGACCTCAGAGGAGCTGGGCGGACGATATACCCTCGGCCCGAGTTTTCCCGTGGCGGCGCGCTACCTGGCTACCCATCTTCAGGCCTATGGCTTTCGTGGCGCCGGAGACCATGGGGATTTTCTCCAGCATTTTACGGTGATATCGTCCAAGCCGGATCCCCAGCAGACCTCACTTTCCATCACCGCCCAGGGAAATACAGAAAATTACGGTTTCGGCGATTTTTATCCCGCCGGCTCCAGCGGAAAAGCTGAAGGACAAATTGTGTTCGTGGGTGTGGGGATTTCTTCGCGTTCGCAGAACCACGACGACTACGCGAACCTGGATGTAAAAGGAAAGATTGTTCTGATTGCACCCGGAACTCCTGCCGGCGTGGATTCATCCAGAGTGGGCCGGGACGAAAGCGGGGAGCGGGCTGCCCTGGCTCACGGGGCGGTTGGGATCCTGCAGATTCCCTCGGTGCGCTTTGCAGAATTTATGAAGGGCAAGAATTTCAAGGAGCGCGCTGCTTCGCGTGAGAGTGTACACCTGGCAAAAGAGGAAGAGGGTACGCTGCCTGTTGCGGTTTTATCGCCCGATCTGGCGCAGAAGTTGCTCCCCGCGCTGGGTCTTCGATTGAAAGACCTGCAGGATGCAGAAAGGGAGAATAAGTCCCTGGCCCCAACAGCGACTGAAGTTTCCGCGACTATCACTATTGCCTTTCACCAGCGGCAAACGGTCACGCAAAATGTTGTGGGAATTCTCAAAGGCACTGACCCGGTTCTCAAGAATGAATATGTCGCCTTCAGCGCCCACTACGATCACCTGCAAACCAATGACAAGGGTGAGATCTATCCGGGCGCGGATGATGACGGCTCCGGGACCACGTCAGTATTGGCCATTGCTCACGCCATGGCTATGGACCGGCCTAAACGCTCGGTGCTGGTTATCTTCCATGCGGGCGAGGAGCTGGGCCTGCTTGGTTCCGCGTACAACACGGACTATTCACCCGCGGTTCCGCTGGACCAGATTGTTGCCGATCTCAACATTGATATGATTGGCCGGTCCAGGCCGGTAGACGATCATGAGAAACTGGATGAGCGCCTCACCGATCCCAATACGATCTATCTTGTGGGTTCCAACCGCATCAGCAAAGAGCTGCACAAGATCAGCGAAGAAACCAACGCCGATTATCAGAAACTCAAGCTGGATTACTACTACAACGATCCTTCCAACCCGGAGCGCATTTACTTTCGTTCCGATCATTGGAACTATGCCAAGCATGGCATCCCTGTGATTTTTTATTTTGATGGGACACACGTGGACTATCACAGAACTACAGACACGATCAATAAGATTGACTTCGAGAAGATGACCAAGGTGGCGCGGTTGGTATTTGAAACCGGTTGGCGGCTCGCCAATCTGGACCACCACCTGGCCCGGGATGCCAAATAGAGACGGCAAACAATCTTTCAGTGATGGACCTTCTCTGCTGTCACTCGCTCCTGGCGTTCAGCATCCGCGGTTACGCTGTGCGGCGCGATTCTTCCAGGGGGCTTTAGATCAGTGCGATTTTCAATTAGGTGCAGGAGGCGTTCGAGAAAGGAACGCTCGCTGGCCGAATTGGGTTTAGGCAGCGGAGGGCGTACGGACAAGGCGTATACAATCTCGGTAGCCCGTGCCAAAAGTCTCCTCTGCGAGTCTACATCGAACGTGGAGCGGTTCCCCACCGCTTCCAGATAAAGCCACACAACATGCCGAAGATCATCGATGGCCGCTTTGAATTGCGACATGATCTCTGGGCTGCCGGCGGCTGTGGAGAACAAGCTGGGACCATGCGGCTCAGTGGCCGAAAAAACATGGCTACAGATTTCTCCGCGAACCAGTTTCAGGTCTAGCGTGAGCTGCTGGACCCGATGCAAAACCTCTTCCACCTGGAGGGTCTTCTCCATAGCGGCTGCTCCTTATACCTGGACACCTTGACTTAAAAATACCTGGACAACTTCATTAAAGTTTTCTAATTGTGCTCCAACGTGAGGAAGATTGCAAAGAGTACTAAAATAACGTGGTATCGGAGGTATTGTCGGATTGGCTCTTGATTTTATTAAATTAAAACAGGAAAACATCTAATAATATTCTTTGATATTAAATCATTCTAATTATCTATCCGCGCGCTTTGGCCAGCACAACGGTGATATCGTCCGGTTGTTCAGCCGATCCAATCCAGTCTTGAACGGCGGCGATTACGTTATCGGCAATGCGGTCGAGCGGCAAATTGCGATGTGTTTCGATCGTTTCGATCAACCGGTCTTCCCCAAATTCGCCAAATTCATTTTCGGGCTCAGTAATTCCGTCACTGAAGGCGATGAAGATTTCTCCGGGAGAGAGTTGGACCGTGCTCTCTTCATATTCAACATTGTCGAACAGCCCCACTACGGTACCGCCGGTTTCCAGCCGTCGCAGGGACCCATCCTCGCTCAAAATAATAGGTGGCAAGTGACCGGCATTGGAATAGGTGAGTTGACGGGTATGGCCATCATAGAAAGCCAGGAAGAGAGTGGCATATTTTTCCGGCTGGGTGGTCTTGTACAACTGACGGTTCAGCAGCCACAACACCTGTGAGGGAGATTGCGGCGGAGAGTTGCGGATAGCCAGGCTGACAGATCCGGATCGGGCGGCTTGCAGGGCAGTGCCGCCTGCCGTCACGGCAATAAGATGTTCCTGTTCGTAAGCGCGCACTGCGGAATGAATGGTGGCCATGAGAAGCGCTGCTGAAATGCCCTTGCCGCTGATATCGCCCAGGGCAATCCCCATCTGTTCGTCTCCGTAGGGAATAAAATCGTAGTAGTCGCCACTTACGATGCGCGCCGGCCGGCAAACTCCTCGCAATTCCAAAGTTGTAATGCTGGATGTGGCCTTGGGAAAAAGCTGCGCCTGGACCTCCTGTGCAATTTCTAATTCGCTTTGCAGACGCTCCTTTTCCTTCTGCTCCACGATCAGCTTTTCGACCGATTCAGTCATGGAGTTGAATGCCACCTGCAACTCGGCAAGCTGGTCCCGTTCTTTCACTTGAATGCGATGAGCAAAGTCTCCCCGGTTGATGTGTTCCGTGGCCTTATAGAGATTTGCTACGGAACGGGTGATGGTGCGGGTAAGACGAATTCCGATCAGCAAGGCGACGAGAACGATGACACCGAATGTCACCGCCAGCGCAGTGAGGGCAATTCTCACGATATTCGCCCATTCGTTGACCGAAACTGAAAGCCGGGAGTACAACGTGGAAATCCTGACCGAACCTGTCATCAGGGTGGTTGTTGCTTCACCCGTTTGCCATGAGGTGGGTTGGACCAGCGCGTAGTAGATCAGGGCCCGGTCACCCCGGAACTGCGGCTCCGGCAGCGATCCGGCAGAGATGACAGGGCTGGGTTTTCCGTTTACCTCCACCTCTCCCCACCGTTTGATCTGCACGTCGCCCTTACCGCCGGGGTCTTCGTTCGGCACATAGAGCGTGACCGGGCCCAGGCCGGCAGCGATCTTCGCCAGAAATTTCTGGTTCACCGGAACGCTGGAAACCAACGCTACCTGTTCGTCACCCGCTTTCTCCATCCGGGCTGCCCTTAGCCAAATCTGACCTTGATCCATCACCAGCCCCTTGAAGCCGCCTTTCAGCCATTTGGGGCGGGCCGCGCCCGGCAGTACCACCATTGTGCGTCCGGGAAAAATGTTCTCGTCGGTTTTGACCTCTGCTTGTGGTCTGGACTTGCTGGATCGGGCGAATTGCTGCGCGGAGGCCGAGTTAGCATCCTCCAGTTCCTGCAACTGGGTCTGGATCTCGGAAACAGTAAGGAATGTGGCAAATTCACCGCTGACGAAGTAACCGGCAATCAGCACCATGAGCACCACCAGGAAGATGGGCACGCCGCCAATAAACAGGTAGGTGACAATCAGGCGGTTCCGCAACCGCCACAGGATGAAATTTCGAAACCAGCGGAAGCCCAGAAACAGAAGCAGAGCGCAAATCAGAAGTAAGAGAAATGTGCTCCAGCCATCCAGAGCTGTTGCGGCTTGCTGGCCGCCCAGAAGCTTCAATGTGTACTTAAGCAGGAGCAGAAACAACTCCAGCCCCACCACGTACACGGTGAACCGGGCCGTGCGGGTCCTGGGCCGCAATTTGCGGAAGGCAAGTCGTAGCGCTGCTTTGAAGGGTATGCGCAACTAGAGACGATTATAACGAGGGCCGCCGCAACCAGAAACGTCTGCCGCAGAGACCAAGGGGACACGGAGAAGCGCAAACCACAAAAGCGTTTACAAGGCCGGCAAAGCAGGTTCCACCGGAGGTTGCGGCCCAATGGAAACAGGTATGGCGGCCAGGTGTGCGCCGGCCAGCACCAGCATGCCGGAGATAAATGCCCACAGCATCAGGGTAACTGAGATGGCGAATGGTCCGTAAACCTCCTGAAAGCTGAGCCACGGCAAAGCCAGAATATAGACGTATTTGGCTATCTCCCAAACAATGCCAACTGCCAGAGCGGGGCGAAATACGCTCCGAGCGGGGATTTTGCCATTGGGCAGCAGCCAATAAATGAGAAAGAAAATAGCCACAGTGGCGATCATGGAAAATAACTTCATCAACACGAAAACCACCACGTCAAAAATGAAGTTCTGCTTATTTCCACCCATCAAGAAGACGAGAAAGAGCTTGTTTCCGGCAGCCATACCCACAGACAGCAGTCCCAATGTGCCGCAGGCAAAAGCCAGCAGGAACGAGACGAGTTGGTTGCCTAAATACGACCGGTTTTTGGAGAATCCCCAGATACGATTGAACGCAACTTCCAGGGGGAGGAAGATGCCGCTGGAGCTGATCAGCAGGATGATGACTGAAACGATCTGGATACGGTGCCGCGCGGTGACCAGATAAGTTATGTTGCGCACGACAAAATCCTGGTCTTTGGCCAGCTGGATGGGCAGTTGATTTTTCAGGAGATCGACAATCACATCAAACATGGCTTGTGAATGGAAAACGCGGCGAGCCAGCCACATGAGCAGCACGACGAAGGGAAAAAACGACAAAATGGCATTGGCCGCAACCGAGAATGCGAACGTGTGCACCTCAGTTTTGGCGAGGTAGTGCAACGTGGACCAGCCCCGGTGCCGCAACATGTCCCGCCAGGGATGAGCAACTGAGTCAAGCTGCTCCAGCTCGGAGGGGTCGATAGGGTCAGCAGCCACGCTGGACGCTATGGATCCTGATTTCAACATGAGGTGAAGGGAATGGTACCAAAAATAGGTAAACGCTGCCGGACCATTGGGGAGGGCTCAGACGGTACACGAAAGATAGAAATTTAACAACGGAAAAAACCACAAGATTTGCAGCCGCAATATTCCACTTTACAAAATCGTGAGTTCCTGAATATCATGCGTAGCTTCCCGAAGGATTCACCTGCGGGGGCCGGTGCAAGCCGGTGTATTCCAGGTTGATGTTTTTGTACAACGCAGTCAAACTTTACGCCAGCAAGCCGGCTGTCGGGGCCGCAGTACCCATCTGCGCTTCCGCGGCTTTTTTTGTTGCGAGAAAGAGCTGCACGGCTAAAAGCAGCAACCTCTTCTCTCATCCTGCTTTCCAGGCGGGAGAGAGTTTATTTCGAAGCTGAGGCGAAAGGAGTTGTGCTTGTGAAAGAGAAGGGAACAGTCAAGTGGTTCAATGGCGCCAAGGGGTACGGCTTTATTCAGCGTACGACCGGCGAAGACGTCTTTGTTCATTTTTCAGCCATCCAGGAGAATGGCTACCGGACGCTGAATGAAGGCGAAACTGTGGAGTTTGAGCTTTTGAAGGGTCCCAAAGGTTTTCTGGCTGCCAACGTCATGCGTGGCGCGGCAAGCTAGCCAGGTTCGGGGGTACTGCCTCCCCTTGCTGCGGCAAGGGGATTTTTATGCCAGCGGCAATCAGACCCCGCCGGCGCCCGGCAACCTGATTGCTCTGAAGGCGAGCTGAAAGATCGCAGAATTTGAGTAAGTCGGTTATTGAGAAGCTTAGGGTTCTATCTGCGGATTGCGGAAGTTATCTCATCACCTCAGATTTGTATCGGAGCGCATGCCTCCGCAGGGAACACCCGATGGCGTTCATTCCTCTCTGAGCTTGGGTGAGGCCATCAGTTCCAGGTGACTGCGGGCGGCGGTGGCGATTACTGGGTTGCCGCTGTTCTGCAGATAGAGGAAGAGTGCCCGGGCTTCATCCAGTTTGCCTTGAAGCGAATAGAGTTCTGCCAGGTTGAGGGCGTAGACCTCGCTTGCTGGTTTCAGGGCGAGAGCCCGCTGGTAAGCGGCGGTGGCTTCTGGATTTCTGCGCTCCACCATGAAGGCGAAGCCCAGAAGGCCGTACCCATCCGCAAAGTCAGGGTTTAATTCGATGACCCGCCGCGCCTCTTTCTCAATCAAGGGGGCCAGAGCGTCATCGTATTTTTGAGCGGTCAGTTCGGCCCAGAAGAAGTGCACTCGCCAGTCACTGGGACTCTTCTCTGCCGCCTTCTGCAGATGGGGCAGGGCCTCTTCGGGATCGCGCGCATGGTAGTAGATGTAGCCCAGATCGCGATGGGCTGCTGCATTATCTGGGTCCTGTTGCAGGACCTCCTGCAACTCCCGGATGGCTTGCTCCTGGTAATCGGGCTGATGGGAGTGCAGACCGGCCAGGGCAGTGGTTGCATCCAGCGCTGATACCGGCTTGACCGAAAAGGAGGCTTGTTCCAGGCCCTGTGGAAGCACAATCCGTACCGCCTCAATTCCTGACCGGGAGTATTTTTGCAGGATCCTGTCAAACTGCTCCGGTTCCATATCGAAGGCCTGCTTTACCGCCTCGGCTACCGGTACCCGCTGGCGGATGAGTTGAAGGTATCTTTGCGCCTGTTCTATCTCGTTGTGGTCCCATAAGTAGTGCACCACCAGCCAGGACTCGGCATAGAAGATGGAACGGGGGTCGCTATCTTCGTTGTAGACAGGCGAATCACGGTCCACGCGAAAGAGCGAGGAAACAGGCATCAGCGTTTCGTTGCGGAGCACCTGCAGAACGGATTCCGGCGGACGTCCCAGGGTGGCGTGTCTATCGTCAATGCGGATGGTGGAGTAAAGCTCGGCAAACCCTTCGTTGAACCAGGCGGGCAGATCGGGAGAACTACCGGCAAGGAGTAAATGGGCATATTCGTGAATTACGGTCTCCCACCAGTTCAGGGCGCCGAGATCCAGCACAATGTAGTCGCGATCCGGGGAGCGCAGGCAGAACCCGGTGGATTTGATGGGCTTGCCTTGATACAAGCGTGAATACTGGCTGATCTGCCTGGAATTCCTTAGCGCGATAATCTGCAATGGGACGGTCTGCTTGACATGCTGGCCAGCAAAGAGCTGGGAGAATGCGGAGCGCAATTGCTCGAATTGCTGGGCCAGCTCACGACCCGGTTTTTCCCCGCCATCCGTGAGCACATTGAAATGCGAGGACTGTACTTCAATCCACTGGTCTTCATTCGCAGCTGAACCAATCGCGACAGAGCTATTCCCGTCCGCACCGTGGGACGGCACAATACCCAGCAGTAGGATTGCGATCACGAACGCGGGAAAGCAGCGGTTCATAGAATCACATCTAACACATTCTACGCCCAGTACTGGGTATCCTTGTCTTCTCCATGCCTGGACGACCTGCCATGAATTAATACGGAGCGCCAGGCACTCAGGTTCCCATTCTGCCTGCCATTTTTCGCTCGCTTTTGCTGCCGACCTATCTATCCAGAGTTTAGACACCGGCAGCGTCGACTGGGTTCCGCGAGAATGACTTGTCGGTTGGGGGCCTTCCAGTATCCGATAGCAGATATATTGGGATTTTGGCGAGCGCCTGGAGGGGAGATATATTTGAAAATTCTTATCTAAAGACTACGTGCTGATCTTCGGACCACGGATAATGTTGCGGATCATATGAAGTTGTTCTTCTGTAGGAAACACGAACTTAAAGCCATATTGAAAACCCTGGCGAAAGCGCACCTCAGCCCGCAGCACCATTGGTTGGGATGAGTCAGGCAGCTGAAATTGCAGTTCAACTAGCTCTCCCAGAGGGATTTCCCCGGCTATGGTTGCGCCCATTCCGCTTTCTGCCAGATTCTTGGTACGGCCATGCAGGATGGTGGCCGCCTTGACGAGCAGACGGAGATCAATCTCGAACCTTTCATGCTTGCGCTCAACCTTACTCGCACGGCGTCCTGATCGCTTCATGTTTCAACAACATTACCACACAGACAGGGGGCAGGTTACAGGTTACATAGGACAGCGATTCGGTAACTGCGTACATGATAATCTGAATTCAATGCCCAAATGCCCAAAATAGAATTGATGCATTAGAAAACTTTCACGGAAACAATAGACTCAGCGATTGCCCAGCCGCTGCAATGCCCATCGCGCGTGTTCCGCCAACACAGGATCGGGGCCGGCAGCCATTTTCTCCAGCTGCGGAATGAATTCGGCGTTTCCGCTGTTTCCCATGGCCACAGCCAGATTGCGCTTAAGTCCCGCATACTTGGTCCTCTTGACCGGGGAACCGCGGAAGGTTTCGCGAAAATCTTCTTCATTCATTTCCGCCAGCCATTTCAGTTCAGGATGGACCATTTCTTCCTGGGGCTGCAATTCAGCTGTCGAGGCCGGGGGAGCATTGCCGGTTTTGTTATTCCACGGGCAGACGTCCTGGCAGATATCGCAGCCGAAAACATGATGTCCTACGGATGAGCGGAATTCCAGCGGGACCTCGCCCCGCTTCTCAATGGTCAAGTAGGCGATGCAGCGCCGCGCGTCCATCTTGCCGGGGGCGACAATCGCACCGGTGGGACAGGCATCAATGCAGCGGGTGCAGCTTCCACAGCGGTCGGCGGCCGGCAGATCAGGAGTGAGTTCCAGAGAAGTGAGAATCACGCCCAGAAAAATCCATGAGCCCAGTTTCTGGTGGATGATGCAGGTATTCTTGCCAATCCATCCAATGCCCGCGTATTTCGCATAGACACGCTCTACGACAGGACCGGTATCCACATAGCGATGCGTCTCGATGGGAAGATTGTGCCGGGCGGCGCAGTCCCGCACAGCAGCTTCCACCCGCTGCAAGCGTTCGAGCAGCAAGTCATGGTAATCGTGGCGGCTCCAGGCATAGCGCGAAATCCAGCCTCGGTGAGGATCGTGGAGCTGCGTCGAATATGGCTTGTCTGCGTTGTAGTTCAGCCCACAGACAATCACCGACTTTGCCCACGGTGCAGCATTCTTCAACGACGCACGCCGTAACTCCCCGGATTCAGTCCTCTTTTCCAGGTATTTCATCTCGCCCGAGTGGCCGGCCTCAATCCACTTGGGAAATGCGTTCAGCTCGGGAAAATCCTCATCGCGCACGCAGGCGATGCCGGCCAGTTCGAATCCCGCCTCAGCCGCAGCGTCTTTTGCCAGGCGCGATATTTTGTCATACGGCAGCACCTTTTATTATCGCAAGGTATGGGGCACGTCTCCGAGGTTACCTGTGCCAATAATTGTCATTCTTCTTTAGAGCGAATTAGGGATAAACTTGAGCGATCGTTAGGAGCGCCATGATCAAGGCATTGCTGATGGTTGCTGCGGTTTTTTCCTGTGTCTGCGCGTTTTCACAGACCGAGCAAGCTACTCCGCCTGACCAGGTATTCAAGGTCAACGTTAGCCTGGTGGTGATTGATGCGCAGGTGCTCAACAAGAAGACGCGCCAGCCTGTGCCGTCCCTGGGCCTTGAAGATTTTATTCTCTTTGAAAATGGCGCCAAGCAGCAGATAACTTCTTTGAGCCAGGATAAGCTCCCGCTTTCCGTGGTCTTCCTGTTCGATCTAACGGACAGTGTTCGTCCTGTGCTGGAATCTCTCGCTGGGGGAACCCTTCAGGCATTGCAGCACCTGAAGCCGGAGGACGAAGCCGCAGTGATGGTGTATGCTGCATCGGCGAAGACGCTGCAGGACTTTACCACGGACCGCGAACTGCTGGTGAAGGCCATTCGTAAGGCCAGCCGCATGGAGAGCAACGAGGCCGCCTTTTTCAATGAAGGGATGTTTCAGGCCGCGATTCAAGCCGGTAAGGCCACCCGGCATGGACGGCGGGTAATTATCTGGCTCACTGACAATGTGCCGAACATTCCCTCCGATGAGGTGAGAAGGCAGTACGGAAGAAGTGTGCCCGAAGAAAGCCTGCACACGGAGACGGAGGCTCTCGGTACGTTGGTCAAAACCGGCGCGGTCGTCTTCACTCTCCTACAGCGGAGTGAAATCTCAGAGAGAGAATTCATGGTGAATTTTCATGAACCCCTGATGATGTTGTACCGCAGGCAGTACCCTCCCGGCGATGTCTACAAATACACGCAGCAAACCGGAGGCGAAGTGCTGGAGTCCTACAGCAGCAAGAAGGTGGCTGCAAAAATGGCGGAACTGATTGACCATATCCGTACCCGCTACGCCCTGGGCTATCACCCGACGGGCGACAGCCAGAACAGAAGATTTCACGAAATCCGGCTTGAGGTGTCTCCCGAGGTACAGTTCCGCGAAGGCAAGGTCGTGGTAGAAGCGAAGAGAGGCTACTTCAGATAGAGCAGTTTTGATTTGTGATTTGCGATTTATGATTTGGTGCCTGGATCGCGAATCTTCTTCAATCCAAAATCAAGAATCCGAAATCAAAAATGGCCCCTATCGGGTGGAGAAAGCGCGGGCCTGGTTCAGCATTTTCTGGGCTTCCTGGCTGTTTGGCCCCTGCGGGTCCTTTGCCAGATAAGCCTGCAACTCGGTCATGGCGTCTGAGTAATTGTTGAGAGCGAGCATAGCGTGGGCTCTAACCAGGTGGATCAAGGGATAATCGATTGGCGCCAGCGTCTGGGCGCGGTCCAACTGGCGGAGTGCCGGTTCGTACTGCGCCTTCCCTATCAGGGCCTTCCCCATTTCGAAATAGGCCTGCCAGGAATTGGGGGCCAGGGCTTCTCCCCGCTGCAAAGTGCGAATCGCATCATCAAATTTCGATTGCATATTCAGAACGGCCCCCATCACCAGGTAAGCGAGGGCGCAATTTTCGTCATTCGTGATCGCCTGTTGCAGGTCGGCAATAGCGCCCTCATGATCGTTGGCGCCCATCTTCAAAACTCCCCGCAGCGCCAGTGCATCCGCGTAATTGGGATAAATTTCGAGTGCTTTCGCCAAATGCTTCTGCGCGTCATCGGTTTGTCCCTTGCCGATTTCTGACTGGGCCTTCTTGAACGCATCGCGGGCCTTCTCCGGCACCTTGTATTGTGCTACCGAAACCGAGGCCATGCCTCTGCCATCGGTGGCAGCGCTTCTGACCGGCAGGCGCAGGCTGACGGAGGACGGCGCATTGTCCATCTCAATCCTCTCCTGGGCCTGCTCAACGCCCGAGGTGGCGACAATTTCATACATTCCGGCCTGCACCGCGGGAAACTCAAACATGCCGGCTGAATTCGTATACACGGAGTTGAGAGTGGATCCGTTGCCATTGCGAAGTTCCACGCGCACGTTCTTCAGCGGTTTGTTATCGGCACTGACTACGCTGCCGCTGAGAGAATTGAAGATATCCTGTCCCATGCTCTGGCCGGGACGCGGCGCGAAGATAGGGTTCCGTTGGGCCAGGGAGCAGATGTTGAAGGCGATCAAGGCCGGCGAAACATAACTCACAACCTGTATGATGGAATTGAAGAGGAACATTTCCAAACACGGCGGGCAGGAAACCAGGCCTGGGCACTACCTCAACTCGCACAGCGCTTTCGCATTTGTGCTACAACATAAGATGTTCTCAGCAATAGCGGGTTTGTATTACTTTAGGACGATGTCAAGAAAAAAATTTTTGCAGCCGCGGGCAACTTCAACTCGCCATTCTCAACGCACGGAGCGGCCGCATTGATCGTCCGTCCGGCAAAGAACATTCTTGGAGCGGTCCGTCTGCCGGGAGATAAATCGATCTCTCATCGCTATGCCATGCTGGGCGCGATCGCAGAAGGCACGACCCGCCTGGCTAATTTCTCTACCGGCGCCGATTGTGCCAGCACCTTGAGCTGCCTGCGCCAGCTTGGCTCGAATATTCAACGCAATCCTGAGGGCATGCTTGAGATCCAGGGCCGGGAGCATCTGCAGGTCCCCTCTGCCAGCCTGGATTGCGGCAACTCCGGTTCTACCATGCGCATGCTTTCCGGCATCCTTGCCGGCCACGATTTCGAGTGCCGCTTGCATGGAGATGAATCGCTTTCCCGCCGGCCTATGGGACGCATTATGGTTCCACTGCGACTGATGGGAGCGGAGATAAGCGCCTCGGACCGTGATCGTCCGCCCCTGAGGATTCGCGGCGGTCACCTTCATGCCATTGAATACAAGATGCCCGTGGCCAGCGCGCAGGTGAAATCGGCGGTACTGTTTGCTGGACTTTTGGCCCACGGCGCAACGGCCGTGGAAGAGCCATTCCGCACGCGTGATCATTCGGAGCAGGCGCTCCGCGCCTTTGGCGCGGAACTCTCTCGCAGCCGCAACCGGGTGACACTTGCGGGCGGACAAAAATTGCATGCTATTGAGACCTATGTCCCGGGAGATATTTCCTCTGCCGCATTCTTTCTGTGCGCGGCCGCGCTGTTTCCTGACTCCAATCTGGTGATTGAAGGCCTGTTGCTGAATCCCACACGAGCATCGCTGCTGGATGTGCTGCGGGCGCTGGGCGCGCGTATTTCCATCATTAACCTGGAAGACCACCATGGCGAACTGGTGGGGACGGTGAAGCTGGAGTATGGCCTCTTGCAAGGGACGACAATTTCCGGCGGACAATCCGTAGCCCTGATCGACGAATTGCCGGTCCTGGCTGCCATGGCTCCCTACACGCGTGATGGAATTGAGATTCGCGATGCGCAGGAGTTGCGGGTAAAAGAGTCTGACCGGATTGCCCTGGTGGCCAGGAACTTACGCGCCATGGGTGGCCAATGCGAGGAGCACGAGGACGGATTGCGCGTGCCTGGAAGTCAGAGGCTGCACGGTGCGGAGATAGATTCCGGGGGCGACCATCGCATCGCCATGGCTTTTTCGGTGGCGGCTTTGCGCGCTGATGGCGAAAGCGTTATTCACGGTGCCGAGGCGGCACAGATTTCATTCCCGGAATTCTTTAAGATGCTGGAGTCGGTGGTGGAAAGGTAGAGGATTTATGACTTTTGATTCTTGATTTTTAGATGATTCATTCGAGCCGCAACGGTCGGCTCCAGGCGACAAATCAAAAATGAGAAATTGTCTCTAGCACACCAATTGTTCGCGGGAGAGCTTGAGTCCTTCCAGGTTGCCGAGCGCGGTAATCGCAATCTTATCGGCCTGGAAGAGATGGTTGGACATCTCGCAGAGCTCTTCAGCGGTCACGGACTCAATCTGCTCAATGGTTTCATCGAGAGTGAAGAAGCGCTTAAAGTACATTTCCTGGCGGGCGAGGTTGGACATTCTGGAGGTGCTGGACTCCAGGCTCAGCATCAGGCTGCCTTTGAGCTGGTCTTTTGCGCGGCGCACCTCCTCGGCAACTGGCGGCCCTGATTTCAGCTCGCGAAATTCCGTCAGCACCGAGTCAACCACTTTCTGGGTCGATTCAACCGACGTTCCGGCATAGACAGACATGCAACCCGTGTCGCGATAGGGATTCAGGTCGCTATAGATGGAATATGCCAGACCCTGATCTTCCCGGATTTTCTGAAAGAGACGGGAGCTCATTCCTCCGCCAAGCACGGTGTTCAACACGTAAGAGACATACCGTTTCTCGTGGGAAATAGGATGCGAGGGAACTCCCATGCAAAGCTGCACCTGCTCCAGCGCCTTTTTGTTGCGGATGATAATGCGCGGCGTGATTCCCGGCGCAGGATCATGATGGCCATTGGGAACAGGCGTAAGGGCGGCAAATCGCTGCTGGATAAGATCGACAAACCTCTCATGGTTCAGATTGCCGGCAGCGGAAATGATGATGTTGTTAGGCGCAAACCGCGGGCGGTAGAAATCCAGGAGATTTTCCTGCTTAAACGAGCGAACCGTCTCCTTGGTTCCCAGAATGGGTTTGCCCAGAGGATGGTCCTTCCAGAAATTCTGGGTAAAGATCTCATGGACAAGATAGTCGGGATTATCTTCGTCCATTTTGATCTCTTCCAGGATCACGCCCTTCTCACGTGCAATATCTTTGGGATTAAACACCGGGTTCAGGACCAGGTCGCTGAGGATATCCAGAGCGATGGGAAGATGTTCATCCAGAACTTTGATGTTGAAGCAGATTGTCTCCTTGCCGGTGAAGGCGTCCATGTTTCCGCCGATGGAATCCACCTGGCGCGCAATCTGCTGGGCCGTCCGCGAGGTTGTGCCCTTGAAGACCATGTGCTCGGTAAAATGCGAGATGCCATTGAATTCCGGTGCTTCATCGCGCGAGCCGCTCTTGAGCCAGATGCCGATGGCGATGGAGCGGATGTGGGGCATCTCCTCGCTCAGGACGATCAACCCATTGGGCAGAACGACGCGGTGAATGTTTCTGGGTTCACTCAGCTTGGCTTTAGCGGTTTCCATTGGTCTATCTATGATTCTCACACACTAAGCGTGTCTGCCCGGTAAAATATATACCTAGAGTATTAGCGACTTTGCAGTCCTGGCGAGCCGGAAGCACTTTTACTGGATAATAAAACCATTAGATGCATGGCAGAGCTGCAACAATTCGGACTTTTAGGCCTTGATTTTCAAGAACTTACAATCCTCGTCCAAAAATACGGCCAGCCCGAGTACAGAGCCAGGCAGCTTTTCCAGGCCCTATATCCACAGCGGCTGCGAACCCTGGAGTCCATCTCTACTTTGCCCAAACAGTTTCGTTCCGCGCTTCAATCTGCAGGCTTGGAGATCCGGCAGCCGGTTATCGAGAAAAGTTTTGACTCGGAGGACGGAACCATCCGCTATCTCATTGCCATGCCTGACGGGGAGACCGTGGAGACTGTCTGGATGCCCGAAGGGGATGGCGGCGAAGCAGGTGACGGCACCGAAGCCGGCGACAGCGATTGGAACCGGGCCACGATTTGTGTCTCCAGCCAGGTGGGCTGCGCCGTCAATTGCCAATTTTGCCTGACGGCGCTGCTGGGAATCAAGAGGAACCTGGACGCTGGCGAAATTGTAGGCCAGGTGGCAGCGGTGCTGAATGATCGCGCGGTTGATTTGGAGCGGCGGCGGGTCAACATCGTTTTTATGGGTATGGGAGAGCCATTCCTGAACTATCCCAACTTCATGAAAGCAGTGCGCCTGCTGAGTGAAGGCGTGGGCCTGCCCGAATCTCGGATGACGGTGTCGACTTCCGGCATTGTGCCTCGCATCTATGATTTCGGAAGCGAGCCAGTCCGCCCCAAGCTGGCCATCTCGCTGAACGCTCCTAATGACGAGTTGCGCAATCGCATCATGCCGATCAACAGAAAATGGAACTTGGGCATGCTGATGCATGCGGCGCGGGAGTTTCCGCTGCGCAATCGCGAGCGGATCACCTTCGAATACGTGCTGCTTAACGGCGTCAACGACGATCCTGCCCACGCGCGTGAGGTGATTGAACTGGTCCGCGGCATTCGCTGCAAGCTGAACCTGATTGCCCTGAATCCAGGGCCGGGAATCGGTTTTTCCACGCCGGAAGAGCGTCGGGTACAGGCATTCCAGAATCTGCTGACGCATTCCGGCATTCCGGCATTTGTGCGGCGGCCCCGTGGGCGAGACATTTATGCGGCTTGTGGGCAGTTGAAGAATAGCCAATAGCAAATACAAAAAAGAAACGCAGCCGTTTTCGGCTGCGTTTCTTTTTTGATTCTTTTTACCTTCCCGAGCTTAGTTGCTGCCTTTGCCTACTCCCGCGGCGGAACGTTGTGCCACCACGTGCTTGGCGTTGTCTGCCAGTTCCTTAGCTTTGGGCAGGAGATTTAAGGCAGAGAGCACCTGCGGATCAGTCTCCGCGCGGACGCGCAAGCCTTCCTGCTGGCCAAACTGGGCAATGAACAGCTCGGTCTTGATCTGCGACTTGATCCAGTCGATTCCTTCGTTCATCTCGGCTTCCGTGTAGGAAATCTTCTGTGCATCGAGGAACTTGCGGAATTCCTGCATCAGGGCGTCATTGACCTGGAAGTTCTTGTCAACCGTGCGGCCGTTCAGATAGTGTGCGGCAAAGTTGAAGAATGCGTACTTTTGCAGCAGCGTATCTTCAAAGCGCGTGGTTTTGAGGGGAGTGATCTTCACATCAGGGGAGATTCCTCCGCCGCCAAAAACGGTACGCCCGCTATCTGTCAGCTTTACTTCCTTGTTGGCTCCGTTTTCCTCTCCCTCACGGTTGTAGTAGTAGTCATAGAGAGAAACGCCGGTGTAATCGCGTTGAATCAAGCGGCCGCTGGGCGTGTAGTACTTGGCGGTCGTCAAGGCCAAACCGGTGTTTTCGGAAAGAGGATAGACGGTCTGAACCAGGCCTTTGCCAAATGTAGTTTCACCCGCAATCAGGCCGCGATCATGGTCCTGAATGGCGCCGGAAACAATCTCAGCCGCCGATGCCGTCCCGCGATTGACCAGCACCACCAGTGGATAGTCCTTGCCCGCATTGCCGTGCATGGCGCGATAGATTTTCTCCGGTGAACTGCGGCCGTGGTGCGAAACAATCACCTGGCCTCTTTTCAAGAACTTGTCGGCAACTCCTACACCTTCATTCAGCAGCCCCCCAGGATTCCCGCGGAGGTCCAAAATGAGGCCCTTCATATCGCCGAACTGGTCCAGAGCATTTTCCACTTCGTGCTCCGTCGTCTCATTGAAGGCGCTCACGTGCATATAACCGATCCCCGGACGAATCTCAAATTTCAAGTCCACGCTGTCGCGGGGAATCTCATCGCGCACCACAGTGAACTCGAGGGGCTTTTCCGCGCCTTCGCGCAGAATGCTGATGTGGACTGTGGTGCCCTTCGAGCCCTTCAGCAGGTCAGCCACGTCACCGGCCGTCATGTTATCGGTGGGCTTTCCATCCACCGCAATGATCACGTCTCCGGGCCGTATGCCGGCCTTGTATGCGGGAGTGCCCACAAACGGCGCCAGCACAATGACTTTGTTGTTGCGCGGAGCAATGGTCATGCCCACGCCGTAGTACTTGCCGCGCTGTTCTTCGCGCAGGGCGGAATAGGACTTGGGATCAAAGAAATTGGAGTGCGGATCGAGCACATGGAGCATGCCCGGAATTGCGCCGTTGTATATGGCCTTATCGGCGTTGACCGGCTCCGCATAATTCTGCTCGATGAGATCGTAGACCTCAGAGAATTGCCGCAAATTATCGCGGACATCAGAATCGGCTGCTGGAGCGCTCTGGGTTCTCTGGCTGAAACCAACGCCCAAAAAACCGCAGATCAGAACGACTAGAACGACTACGAAGAGTGAACGACGCGAACTCCGAGACATTGAGTTTCCTTCTGCAATGGCAATGACTTAGTCAAAGTATAACATCAGTTCTGGACCGATTTTAGCCCGAAAAAGCTCAAGGATCGCATGCGCAGCTCAAGGATCGCATGCGCGCTCGCCTGTGACCCCGCTGTCCTTAAGATGCTGAATACCAGCCTTCCGCTGCGAAACTTTTCCATGGGCCCGCGACTCCAATATGTAAGGGACGTTCTTGCCGCAAAAAAGACAGCAATCCGGGAGAAAAGGTCATGTATCATTGGTGTGCCGGGAAAGACCTGCCCGGGACTCCAAATGAACTTCAGTTTCTCTGAAATAGCGTTTCTGGTGCTCCTGGGCCTGATTTTGTTCGGGCCGAAGCGATTGCCGGAGATTGCGCGCCAAATGGGCAAATTCGTGGCTGAATTCAAGCGCGCCAGCAATGAATTTCAGAGCCAGATTCATGATGAGATCAATAAACTCGAACTGGAGGAGCACGCTAAGGCCATCAGCGCTGAGACCGGTAAGATCATGCCTCCCGCCGAGGACCCCGATTCCATTAGCGCTGCTCTGGGCCGCCTGAGCGACCGTATCAAGAACATCCCACGGGACTTCGATGCCTAACCTTGCGGTAGAACCAGAGACAGAAAAAGAGGGGCGCAATTTAGGCGCCATGAGCCTGCTGCAGCACATTGAGGAGCTGCGGCGGCGGCTCATTTATTGCATGGTCGCTGTAGCTGTCTGTTTCGGTGTGGGATGGTATTACGCCGATAAAATCTTCGCCAAGATGTCCATCCCCATCCAGCAGGCGCTCGCCAATCACCATTACGACACCAAGTTGGTGGTTACCAGCCCTACTGACGCTTTTAATCTCTACCTTAAGATCGGATTGATTGCCGGCATCTTTGTGGCCGCCCCGGTGATCCTGTACCAGGTCTGGATGTTCATCTCACCCGGCCTCTATCGCAACGAGAAGCGCTTTGTGCTTCCTTTTATGTTTGTTTCCGTCGGCCTTTTCCTGGGTGGAGGTATTTTTGGCTACAAGATTGTGTATCCCGTGGCGCTGGATTTTCTGATCGGATACAGCAAAGACTTTACGCCGATGATTCTGGCGCACTCTTACACCGATCTTTTCCTCACCATCATTCTGGGTCTGGCGCTCATTTTTGAGCTGCCCATCGTCCTGGGTTTTGCCGCCCTGATGGGTGTGGTGTCGGCCAAGTTCCTCTTTAAACACATCCGCGGAGCGGTATTTCTCTGTTTCGTGATTGCCGCGGTTCTCACGCCCACCACGGACATTATGAATATGACCATCTACGCCGCGCCCATGGTGCTCCTATACATCATGAGCATTGGCATTGCCTGGTTCGTCCATCCCAGCCAGCGCCGCAAGCGGAGAGAGAAGAAGAGCAGTACTTAGTACTAAATACTGCTCTCATTCAATCCGCTTGATGGGTATATTCCGCCCATCCGTGTGCAGGGTCATCTTGGTTACCTTGCCGGAGCTGTCCACCTCAAAGGTGACCACATCGTCTGCCGCCTTGGAAAAGAACTCGATCTCGCTATCCGGGAACAGGTCTTGCTTTGGCTCATCATTTTCCTGGATAGAAAGGTGGTCTCCTTCCCGCCGGATTGTCAGGATGGGTTCGGTGGCTCTCCGTAACGGCCAACATACTTCTCCAACACTCTGGCATCGACTGGTACTTGTTTGTGGACCTTCAGAGGCGGGCGGGGTGGCAACTCGTTGTAGGGTGTATAACCTTCCCAGGCGATGGGTGTGAACGTGTTCCTTAGCAGAGTTTCCAGAAGGTCCTTGAAAATCCCCTCTCCGTTGCCGCTGTTCGTCATCACCACCATGCCTAGTTTCTCCCTGTCGAAGCCGACGGCGTAGTGCCGCCACCCGACATCGTGCCCTTCCTTGAAAAACGCTTTGCCGTAGGGTGTCCAATAAACACCCCAGCCAAGCCCATAGCTGAGCCGGATCTTCTTGTTCTCGTCCGTGGTTTCTGTGGAAAGGGTAGGGAACTCGGTCTTGGAGAGGATTCGAATCTGCGGACCGAGCATCTGATCGCGGGTTGACTTCTGTAATCCCTCGCCCGTGATCACCGCCCGGATGAAACGGGCGAAGTCGTGGATGGTTGTCTGCATGGAGCCGGCCGCATCTGCGGCCTGGCGTTTCTGCGGACCGAGCAGACGTCCGTATTCATCATAGCCATTGGCGAAATCGCTCTCGAAGCGGTCCTGCCACACCATGCTGGTGCGCGTCATGCCCAAAGGCCGGAAGACGTGTTCCTGCATCAGCTCCGCCACCGACTTCTTGGTGATGGTTTCCACCTCCAATTGCAGCAGCAGGATTCCTTCTCCCGAATAGGCAAATCTCGACCCGGGTGCGAAGTGGATCTTTAGCTTACGGTCGTCCTCAAACGCGCGCCAATTGGGCAAGCCGCTGGTGTGGCTCAGCAGCATGCGTGCCGAAATGCGCCGGTAGCGTGGATCATCGGCCAGGTCTTTGTAGTTGGTGTATTCAGGCAACGGCTTGGGGAGATACTCGGAGACGGGCTTATCCAAATCGAGTATGCCCTTGTCCACAAGCTGCATCACCATGTAAGCAAATGCCACTTTGGTGAAGGATGCGGCGGACATCACTGAGTCCACGGTCAACGGAACGTTCTTCTCTTTGTCACGCAGACCGTAGGCCTTCAGGTGGGCAATCTCGCCGTGGTTGAGGATGGCAACTGCGACGCCTGGAACTTCCGCAGCCGTCATCAGCTGCGTCACGGTAGCGTCAATCTGAGCGGCGGAGATCACGCTGCCGTCCAGACGCTTAACTCCGTCCTGTTGTCCAGCTGCAAATGACGGAACAGCAGCCAACGCAGCCAGCAACAGTATGGTCCGTCGCATGGGCGCTCCTCCGGTTCTTCTAACAATTCCCGCTGATCATTATCTCAGCATCTCAGCGATCTCAATCTCAGCGATCTCAGCGAAGATCAGCCATGGGATTGTCTTCGGGCCTGCTAACGGTCGCGCGATGAGATGATTCCCCGGAGTGCTCGTTGATGAATTGGTTCAGTTTGTCCGGATTGATCTTTACTTGCGCTACCACGGCTTCGTTCGGTTCCACGTTGACGATCAGGAGCTTCACATCCTTGCCGCGGCTTTGGGCGTAGATGTAATTGTGCTCTCCCGTGCGGCGAGAGTAGCTCCGGATCAGGGGCTGCCAGCCTGATTTTCCCGCTGCCTGGATCACCTCATCCACACGGGCGTCAGGCTCGGAGGAGAACAGATGCTGGTTCTCGAAGATGGCCGCTCTAAAGCCCTTAACTCCGGTGAAGGATGAGCATTTCACCACGACTCCGGCAAAAGCCATGAGAAAACGGTAGTTGCGGTGCACGTGATACTGCGATTCAATGTGGTGCACGATATTGTTGAAGTCGTCTTCAGCCCAGGACCTCTCTTGAGCCAGCATGGAAAAGGTGCACAAAGCCAAAAACAATGTCACGCCAGCAGTTGTCCTATTCTTCCTCATGACGCTCCTCCGGAGATGACTTTTTATTGTGTTCGTTGTGGTCTTTGTGCTCTGAGGGGATGCCAAACTTTCCCTCCAGAGCGCTGAGTTTATCCAGATCAATCCGGCCAACGATGTTGACCACAGTAAGTTCTTTGGGCTCCGCCACCAGAATGGCCACGCCGCCGATCTGGTTGCCGTCCTTCATGATGTAGATCTCGTTGTTTTCCCCGGCGCGTTTGTTGCGGTTTTCCACGACCCTGCTCCATCCCGGAGCTGCAAGCTGGGCGCGGATGGCTTCCACGTCTGCCTGGCTGTACTGGTTGGGCTGGTCGAACTCGAAGTTCTTCACGTAGACACCCTTCAAGTCCTTGATGATCTCCTTCAACTGGGCTGCTTCCGGATCGTGGTCCATCTCAATGAATTTGACTGCCAGTTGCAGCATGTCGCCGTCCAGAGTCACATCATTGACTTCCGCGGCTTTGCTGTTGAGCTTTTCCAGGTTGTTCAACTGCAATCGGGCATTCTGGCCGTAGGCCGCAAGCGGCAGGGTGAAGATGACCGTCATCTCCAGCAGAATCCGGAGCCATGAATTTCTCCAATGGATTGTTTTCATAAATGTTCTCCCTTGATTTTGGCTTCACGGATTTGAGAAGCCTTCACACGTTCAAAAACCTGATTCAACTTGGCATTGGTGATGCGCAATGCCAGAATCGCCTGTTGCTTGGCACGTTCTCCACGAGCCAATTCCTGGGTGTGCTTGTACTGCGCAAGTCCGAGCCAGCCTCCGGCCACCAGGATCACGGCAGCCATGGCGCCCGCCAATGCCGGGCGCAACCGGAGTGGCCACAGGCGTGGAAAGAGCCTCTTGCGTTCGGGCAGCGCCGTAGCCTTGGCCTCACCCTGATGGATTCGTGCCATCACCCGCTGGGTGAGGGCATCTCCCGGGTCTTTCGGCCGCAGTGCCTGGCGAAGATCATCTTCAGAAAAATGCATATCGTGCCTCTCTTAACTTGCGTTCCAGTTTGTTGCGCAACTCTTCCAGCGTCCGATGGAGCGTGCTCTTTACCGTGTTGACGGGCATCTCCATCAATTCCGCAATCTCCGCCGGACCCAGCTCCTCCTGATAGCGCAGCACCACCAGCATGCGCTGTTTTTCCGGGAGCTGTGCCACCACCTGCCGCAGCCGCTTCCACAGGAACGAATCCTGCCGGGACTGCTCAGCGAGCGGCTCATCTACCTCTTCCAGGGCGAGCTCACGCCGTGACTTTTTGCGCCGGCCCTGGTCAATGGAACGATGCACCGCAACACGCCGCAGCCAGTGGGTCAGGTGGGCTGCAGACTTGATCCCGGAAAGGCTCTGGTGGAGCTCCCAGAAGACCTCCTGCGCCAGGTCTTCAGCCAGAGCCCGATCGGCCAGATAGTGCCATCCGATGCTGAATACCATGCCCTGGTACTCCCTGACGATCTCGGCAAAAGCCAGCTCATCGCCCTGGCCTGCTCGCCCCAGCGCCGTCTCCACCCTGGCTTCTCGTTCAACGTTCAAAGCATCTCCATCTAACCAGTGATACGCATGGAAAAGGGAAGAGAATGCAGGAAAAACAGCATTTAGTACTTAGCCTTTGGCTCCTGGAATCATTTTCAAGGATCACCAAATGGTCGATCGAGCAAATTTCTAAGTGTTTCCTGTAATCTAATAGTTTCGAGCTTTTGCTAAGTGCTAAATACTAAGTACTAAATATTTCTGTGGACGAGGGGAGAATGAGCATGACCGCGAAGAACTGGGTGATCTGCACGTTGCTGGCTCTGTCCATGCTCGGCTGCAAGCAGGGCGGCTCCTCCTCGACGGCGGCTGCAGCGCCGCAATCAACCCCGCAAGCTAAGCCAGTCTCCCATCCCGCTTTAGACGCCGAACCCCAGGGCCCGGCCTTGCACATTGATTCCACGCGCGCCATGGAGTACACAAGAGAAATTGTTGCCCTGGGACCGCGCTGGCCCGGCAGCAAAGGGCAGGAAAAGGTTGCGAATTACCTGCGCAACAAGCTCAAAGCTGATCACGTAGAAGTAGAAGAAGACGCCTTCACCGCCGATACCCCTGCGGGCAAGCTGCCGATGCGGAATTTTGTGGCCAAGTTTCAAGGCGCGAAGGATGGCGTCATTATCCTGAGCTCGCACATTGATACCAACTATCCTTTGCGCAATACCACTTATATTGGCGCGAACGATGGAGCTTCCACCACCGCGCTGCTGTTGGCGATTGCCGATCAGCTTCGTGGCAGGAAAGTGGAGGGTTACAGCGTCTGGCTGGCATTTTTGGACGGAGAAGAGGCGATTGACCATTGGACCTCCACGGACAGTGTTTACGGCAGCCGGCATCTGGCGGACAAATGGCAGCAGGATGGAACCATCCCAAAAATCAAAGGATTTCTGGTTGCGGACATGCTGGGCGATGCCGATCTGGACATTCTGCGCGACCAGAACTCCACACCATGGCTGGAAGACCTGGTACTGAAAGCCGCTCAGCGATTGGGATACCAGTCACACTTCTTCCCATATCAAAGCGCGGTGGAAGATGATCACCTTCCCTTTTCCCGTATGGGCGTTCCCGTGGCTGACATCATTGATCTTGACTATGGCTATAACAATTCCTATCATCACACGCCTCAGGACACGATGGATAAGCTGAGTCCCCGCAGCCTGCAAATCAGCGGTGATGTGATCCTGGAGACGATCCGGCTGCTGAACGCAAATAGCGATAAGCTGTTTGCGACATCGAAGTGAAAAAGCTGTCCCTACCAAAAAAGAGGGGTTGCTTGGAGCTAAGAGCTAAAGGCTAAGAGCTTGTTTTTCAGATGAACATCTCTTCGTCTTCAGCCGTGGCCAGTTGTGGGCCTCTCTTGCGGGCGCGGGTGTGCCTGAGGAAGCCCACCCCGACCTTTACCGCGGAGACAATCGCCTGAACGCGGCGTATCGGGGAGATGACTTTCTCCTGCAGGAAATCAGTGGTCTCAGAGATTTTGTCGGTGGTGGAAGTGATCATGTGATCCAGGCGGGCGGCCTGCATGCGGGCGCGCCCCATGATTTCTCCCGTGGCTTCCGCCACTCCTGCCACTTGAGCGCGGAGGATGGCCGATGCTTCTGCCAGATTGCCGGTAATCTCACCAATTCTAGGCTGCGCCTCTTCCAGAATGGCCTGCGCGGTCGCCAGCACCGGGGTCGCTCGTTCCTCCATGCGGTTGGCTACGCTCTCCATCCGCGCGGAACTTTTCTCGATGGCCTTATACAGGAGGTAGAGAAGGATGAGTTGCAGACAGAATGCAACCGCTGTAATGGCCACGAAAATGGTAAGAACTGCGTTCTGGTTCACGGTACCCAGTGCTCCTCATGGGCTTAATTTCCATTGCCGGCGTGCCAACTTACCAACTGCCAAATCCGGTTATGACTTCTTCTGTCCTTCGCTCGCGGCCTCGCGGTAAGCCTGGTGGCCAGCTTCAACAGCTGAGCTGAACCGGTCCTTTTGCCGGCTAATGACGTCTTTGCCCCGATCCACCCACTCGCCTACGGTTTCCCGAGCTTCCCGCCCGCGGTTCTTGATGAATTCTTTGCCCTCTTGGGCCGTATTGATGAGGGCGTCGCGAGTCTCGCGCCCCGAGCGTGGAGCATACAGCACGCCTAAGAGCGCGCCAAAGCCGAGCCCGGCCAAAAACCACATGAAGCTATTGCTGCTGTCATTATCAGACATCTCAAAAACCTCCAAGGGAGGATGGTAGCACCCGCTGGGGGCTATTACAAATCTCACTCTCACTCTCACTCTCCCTCTCCCTGAACAGAACCACCGATTCAATTACTATAAATAGCAGGCCAATGGATTCCAACCCGCTTCAGAGTGGTTCAACCCGTTAGAATCAATCTGTAGCGGGAACCCGGAACGGGTCTCGACTGAACCAATGAAATCCTTCCTCGACACAGTTCGCGAGCGCGTCGTCATCTACGATGGCGCAATGGGCACTCAGATTCAGGAGCGCCATCCCTCCCTGGATGATTTCTGGGGCAATGAAAACTGCTCTGAGGTGCTGGTCCTCAGCCGTCCTGACATGATTAAGGACATCCACGCCGCTTACTTTAAAGTGGGCGCCGATGTCGTCGAGACCAACACCTTTGGCGGCACCAGCATCGTGTTGGGCGAATTCAATCTTCAGGACAAAACTCACGAGATCAACAAACGAGCAGCCGAGTTGGCGCGCGAAGTGGCCGCCGATTTCTCGACCGCTGACAAGCCGCGTTTTGTGGCCGGTTCGATCGGACCCACAACCAAGCTGCCTTCGCTGGGCCACATCGGCTATGACGCCATGTGGAAGTCTTATTACGAACAGGTGTTGGGGTTGATCGAGGGTGGAGTAGACCTGTTGCTGATCGAGACGGCGCAGGACATTCTCCAAGCCAAGGTCGCGCTGGCTGCGGTATTCGATGGCATGAAGATCGCCGGCAAGCGTCTTCCTGTACAGATGCAGGTAACCTTGCTGGAAACCGGGACCATGCTCCTGGGAACCGAAATTGGCGCAGCGGAGACCGCGCTGGAGCCATTCGACTGCGAAATCATTGGACTGAATTGCTCTACCGGCCCCAAGGAGATGAACGACTCTGTGCGCTATCTGGCGCACAATGCGCCTAAGGAAATTTCCGTTCTGCCCAATGCCGGGCTGCCGGAAAACGTGGGTGGAGTTGCTCATTACCGGCTTACGCCGCAAGAACTGGCCGAGTATCACAAGAAATTCATCACTGAATACGGCGTACGAATCGTGGGTGGATGTTGCGGGACCACGCCCGCCCACATCAAGGCGGTGGTGAATACCTGCGCCAATCTTGAGCCGGGCCGGCGACAGATTGAGGTGACTCCAGCGGCGTCCAGCGCCTACAGCATGGTTCCGCTGGACCTTGATCCCAAACCGCTGATTGTGGCCGAGGAGATGAATACCACGACGCGCGTGGAGCACTTCAAGAACATGGTGCGCGCCGGCAAGTATGACGACATTCTGGCGCTGGCCAAAAGGCTGGTCGGCGAAGGCTCGCACATGCTCGACCTGTGCTGCGCCATTGTCGGCGAAGATGAGAAGGGCTACATCAGCTCCATTCTGGAGAAGGTGGCTACCCGTGTGCCTGCACCCATCCTGGTGGACTCTACTGAGGCAGACGTAATCGAGGAGGCGTTGAAGCGCATTCCCGGCAAGGCCATCATCAACTCCATCAATCTGGAAGATGGCGAAAAGCGCACTGCTAAAGTCCTGCCCATGGCCAAACGCTACGGCGCGGCCGTGATTGCCCTGACCATCGACGAAGAGGGAATGGCGCTCACGGCGGAAAAGAAGACCGCCATTGCCAAACGCATTTACAAGCTGGCTGTGGAGAAATATGGCATCCGTCCCGTCGATCTGATCTTTGACGCCCTGACGCTGCCCATCTCCACCGGCCAGGCCGAGTATCGCAACGCCGGCATAGAGACTCTGAATGCTCTCCGCCAGATCAAGAAAGAATTGCCGGAGGTAAAAACCATTCTCGGAGTGAGCAACATCTCGTTCGGGTTGAATACCTACGCCCGGCGGGTGCTGAACAGCGTCTTTATGAAGGAGGCGGTGGACCATGGCCTGGATATGGCCATCGTCAACTACGCCAAAATCTATCCGCTGTACAAGATTCCTGAAGTGGAAGTCGATCTGGCGCGCAAGTTGATCTATTTCGATAAATCCGATGGCGATCCGCTGCAGAAATATATGGGGCACTTTACCGGCTTGGACAAACAACCGCAGGCTGAACTTGCGCCGGTGGAATCGCTCTCCGTGGAAGACAAGCTGAAGCGCTGCATTATCAACGGCGAAAAGGCGCTGGGCGAGGGAGCACACCGCCAGGAACTCGAGCAGATCCTGGATGAGGCGCTCACTGGGTACTCTCCGCTGGAAATCATCAACACAGTTCTACTCGACGGCATGAAGACGGTGGGCGAATTGTTCGGCGCCCGCAAGATGCAGTTGCCCTCTGTACTCGATTCGGCCGGAGTGATGAAGCAGGCCGTCGGCTACCTTGAACCCAAAATGGAAAAGGCCGGAGGCTCGCAGAAGGGGACCTTGGTTCTGGCCACGGTAAAAGGCGACGTCCACGACATTGGAAAAAATCTGGTGGACATTATCCTCAGCAACAATGGCTACAAGGTCGTGAACCTGGGGATCAAGCAGCCGTCTGACTCGATCATTGCCGCCGCCAAACAGCACGGCGCGGACGCCATTGGCCTGAGCGGATTGCTGGTGAAGTCCACGCTGGAGATGAAGTACGTAATCCAGGATTTGCAGGCGCAGAAGCTGGAATTTCCGGTGATCTGCGGCGGCGCCGCCTTGACCCGCAAATACGTGGAGGATGATCTCCGCCGCGAGTATTCCAACTCTGTTTTTTATGCGGACGATGCTTTTGCCGGACTGCACCTGATGGACGACCTGACTTCCACCAATGGCTCTCGCGCGGAGCGCCTGGCGGAAGGACGCAAGGTAAAAGAGTTTGCTAAAGCCGTTGCCGCGGCCAGCGGTGAAGGCCCTCCCAATACCGTGCGTTCGCCGGTAGTGCAGCCGGCGCCTGACATTCCTGTGCCTCCTTTTTATGGATTGCGCGTGCGCAAGGACTTTGACTTGACCGAGCTGTTTGCCTACATCAATCACACGGCGTTATTTAAGAACCAGTGGCAGCTCAAGACCGCCTCGCAGAGTGACTATGCCCGGCTGGTGGAAGAAAAATATTTCCCGGTGCTGCGTGACCTGCAGAAAGAAGTTCTGGAGAAAGGCTGGTTCGAGCCCAAGGTAGTGTATGGATATTTTGCCTGCCAGAGCGAGGGTAATGATGTCATTCTCTATGACTCGCCCCAGTCACTGGACAAGCCGCACCAGGAAATACAGCGCTTTACCTTCCCCCGCCAGCGGGAGGGTCGCAAGCTCTCCATCGCCGACTTCTTCGAGCCTAAAGCGTCGGGCAAGTTGGATGTGATTGGATTATCGGTGGTCACCGTCGGCAGTCGCGCCTCCGAGGTGACGAAGAAGTTGTTTGATACGGGCGAGTTCACGAGATATTTGTATGTCCATGGCTTGAGCGTAGAAACCGCTGAGGCGCTGGCCGAACTTCTGCATAAAAATATGAGGCAGGAGCTGGGCATTGCCGGCGAAGATGCTCCGCGCACCAGCGATCTCTTTCACCAGAAGTATCGAGGCTCGCGCTACTCGTTCGGTTATCCCGCGTGCCCGAATCTTGAAGACCAGACAAAGCTTTTTGCCGTCCTCAAGCCGGAAGAAAACATCGGCGTCCACCTTACCACCGGCTTCCACATGGACCCGGAACAATCTACGTCCGCGATTGTAGTGCACCATCCACAGGCGAAGTATTTTGTGGTGTGAGCGCAACTATGATAGCGCAAGATATGCATAGAACTGACAACCTCCCTCAACTGGCGTTGCGGGCGTCGATCCAATGTTCTTTCTGGCTCTCGGGTCCGCGTTTGGCAATTTGCACTAGCGTCTCCAGTAGCTCCTTTGTGCTCAACGGCTTTTGCAAGTAGCCTTTCATGCCTGCCTCCAGGCAGCGCTCCCGGTAACCAGCAATGGCATGCGCAGTCAGGGCGACGATCACTGGCGCATTCTGTTCGCTGCTGCGCCGGAGAATTTCGGCGGTGGCTTCAAAGCCGCTCATGCACGGCATTTCGCAATCCATCAGGACCAGATCATACGAATGGCGCAGCGCCATTTCTACGGCTTCGGCGCCATCGTGGGCTAGATCTGTGTGGCAGCCCAGCTTTTCCAGCATCTTCAGCGCAACCTTCTGATTGATGGCGTTATCCTCCGCCAGCAGCACCCGCAGGGCGCTCAAATTCACAGTTTGGCCGCCCATCCCACTCTGGTCCCTGGCGCTGCTTGGAACTGGTGGTATCCGCTCCTGCGGCAGCCGTACCGGAAGGTCCAGATAGAAGGTAGAGCCGACGTCAGGTTCGCTGGTTACATGGATGTCGCCGCCCATGAGCCGGGCCAGTTGCCGGCTGATAGCCAGGCCCAGGCCGGTTCCTCCGTAGCGCCGGGTGATTGAACTATCAGCTTGGGCAAACTTATCAAAGATGCGCTCCAGTTGCTCCGGGGTTATGCCGATGCCGGTATCCTCCACCTCAATGCGCAGTCTGGCCGCGCCCGCGCTGCCCTGGCTGATGCCCGCCCGCAGGATAATCCCCCCGGATTCAGTAAATTTCAGCGCGTTGTTCAATAGGTTGAGTACGATTTGTCGCAGGCGGGTAGGATCGGCAATGACTGCTTCGGGCAGGTCAGGAGCGAGGTAGGCATGGAAGGAGAGGCCGCGGCTGTGGGCGTTGGGGCGAGTAAAAGCAATGGTGCTCTGCAGGTACGGAGTCAAATTGAATGCGACCGGCTCAATCTTGATTTTGCCGGCTTCAATCTTGGAGAAATCCAGAATGTCATTGATGATGTTGAGCAGGACAGTACTTGACTCGTGGATGGCGGTGGCATAGTCGCGTTGCTCGGGGTCGAGCGTGGTTTCCAGCAGCAGCTCCGACATTCCCAGAACGCCATTCATGGGAGTGCGCACCTCATGGCTCATGCAGGCCAGGAAATCGCTCTTGGCCCGGTCAGCCTGCTCGGCCTGCTCTCGGGCTATTTCTAACTGCTGTACAAGTTCCTCGCGCGCCCTTTCCTCGGCTTTACGAACGGTGATATTGCGTGAAACGCCGATGATCCCTACGGTACTGCCGTCCCGGGCGAAGTAAGGAGAGATATTGGAGAGGTAGATCTGTCCGATGAAAGGAACAATTTCTTCCACGGTGCTGCCCTTGCCGGACGTCAGTACCTCGCGCTCAATAGCCGCTATTTTCTCTCCCTCCTCTGGGCCAAAGAGTTCGCTGGCGGTGCGGCCCAACATGGTGGTGGCGCGCCGGCCAAAGTCGCGTAAGTAGGCAGGATTCACCATGAGGTAACGGCCCTGCCGGTCCTTAACGTAGACCGCATCTCCTGTGCCTTCCACAACAGCTCGGAAAAAAGTACTCTGCTCTTCACTTTGCAGCTTGAAGGCCACCATGCGGAAGAGCATCTTGCGGGTAAACTCGTGTACCACCGCCGCCAGCAGCACTCCAAAGCAGACTTCCAAAGTGTAGTGAGCTGCCAGAGGAGAACGATGCGTCAAGATAAAGATGGTCCATCCCAACAGCGTGAAAGCGGCAATGAGCCCAAACCAGAAGCGGGACGGAACAAAGGCCGCTGCGGTGAACATCACGAGCATCAAGTTGCCGTTCAAATGACCTTCATTGATGAGTGCCAGCAAGGCGTAGGTGCTGACCAGAGCCAGACCGGCCATGAACGCGAGCAGCGGGCTGACATGATGAGCGGCGATTTTGTGGTTTGCCGTGAGCCACCAAATCACCGCCAGAGCCGCGGCTACGCTGCCGGTGACAAGAGTCATGACCCAGGAAGCCGGAGAAGGTAATTTAAAGTAATCGAAAACGCCGTAGGCTAGAAAGATGAATACCAGCACCGCGCTGGTTGCGGGGACGCGCTCCAGGACAAGCTGGTTCATACCGGCGACAATTGGGCCGTTCTTAGCTCTCAGGGAATACTTGAGTTTGTCCATGTCTAAACGGGGGTCAGGAAATCATCTGCCCGTAAATCGGACCAAAAGGGGGAGAAACGCATTAAAGATACCATGTTAAGACCTGTTCGGGAAACTAATAAATTGGCAGGTCCCAAATGGGGAATAAGTCACCTAGTTATAGTTAAAGCAACAGCAAGAGTAAATCGGCGTCCTTATTGGGTTTGAGCAGCGGTTACCAACGGTTCCCGTGGGCTCTGGAGACCGGATTTGGCAGTTTGCACCAGCGTCTCCAGCAGATCCTTTTTGCTCAGCGGCTTCTGCAAGTAACCTTTCATGCCTGCCGCCAGGCAGAGTTCCCGGTAACCGGCAATGGCATGCGCAGTCAGGGCGATGATTACTGGCGCATTCTGCCCACTGCTGCGCCGGAGAATTTCGGCAGTGGCTTCAAAGCCGCTCATGCGCGGCATTTCGCAATCCATCAGGACCAGGTCATACGAATGGCGCAGCGCCATTTCTACGGCTTCGGCGCCATCGTGGGCTAGATCTGCGCGGCAGCCCAGCTTTTCCAGCATCTTCAGCGCGACCTTCTGATTGATGGCGTTGTCTTCCGCCAGCAGCACGCGCAGCGAGCTCAAATTTACGGCTTGGGCGTCCGACTCGCTTTGGTCCAGGGCGCCAATGGGATCTGGCGGCATCTTCTCCTGCGGCAGCAGAACCGGAAGGTCCAGATAAAAGGTAGAACCGCCGCCAGGTTGGCTGATTGCGTGAATATCCCCGCCCATGAGCCGGGCCAGTTGTCGGCTGATAGCCAGGCCCAGGCCGGTTCCTCCGTACCGCCGGGTGATTGAGCTATCGGCCTGGACAAACTTATCAAAGATGCGCTCCAGTTGCTCCGGGGTTATGCCGATGCCGGTATCCTCCACCTCAATGCGCAACCTTGCGCCTTCCGGGCTGCGCTGGCTGATACCAACTCGCAGGATAATCCCCCCGGACTCGGTAAATTTCAGCGCGTTGTTCAATAGGTTGAGTACGATTTGCCGCAGACGTGTAGGATCGGCAATAACTGCTTCGGGCAGGTCAGGAGCGAGCTGGGCCTGGAAGGAGAGGCCGCAGCTGCGGGCGCTGGGGCGGGTGAAAGCAATGGTGCTCTGCAGGTACGGAGTCAAATTGAATGCGACCGGCTCAATCTTGATTTTGCCGGCTTCAATCTTGGAGAAATCCAGAATGTCATTGATGATGTTGAGCAGGACAGTACTTGACTCGTGGATGGCGGTGGCATAGTCGCGTTGCTCGGGGTCGAGCGTGGTTTCCAGCAGCAGCTCCGACATTCCCAGAACGCCATTCATGGGAGTGCGCACCTCATGGCTCATGCAGGCCAGGAAATCGCTCTTGGCCCGGTCAGCCTGCTCGGCCTGCTCTCGGGCTATTTCTAACTGCTGTACAAGTTCCTCGCGCGCCCTTTCCTCGGCTTTACGAACGGTGATATTGCGTGAGATGCCGATAACCCCTACGGTATTGCCATCCGGGCCGAAATAGGGAGAGATATTCGAGAGGTAAGTATGCCCGATGGCGCGCACCGTTTCTTCAACGATGAGGCCCTTGCCGGAGCCCATTACCTGGCGTTCGATAGCTGCCATTTTTTCTCCCTCCTCCGGGCCAAAAACGTCGCTCGCGGTGTGCTGCAGTAATAAGTCGCCCGGCTGGCCAAAGTCGCGTAAGTAGGCAGGATTCACCATAAGGTAGCGGCCCTCCTGGTCTTTTACGTAGACAGCATCTCCGGTGCCTTCCACCACAGCGCGGAAAAAAGTACTCTGCTCCTCGCTTTGCAGCTTGAAGGCCACCATGCGGAAGAGCATTTTGCGGGTAAACTCATGCACTACCACCGCCAGCAGCACGCCGATGCAGAGTTCCAGGGAGTAATGAGGCTCGAGGGATGAATGATGGGTCCAGGCAAAGACACTCCATCCAAGCAGCGTCACTCCGGCAGTTAATCTAAACCAGAAGCGGGACGGAACAAGAACCGCTGTGGTGAACATTATCAGCATTAGGTTGACGCTCAGATGACCTTCGTTGACCAGGCCCAGCAGAATAAAGCTGCTGGCTAGAGCCAGAATGGCCATAAACGCAAGCAGGGAACTGACATGTTGAGCAGCGATTCTGTGGTTTGCCGTGAGCCACCAAATCACTGCCATAGCTGCAGCCACGCTGCCTGTGACAACAGTCATGATCCCTGTAGTCGGAGCGGGCAGCGCGAAGTAGTCGAAGATGCCGTACGCGAGAAAGATCAATACCAGCACCGCGCTGGTTGACGGAATGCGCTCCAGGACAAGCTGGTTCACGCCCGCCATCACCGGGTCGTTATGGACCTGCGGAAGATGCTTGAATTTGTTCATGCCTGACGGAGCCAAAGAGTCCTTTCCTCATATTATCGGACTAAGACGAGAGCCACTTTACACCCAAGCGAGCGCAGATTTCATGTTGTGCGCCCAGGGCCAATTGGTCGTTCCACGCCCTGGAATTTGTGCCAGATACGATCAGGATTGGTAGTGTTGGCTCAAGCAATGGATAGGGCAGAAATAATCCCAAGACTGGCGGCCAGGCGTGCCCTGGCGTACCGTAGCATTGGGCCAGGAATTAAGCCTTGGTTAGTGCTCGTGATGTCCGGAGGTCAACTGCTGAAGCTTTGATCCGCGGCCTGCAGAGTCTGTGAAACGGTGTGGGCGTACTTCTTAACTTTGTCGAGCGTGGCGTCGACTGCACTGGCTTTATCCTGCAACCCGCGTTGCCGGGCAAGGGACTTGATCTGTTCAGCTTCCAGGCTCAACCGCTCAAAAGTGCTGAGCAGATAGCCCAGGGCGTCCGCATGCGGCTTCCACAAATAGGCGGAACTGGACTTCTGGTTATACTCATCCACTTCAATGAGCATGCGCGCGTGATAGCTCACCAGCAGCATCAGGGTGTTGGCATAGTCGGCGCGAAAGCTCTTTTCTCCTGGATATTCTGCGCGGAACGCCTCCACCTCCGCCGGGCTGAGCGTAATCTTGCTTCTTTTAACCGGGACTACCCCCGCCAGCTTGGTATCGGCGGTGCGAACGTACTCCTTGATGGTCTCCCGGGTGCTGTGGAGTTTTCCTTCTTGGACCGCATTCTGGACGGCTGGTGAAGGCGGTACGGCCAGCACTTCCGCATCCTGCTTGCCCTGAATCTTCTGCGGCGCAGCCGACATGGGGGCTGATGCGGATTGCCCCGCGGTAGACGCTGGCGCGTTGACTGGCGCAGGCCCCGGCGGCGACTGAGACCCGGGCGCCGGAATGGGACGCGCAGGCCCTGCAGCATACCCGGACCGCGCGGCTCGCTTATGATCCACTGCCTTTTTGTACTGTGAAACCTTGCGGAATTGGTCCTGGGAGTTTTGATAGTCCTCAGCCAGAATCTGCTGGGTCTCGATTTCCGTAAGCTGCTTGACGGTAATATCTCCCTCAACCCGGCTCATGATGCTGCCGCCTTCGCGTTTTACGTTTTCGGCAAAGGTCTTGATCTGTTTGGTGGCATCGTGGAACAGCTCATCGAACCTTCGGCCGAACACATCATTCCACACGGCAATATTGGCAATCGAGTCGGGGTGATAGAAGGATTTTCCCAGCGACTGCTTCAATTCGCGCACCCGCTGCACAATGGCGGAATCTGTAATCTGGTCGAAGTGCCGGAATTCTTCTAACTCCTGGTGGAAGTATTCGAATTCGCGTAGAAGCGGGACGTGGGTTGACGCCATGGACTCAAATTGCACCTCCCCTAACGCCCGGTAGACCTCACTTTCAAAAGCCAGGGCCGCTTGCGATAAATGGTAATACGAGCTGTCCGTCTCAGGCCGCTGCCATTGATTGCGAGAGTCCGCGCTCGGAGTGCGGAAAAGGTGGGTAATCACGCAGTCAGTCTTATCGCGATCACTGAATCGCGCGGAAGCCTTGGCCACAAAGTACCGCAGCAGGGCATGCGCCGTTTCCGGTCCCGTTGTCCTCTTCAGGGCCTCGCGCACCATGGGCGGAGTGATCGCCATGTCCAGCAGATCAAGCCAGAATTTCAGCGCTTCGGTCAGGTGGGAGGAATCTGCCGGCAGATCTGGCGGCAGCTTTATGTCAGCAGGCAGAGGTACGGGATGTCCCAGATGCGCTTCTAGGAGGGAGAGATAAAATGCATGCACGGCCGAGAGATCTGCCAGTTCCCTTGGACACTCTTGTCCCACAATTGACTCCTGAGCTAAGTCGTTCCTTTCAGGGGAGATGAACTGAGTGTTCTTGGTAGTGTAAACCAGTCCGGCAATTTAAGACAATGAAAACACACGTTCCGGGAGGGAAATGCAGCCCATGCACTTTAGGATGTTTTGCAAGACTCCAATGGACCTCTTAAAAATAAAGTTCGTCGCCCTCGGCTCTCATTTTCCCCCTAGCAGGAGCTTGGCGATGGTCTGGAGTTGCATATTGGAGGTACCCTCATAGATCTTGCCGATCTTGGCATCACGGTAGTACTTTTCGACCGGGTAATCCTTGGTGAAGCCGTATCCACCGTAAATCTCCACTGCCAGTGAGGACACCCGTTCGGCCACCTGTGAGGCGAAGAGTTTGGTCATGGCGGCTTCCTTGACGAAATTCATGCCCGCATCCTTCATTCTAGCTGCGTTGTACACCATCATGCGGGCGGCTTCAATTTCCGTGGCCATCTGTGCGAGCTGGAACTGAATGCCCTGAAAATCAGAGATGGTCTTGCCAAATTGCTTGCGCTCCTGGGAATACTTGAGTGCGTGCTCCCACGCGCCGCGGGCCAGCCCTGTCATCTGTGCGCCGATGCCGATGCGCCCCTCATTCAGTGTTTCAATGGCGATCTTGTATCCTTTTCCCACTTCTCCCAGCACGTTCTCTCTGGGAACGCGGCAATCTTCCAGGATGAGTTCACAGGTGCTGGAAGCGCGAATCCCCAGCTTGTCCTCTTTCTTCCCGACGCTGAATCCCGGGAAACTCTTCTCCACCAGGAAGGCGGTGATTCCCTTATAACCGGCGGAGGGATCAACCGTGGCCATCAGGACAAAAAGGCCGGATTCCTTCCCGTTCGTGATCCACAGCTTGCGCCCGTTCAAAACATATTCGCTGCCTTTTAGCTGCGCGCGGGTCTGCATGGCAAACGCATCGGATCCGGAAGCGGCTTCACTCAAAGCGTAAGCTCCCACAGTGTTGCTGGCCATCCGCGGCAGATAGCGTTTCTTCTGCTCCTCATTCGCCCAGCGCAGCAGCGCGTTGTTGACCAGCGTGTTCTGTACGTCCACAATCACCCCGGCGGAAGGGTCTACGGCGGAGATCTCTTCCACCGCCAGAATCGATTCAAAGAACCTGCCACCAGCCCCGCCATGCTGTTCCGGAATTTCAATCCCCATCAACCCAAGGCGGAAGAACTGGTCCAGGATGGCCTGATCAAAGACTCCTTTTTCATCCATCTCGCGCACCTTGGGACGGATGCTTTCGTCCGCAAACTGCCGGACGTTATCGCGGAACAGGACCTCATCTTCAGTTAGCGCCACCAGGGGCGGAGGAGCGGGAGCGGCCGGCGTCAATACTTGAGACATGACAGGATCCTCGTGAAATGATTTCAGCTGAACGAAAAATTGTATCACCCAGGGAAGATGTGTTTTACCGTAATCCGTCCGTAGATAATGATGTGAAAGCGGGGAGCGAGGCGGGGAGACCAGAGATTGTCATCGAAAAGGGACTTGATGAATTTCACCGAATGGGTGTTACATTGCACTCACGATGAAAGGGAAACGTAAACCCAGTCCCGCCGAAGGCGAGTTTCTATTCGAGATTGACGAAGAGCC
>Ga0209168_10000245_pt1 | contig 59798 bp, 46 predicted proteins | sample Coa_R1_FD_187156 | JGI IMG/M metagenome (GOLD analysis project Ga0209168, IMG submission 187156) | Surface soil microbial communities from Centralia Pennsylvania, which are recovering from an underground coalmine fire - Coalmine... | ecosystem: Environmental > Terrestrial > Soil > Unclassified ...
GTGAGCGTTGGCATAAAGGGCGTTCTTTTTTGCCTGGTACTCGCCGTCGGATAGCACGCCGCTTTTCACGGCTGAGTCCAGTGCCGCCAGTCTCTTCTGATCGTCCGGAGGAAGGTCGGCGGCCGCACTTCCGCTCGCGCTAGTATCCGCCGCTGCGTGCGCAGCGGGTTGAGGGGCTACTGAGGTCGGAGTTGGTGTTAGAGCTGGCGAAGTTGGCGGCGGAGTTGGTGACGAAGACGCCGCCGAAGGTGGCGGAGTGGCCGGCGGCGGGGGCGGCGCGGGTGTTTTCGCCGGAACCGGTGCAGCGGGCCGGGTGGGCGGCCCGGGCTCGCCCTTTACGTTCCCCTTGACGTTCAAGGACTGGATCATCTGCTGCGACACATTAATGTCCGCCGCCATCTCTTTGGCGGCTGCGCCTTTGCCGGACGTGGCAGCAATGATGGCGTAGGACAATCCGTTGGCGGCGAAGGTTTCGAGATACACGCGGGTGTGCGGCGCCGTCGGCGTTTCGGGCGACTCGCCGACGATATACATGCGCGATTCGCCGGCCACCGTGCGCAGGCCCCGGTCAGAGATTTTATAGCCGGGATGAGACGTCTCGATGCCGCTGTTCAGCGCTTTCAGAAAACTTGCCGGATCGATTCCCGTTTGCAAGAAGATTTGAACGTAGGAAGTTTCACCGTGGGAGATGGTTACGCCGGAAACGCCGCCGGAATTGAAAGGCTTGGCCACCCAACCGGGCGGCACCTGAATCGTAAACCGCTGCTGGGCATCCAGATAAACGCCGTGCGATTGCGCCAGCAGCGCGCAGCCGCAGAACAGGGTGAACGCCACGGCGGCCAGCGACGCGGAAAAGAGTGCTCTCAGTTTTCCCGCACATCCAGGAATGCTCATAGAGCGCCGACAGTGCCCACCGCGAGTTGCGGCGCGGGAGCAGCCTATTTTAAGGGTACCCTCAACCGGCAAGTGCCGCAAGATGGATGCAGCCGGGCAACCCAGACCTCAGAGTCAGTGCCGGGTCTCGCCTCTGGTGTAGCGCCCGCCTTCAGGCGGGCATCGTCTTGGCTGCAAGGTGCCCGCCTGAAGGCGGGCGCTACAGGAACGTGCAAAGTTTGGATAGCCCACCTGGAGCGCCAGCATTGATGTTCATGGCGCATCGTTATAGTCTTGGGCGCATGCGATGGCCACTGCCGGTTGTAACGCGAAGAATCGTACTGGTTGCGGCGATTTGCGCACTTGTTCTGGGTCCGGTCAGTCTCGCGTTCGTCCCGCGCGTGCTGGCGCAGGGATGGGAACCCGCAATTCGCAATTTCGAGGAGCAGGACCAGGCGCATCCTCCCGCTGCCGGCTGCATTGTTTTCACCGGCAGCTCCAGCATTCGCTTCTGGGACTCGCTGGCCGCGGACATGAAGCCGCTGGACGTGATCAACCGCGGATTCGGCGGCTCGCAATTTTCCGATCTCGATCAGTACGCGACCCGCATTGTAGTCGCCTACCACCCGAGCGCCGTCGTGGTCTACGAAGGCGACAACGATCTTGCCGAGGGCTCCGGCAAGACGCCCGAAATGGTTGCGGCCGACTTCCGCAAATTTGTGGAGATCGTTCACGGCGCGCTGCCGGACACCTGGATCTACATCCTCTCAATCAAGCCGTCCAAGCTGCGCTGGAAGCAATGGCCGGAAATGAAAGCGGCCAACAAATTGATGCAGGACTACGCGGCTACTCAGCAGCGCGTGCAGTATATCGACATCGCCACCGCCACGTTCGACGCTGCCGGGAATCTGCCCGCCGACTTGTTCAAGCCTGACGGGCTGCACCCCACGGCAAAGCTGTATGCCATGTGGACCGCGACCATCAAACCCATCCTGCTGCAGCGGTTTGGACTGAAGAAGGTGGCCTCCCTCCGTGTTTTGCTAGCGCCTTCGGTTGTGCAAGCGTCCAAGGCTGCGGAAAAACCCATAGCGTTGTCATTCTGAGCGAAGCGAAGAATCTCTCCTTGTTTTTTCTTGCACTCAGCCCGAAGAGAAATTCTACCAAGTAGGACAGGCTTAAGCCTGTCTGGTTTAGATTTACGCATAACGCAAAACAAAACCAGACAGGCTGAAGCCTGTCCTACTTAAGGCCCGCTCATCCTGCTAGAATAAATGCGGCACCGGAAATCGATCGTAGGAATCGAGCCCCATGTTTGAGAACCTGACAGACAAGCTGCAACGAGTCTTCAAGAACCTGCGCGGCCAGGGAAAACTGACCCAGGAGCACGTGGACGAAGCCCTGGACGGCATCCGCGAAGCGCTGCTCGAGGGCGACGTCAACGTCGGCGTGATCGACGAGTTGCTGGTCCACATTCGCGAGAAGGCGCTGGGTTCGGAAGTCCTGCTGCAACTTTCTCCTGACCAGCAAGTCATCAAGATCGTTCGCGACGAGCTGGCGCTGCTGCTCGGCAAGCACGCCAAGCCGCTGTTCTCCTCACGCCCGCCGTCGGTGTGGATGATCGTCGGCCTGCAGGGCTCCGGCAAAACCACCACCACCGGCAAACTGGCCAAGTGGATTTCCGCGCACGGCCACCGCCCGCTGGTGGTCTCGACCGACGTCTACCGTCCCGCCGCGCGCGAACAGTTGGCGCAGGTGGCCAAGGCCATCCACGTTCCGGTGTGGCCGGGCACGGGCACCGACAAGCCGCTGGAAATTGTGCGCGGAGCGATTCGCGAAGCCAAGCTATCGGCGCACGACGTGATCCTTGTGGACACCGCCGGACGCCTGCACATTGACGACACGCTGATGGAAGAGCTGGGCATGCTGAAGCGTGAGCTGACGCCGGCGGAAATCCTGTTCGTGGCCGACGCCATGATCGGGCAGGACGCGGTGCGCTCGGCGGGCGAATTCCACAAGCGCCTCGGTCTGACGGGCGTGGTGCTCACCAAGCTGGACGGCGATGCGCGCGGCGGCGCGGCTCTTTCCATCGGCAAGGTGACCGGCGCGCCGGTGAAGTTCGTGGGAACCGGCGAAAAGTATGACGCGCTGGACGCCTTCTACCCGGAGCGCATCGTCTCTCGCATCCTCGGCATGGGCGACGTGCTGTCGCTAATCGAGCGCGTCGAGCAGTCGGTGGACGCCAAGCAGGTGGCCGAACTCGAACGCAAGCTGCGCCGCAGCGAATTCACGCTGGAAGATTTCCGAGACCAGTTGCGCCAGATCCGTAAGATGGGCCCGCTCGAGCAGGTGCTGGGCATGCTGCCGAAAGTCGGCCCGCTGGCCAAAGTTCCCAAGGACGTGCAGGTCGATGAATCGCAGTTGAAGCGCATCGAGGCCATCATCAACTCCATGACCAACTCCGAGCGCGACGATCACAACCTGATCGACGGCAAGCGCCGCAAGCGCATCGCCCGTGGCAGCGGCACTTCGGTTCAGGAAGTCAACCAGGTGCTGAAGCAATACCTCCAGATGCGCCAGATGATGAAGCAATATGGCGCGCTGGCCGCTCAGGGGCGGCTCAAGGGACTCGGCAAGCTCAGCGGCATCTCGTAGCCTTGCTCGCGGGCCTTTGGTGATATACACCGCTGAAGCGCCGCCAAAGTGCCGGTGGCCCGAAAACCCTGGACAAACCCTGAACTCCTCAAAGGCATCCCTATAGGTGGGGGTAATCCGGGGAAAAGCCCTGCGGGGTATCGAAAACAGGCGGAACCAGCTATAATCCCTAGGCAGGAGGAGTAAACGTGCTGGCAATCCGCTTGGCTCGATTTGGCAAGAAGAAACAACCCTTTTATCGCATTGTCGTGCTCGACAAGCGCAAACCCCGGAATGGCAGGACGGTCGAGGTTGTGGGGACCTACGACCCGCTTCAGAAGCCGGCGACCATCAAGCTCGATGCCGAGCGCGTGAAGTACTGGTTGTCCTGTGGTGCTCAGCCTAGCGATACGGTTCGCAGTTTTTTGACAGCCCAAAAAATCGCCTGAACCGGCAAGTTCAAAATAGGTTCCCCTGGCCCTCGGAACCTGTACCTGTGAAAGCTCGAATCCGACCCGCGAACGCGAATGGTGGAGGGCCCCATGAAGGACCTAGTTGAAGCGATTGCGAAAGCTCTGGTAGATCATCCCGAACAAGTCCAGGTGCGATCGGTGGATGGGGAACAAGTCACCGTGCTGGAATTGCGTGTGCATCCCGAAGATCTGGGCAAAGTGATTGGAAGGCAGGGACGGACGGCGAAATCCATCCGCACCATCCTGGGCGCCGCCGGAATGAAAATTCGGAAGCGCCTGACCCTTGAAATCCTCGAATAGCGGGCCCGCAGAAAATTTCACAGGCGTTACGCTGGCGAAAATTCTGCGCCCTCGGGGCCTGCGCGGCGAAGTGGCCGCGGAAATCCTCACCGATTTTCCGGAGCGTTTGCCCAGGCTGCGTGAAGTGTGGCTCGCCGACGGGCGAAACCCGCCGCGGCGCATTCGTTTGCAGCGCTGCTGGCTATCGCCCGGACGCGGCGGCCAGGCTATTTTTCATTTTGCGGATATCAACAGCATTGAGGAAGCGGAAGGCCTGCGCGGACTCGAAGTGCAGGTGCCCATCGAAGACCGCGCGCCGCTGGCCGCCGGAAATTATTTTGTGAGCGATCTGGTCGGTTGCCAGGTATGGGAAACGGGCGCGGCGTCGGCGCTCGGCACGGTGCGCGACGTCGAATTCACCGGAGGCGCGGCCCCGTTGCTGGCGGTGGATACCGAGGGCGGTGAACTTCTTCTTCCCCTGGCGGCTGAATTTTGCCTGCGGATTGACGTGCAGGAAAAGCGCATCGATGTGAGCTTGCCTGAAGGCCTGCGCGACTTGAATCGCCGCTGAGGCGTTTTTCTCAGAAACGCATTTGCAGTTCCGTCCGCGATGGCCACTCCGCAGCCCGCCCATGCATCAGTCCCGTTTGTCATTCTGAGCGAAGCGAAGAATCTCTCTGTGGGGTTCTCACGTTGAGGCACGATCTGCAGCACGACGGCAATCGAAGAGAGATTCTTCGCTTCGCTCACAATGACAACCGGAATGTTTTTCGAGCGGCGCGGCTCGCGTTACACTGTTTCCGCCATGAAGTTTGACCTCATCACAATTTTTCCGGAATTTTTCACCGGCCCGCTCGATTACGGCATCGTGCGCCGCGCCCGTGAAGCGAGCCTGATCGATGTCCGTGTGCATGACTTGCGCGCCTTCACGCATGACCGCCACCGCACCGTCGACGACCGCCCGTTCGGCGGCGGCGAAGGCATGGTGCTCAAGCCGGAGCCGCTGTTTGAGGCGGTGGAATCGATCGCCGGTACGGACGCCGCGAGGAGCCCGCGCACTGCTGTGGTGCTGCTGTCGGCATCCGGGAAATTATTTCGCCAGGGCACGGCTCGCCGGTTCGCGCAACTCGAGAGAGTGATCCTGCTGTGTGGCCGCTACGAAGGCGTGGATGAACGCGTCGCCGAGCATCTGGCCACCGACGAAATCTCGATTGGCGATTTCGTGCTGTCGGGAGGCGAACTCGCCGCCGCGCTGATCGTGGACGCCACCACGCGCTTGATTCCCGGCGCGTTGGGAAATGAAGACTCAACCGTGAATGAATCCTTCCGCGCCATCGAGTCGGGCGAAGGCCAACTGGCGGATTCCCCCAACCGCGCATCGCCGGCCATCTCTTCGCCTGCCGGCCACCTGTTGCTCGACTATCCCCACTACACGCGCCCCGCGGAGTTCCGCGGCTGGCCGGTGCCGGAGGTTTTGCTCGGCGGCAACCACGAACAAATTCGCCGCTGGCGGGAAGAGAGGGCGCTGGAAAAGACCCGGCGCAATCGACCCGATCTGACCGGTGATCCGACTGGTGAAAAGATTCCGCCCGCTCCTGCCGCCAGTTAGCGCTGGACGTCTCCGCCCACCCCGCTTTGTTTACTGATTGGGAAGCATCATAAAAAAGCTTGGCAGCGCCTGAAGTTTCGTGCAAAATTCTTTCGACCTTCCTCGACGTCGGTCGTACGGCGGCTCCACGTTGGCCAGTCCCCAACGCCTCCGAAGCCGCCGGAGCGATAAAAACTAAGCTTTGCAGCGGGGATTGAAGCAGATCAACTTCCGATTTCGATCGGGACTGGACCAGTACCTCTTGACGCCGAACATCGATCCATTACTCACCCTCACGGAAGCAACGCTTGAGCAAACCGTTCCCGATACGTTGCCCTCCGCAGTCCTCCCAATTGCTGCGCTCGGGACGATTTTTGCCGCCGCGGTATCGGCGGGCCTCCTGCTCTGCATCGCGTGCTTCAACGGCTACCCCACAGTGTTTTCCGACACCGGCAGCTACCTGGTGACCGGCGTGTTTCATGTAGCGCTGTCGCCGTTCCGCGCTCCGGGTTATGCGGCGTTCACGCGGGTGGCAAGCGTCGGCAGGAGCGCGTGGTTCATTGTTGTGGCGCAGGCCGTCCTGGTCGTTTATGTTTTGCGCGAATCCTGCGACTTCCTGATTGGCGGCGGGCGGAAATTCGTCGACCAATGCCTGCTGGCCATTGTTTTTGCCCTCACCGCGCTCAGCAGCTTGCCGTGGTTCGCGTCGCTGCTGATGCCGGACATCTTCGCGGCGATTTTGTTTCCCTGCGCGTTTCTGCTGGCGTTCAACCCGGAGTTGCCTCGCATCCGGCGAATCGTTCTTGCCGCAATCCTGGCCGTCTCGGTGGCCGCTCACACCTCGCTGTTCCCGATCGCGGCGTTGTCCTTCGCGGGCCTGTTCGTGGTGCGAGTCGTAGCTCGCGCGCCCGAGCCGCTTCCATCGGCGCGGCCGGTGCTGGCGTGGCTCCTCGTGCCAGTGCTTGCGGCGGGACTGTGGACGGCAAATCAGAATCAGGAAATGGGGCTGCGGTTCACGATCTCGCCGTCTGGCAATTCCTTCCTGCTCGGCAGGTTGTTCGGAGACGGCCTGGCGCCGGCTTTCCTTCGTGCCAATTGTCCGAAGCTGCGCCTGATTTCCTGCCGCTATCTTTCCGATCTGCCGCGCGACGAAGTCGATTTCCTTTTTCGACACCCGCTGCTGCGCGATCTGAAGGGCCACGAACGGGAGATCCAGACCATCTTGCGCGGTACACTCGCCGCGTATCCTGTGCGGTTCGCCATCAGCAGCTTTAAGCAGACCGTGCGCCAGCTGGCGGCCACTCACACCGGCGACGAAATTCGCTTCTATTCCGCCCAATCCTGGAATGACGATGCCATCCGGCGCGTGTTTCCCGGTGAATTGCAAACGTTTCGAAGCACCCGGCAAATTCGCGGCCAGTTGCTTCCCCTGGCGACTGTGGCATCGGCCGTCGACACAGCTGTGTTCTGGATGAGCATCGCGGCATGCCTGGTCTTCGCACGCACCCGGCGGTTTCCGCGGATCGACAAGTTCTTCGCCGCGGCGATCGTGTTTCTGGTGATCAACGCCGCCGTCTGCGGCGCGCTGTCCGGCGTTTACAATCGCTACGAAAGCCGCGTGGCGTGGCTCGTGCCATTCTGTCTCACGGCCTACGTTTGCAGCTGGATTGCAGAGCGGAAACGCCGCTTCGCTAGAGAAGATCTCATTTCTGCTTGATTTCGTACGGCGTCACGCTCGCTGCCTCGTCAGCCCATCTTCGACGTCAGGTAGAGGTCGCTGGTAATTCCTCTCAGAGATCGATCATCCTTCGATCGTCGTTTCCAATCCATGCTGTATTTATCAGCGCCTACGGATATTTTTATGTACTCCTAGGGCAACGCCGCGGAACGCGCGGATGCGGTCCGTGCTGGAATCGATGCACACTGGTCACGGCTAGGCCTCTGCATGGCTGGTTGCAGGCCGTTCAAAATTCCAATGCTAAAGACGATTTCAACTTCCTCTCCGCTCGGCGTGTCAGCCGAACAGGCTTCTCAATTGCCTCGTCAAAACGGTGCAGCGCGCATCGTGTTGCGACGCGCGTTCTTGCTCGTCTGCTGCGCGGCTATGCTCCTCTGGGTTGCGATCTACAACGGATATCCTACCGTCACTCCGGATAGCGGCAATTACATTCGAAGCGGAGCGTTTCATGTTGCGCTTTTCCCGTTCCGGGCCCCGGGATATGCCGTTTTCACGAGATGGACGAGTCTGGCAACGAGTGCGTGGTACACGATCATTGCACAGGCGATCATTGTGGTTCATGTCCTTCGTGAAACGTTTGTGCATCTTATTGGCCGTGAACATGTCGACCGCAGCCTACTCGCAGTTGTGTGCGCGTTGTCGGCACTGACGAGCTTGCCCTGGTTCGTGTCGCAACTCATGCCTGACATTTTCACCGGCGTATTGTTTCTCTGTGTGTTCTTGTTGGGGTTCGCAGATGAATTTCACGTTGCGCGAAAAAGCGTGCTGGCGCTGATCATGATGCTGTCCGTTGCAGCCCATACATCCCTGTTCCCGATCGCGGCCGTGTATGTCGTCGTGGTAGTGGCCGCGAAGCTTTCGGGCCGCAAAACCGAAAGCTTGGCATCAACGCGGTCCGTGGCTGCTTGGCTTCTAGTGCCAATCATCCTCGCAGGATTGTGGACTGCGACCCAGAATCGAAAGATGGGCCTCGGATTCAGGCTTTCACCATCGAAGAATGCCTTTTTGCTGGGGAGGCTGTTCGGTGATGGCCTGGCGCCGGACTTTCTTCGTGCAAACTGCCCGACGAGATCGTTCATCAGTTGTCGATATCTTTCCAATCTGCCACGCGATGAGGAAGCTTTCTTATTCGGCCACCCGCTCTTACAAGCTCTCAATGGCCACGACGACGAGATTAGTGCAATTGTGCACGGTACGATTGCCGCCTACCCCCGAAGGTTCCTGCTGAGCAGCCTCCAGCAGACACTATTCCAACTGGTGACACTGCGGACAGGAGGGAACATGCGACTTCACCCTGCCAGCGACGGAAATTTCTACGATCTACGGTTCTCCCTGCCTGGCGATATACCCGCCTTCGGAAAGGCCAGACAATTAACCGACCGAATGTTCCCGTTGACGAACGCCATTGCGCCGGTGAACACGGCAATTTTCTGGATAAGTTTCGTGGCATGTGCCTTGTTTGCGCGGACGGGCCGTTTTGCGCCGATAAATAAGGTCTTCGTTATGTCGATCGTATTTCTGGTTCTCAACGCTGCGGTGTGCGGTGCGTTTGCGGGGGTATACGACCGCTACCAGAGTCGGGTGGCATGGCTCATCCCACTGTGCCTTAGTGTTTATATCTGTTCTTTCCTGAAAGCGCGGCGACGGGAATTCGTTTTTCAGGATGCTACTTGCCGTTAATCGAATAGGGTGCCGCGGTCGAGTCATCCACGTCCGGTTCGTAGAGCCACACATCGCGATTCTTGAAATAGCTTAGTAGCGGCGACAAATCCATCCCGGGAATCTCTCGCGCCCACACTGTTTTTGCGCGATCGATGTCAGCATCGTTGTAGACGTATTCCTCTCCCACATTGTGATCTTTCGAATAGCGGACCAGGACGAGATGCTCGCCCGGCTGCGCTGCCAATTGATCTTCGACCGGCTTTCGAAACGGTTCCGCGAGGTCATCGACGTACGGGAAAGCGTCTGAGTAGAGATTTCTTTGGATCGTGCACAACTGCAGGACCATGCAGAGCAACAGAAGAAACTCGAGCGATGCGCTGAGCCACTTCTGCTCCGTGACGGCGCGCCGACCGGCGATCCACGCGCTGCCACGAACCAGCCCCAGGGCGAAGAGCAACAGGACGAGCGGCAATACGCTGTGGCGTTGCAGCCAGCCAAACACGGAGTCGAACCGTGGAGCGGAGGCCTGCACGAAATATACTGGACCCACAAGCAGGCTGAAAAAAATCACCAGCCGCGTCAGCGCCACGCCCGCTGCCCTGCCGAACAATCGCCAGCGCCGCAGCACCTGCAGGCAAAGCATCAGCAGCAGAAAAACCGTGGCCATCAGCGGCGCGGCGTAGTGCGCGTGGTAATACACCACAACCCACAATCCGATCGCCGAGAAAATCACCTGAGCCATCAGCAGGCGGTTTCGAGGCTCTAGCAATACCCACGGCAATGCCAGGAATGGAATGGTGAGCGCCGGCCCTAGAAAAAATTCCCAGAAATCGGTGGACTTATACCACCACTGGCCCTCGGCGGCAGCCCAGCTGGCGTGATACAGGCTGGGCAAGAAATCGTGGTAGAAATCGTCAAACTGGGGATTGGCGTACGAAATCGGCGGTTTATCATGCTGCCACAGAAATATGGCCGTGGTGATTTCGCGCTGCTCGATGAAGTGGGGAAACACCACCGGATTGTTCGTCACGCGCCAATTGTAGAAGCCGACGAACGCCGCGGCGCATGCGAGGACGGCCGCAGCGGGTAACACGATCAGCCGCGTCGCTTCCGCGCGTCCGGCCGCGTCACGCCGCAGAGCCCACCACAGCAGCGCAGTGCCCACAGGAAGAAAGAAAATCGCTCCTTCCAGCGGCCGGCTGATGGCAAGAATTCCGGCTCCCAAGCCGAAAATAATCGCGTCTCGACAGCGCCGATGATCCCAGATTCGGGCGAGCGCTCCAAGTACGAGAGCTGCGCCGGTCGCCGCGACCGCGCCTCCCCAGTAGCTGTTGATCCAATAGCTGAAGATGCCGAAGCGCGCCCAAACCACCAGCCCGCCAAGCAGCGCCCATTGCGGCGGCATCCACCCCTGGAACATCCAGGTAAACGCCACCACCATTGCGGCGATGCTCAGTAGCACGCCCACCCACGGCTGGCCCAACAATTTCCCCGCGGCCAGCGCCATGCCTTGCGCCGGGGGATACATTGATGCGTACGTCGGATGCTGCAGGACATGAAACGTGTCCAAAAAAATCCACATCGGATGCGGCGGATTGGCCAGCCGGCCGTGCGCGAAAGTGTCCGCCGCGAGCAGATAGCTGAATTCGTCGTGCACTTTGGGCTGCGGCACGGGCTGCCACGGCAGCAGCGCCACGCGCGCGAAGATGGTGATCGCGCCGACGGCCAGGAGGGCGAGCCGCCGGTGTTGCGCGAGCGCGGCAAATTTCCGCTCGAGCCAGGCCAGGATGGGCTCGCCCAATCCGGGCTTTGGCCAGACCAGAAACAAGCAAACCGCGAAGAGGATCCAGTTTATGTTTATGAATCGCACAGAGGCTTCAACCACATTCCGCAAGGGATACGAGCATATCCTCCCTTCTTGCGAATCCAAACAGAAATGCTGCCCTCGCAAGAGTGCGCAGGGCAAATACCCGCTGCGCCAAAGCCGTGTGTCGCCCAAAGTACAATTTACTCGCCAAGCACACTCCGCCCCGGCATGCCTTGCCCGTTTTAATGCTGCATGGTGCAATGGATGATAGAAATTCGACCAGCGATTCGACAGTGAAACGCTTGAATTAATAGGACTTAGTGGCTGCCGCAACCGCTTGCTGACACCCGGATCATGACCCACAAGGGAAGAATCCTCGCTGACCGCATGCTTGCCGTTCCGTTGGCGTTTCTATTTAACGGTGCGGCCCGATTGCTCGGTCATCTCCTGCGGCGCGATCACTCGGTCACCTCGAAAAATGTGAACGTGATTGTGGTAGCTAAGCTGGTCGGCATGGGCAGCATTCTGCAATGCACGCCGCTGCTGCGGGCGCTCAAATTGCGCTACCCGCATGCCAAGGTGGTCTTTGTTACCATGCGAGCCAATCGCGAACTCCTGCTGCGTCTGTCTGGCGTGGATGAGATCCTGGTGATGGACGACCGCAGTATGCTGGCGATGGCCTATACCACCCTTCGGACGGTGGCCACCCTCATCCGGCTGCGCGCCGACTTCTACTTCGATCTGGAAGTTTATTCCGGATTTGCTTCGCTGCTCGCACTGTGGGCGACGACGCGCAACCGGCTGGGCTTTTACCGCCGCAGCGCGGCTTTCAAAAAAGGCATTTACACCCACCTGGTCTACTTCAACACGCGCATGCCGGTGCGGCAATTGTATCTGCAACTTGGCCGCGTCGCCGGAGTGCCCGTCGGCCAGAACGAGCTCATGGGACCGATCGCTGTGTTCGAGCACGAGCGTATGGCGGTGGCCCGGATGCTTACCGAGTCTCCAGGCTGGCAGAAGCAGAAGCCATACGTGGTCCTCAATCCCAACGCCTCCGACTTATTGTTGGAGCGCCGCTGGCCGACCGAAAGTGTGCTGGAGGCTATCAACCGCCTGGTTTCTTCCGGGTATCAGATTGCGCTGATGGGAGCGCCGAACGAATCGAAATTCGTTCGCAGCCTGTACGACGCGCTGCCGCCGGAAGTGCAGTTCCGAGTGATCGACACCGCCGGCCGGCTGAGCCTGGGCGAGCTTCTCGCGCTGCTCGAGGGTGCCGCCTGCGTTTTGACCAACGATACGGGACCGATGCACATGGCCATCGCACTGCAGCGTCCCACTGTTTGCCTGTTTGGCCCTGCGAACCCGGAGCACTACGGACAGGATCTGCCGTATGTCGAAATTTTCTACGCGCAGGTGTTTTGCAGCCCGTGCCTTTACGAGGCGGACGAGCCGCCCTGCAACGGCCACAACATCTGCATGCAGCGGATCCAGCCGGAGCCGGTGGTCGAAGCCGTTCAGCGGCTGGTGGAAATGCATTTTCGGGGCCCGGTTTTTCAGCCGGGAGGGCGCTTGAATTATTTGCCAATTCTGGCGGAATCGCCCAGCGGCAAGCCTTTAGGCGTGGTGGAGCGTGTGTCATTAGGTCAAAGCGGAGAGGCGGATGAGCGTGACGTTCAACACGGAGATGGTGGCGGACCTTCCGACCACGTTGGAACCACCTCGGCCAAGTAACACCGACCAGGAAAATTCCGATTCGAGTGCGCTTTGGCTGGCGCGAGCCGCGATCGTCGGCTTTGCGGTAGTCCTCGCCTGGCGCACCTGGGGGCATTGGGGAGACTTCCAGATCGACAACGGCAGGGAACTGTACGTCCCCGCGGAAATTCTGAAGGGGAAGTTGCTGTTCCGTGACCTGTGGTACATGTACGGGCCGCTGGCGCCGTACCTGAAGGCGTTTCTCTTCTGGATTTTCGGCGTGAAGTTGAACGTGCTGTATAGCTTCGGATTAGCGATGGCCATCGGTTCGGCGGTGATCATGTTTGATATCACGCGCCGCTTCGGCCTGGGGATCGCGGGCAGCATGGTGCCCAGCGTATTTTTTCTGATCGAGTCGTTTTATCCGACCATCCGCAATTTTGTTTACCCCTACAGTTATGCGTCTTCGCTGGCTGCGTTTCTGGGGATTGCCTGCCTGTTTTTTGTCATGCGGCACGCCATTGAAGGGCGCAACTCCGATCTGGCGTATGCATCGCTTCTGACCGCCCTGGTCGTTCTGACCAAGCAGGAATTCGGCGTTTCCTGCCTGGCGCTGGTGGGGTTTGCGATCGCCGCCCGTTATTGGAGCCGGCGATCGAGGGGAGAACTGTGGCGCGATATCGGAATTTTTTCCGCCGGCTTGCTTCCCGCGGTGGCCGGCTATGGCTGGCTGGTGTGGAAAATGTCCGCGCGGCTGATCTTTTTCGAGAATTGGATTTCGACGCCGGGCACGTACTTCATGCGCACGTTCGGGAAAATCACCATCCCGCAGCAGGGATTGCGCTTCGTGCCGGCGGAACTGCTGCTGGCTAGCGAGTTTACTGCACTGGGCATCGCGATCTGGGCATTGCTGGCGTGCCTGGCGGTGGCCGCGATCAAGAAGCTGGAACTGCATTCGAGATCGTCGATGCTAGTGACTGTGTTCGCGGTCCTGGCCCCGCTTTGGGCGTCCGCGATTGCTTTCCGGACGATGTATCCCTGGGGAATTATTGTTGTGGGCAAGCCCTGGGGTGACGTGGTGATGCCTGTGACCGAGTCCATCATTCCGCACGGGCTGTTTTTTCTGGCGTTTGGGTTCATCATTTACGCCCTCTGGAAGTTGGTGAAGCAACCGCGCAACCAGATGGCGGTGCTGGAAGCCGCGCTGGGAATCTACGGGTGCCTGGTCGGCCTGCGGGTGATGATGAAGTTGCGGCCAACGCTTTTCGATTGCACGGTTTTCTTTAACGGCCCCGTGTTCATCGTGTACATCATCCTGCTGTACCGGATGATCCGCTGGGCGTGCCGGTCCCTCGACAAGAAGCGGTCCGATACCGCAATTACCGCCATGTTTGCGGCGGAAGCCATCAGCCTGGTGCTGCTGCTCTTTCCGCGGCCGGCCATGCTTCCCGTCAAGCTCACCACGAATGTCGGAAGCTTCTACACCAAGCCGGACGCGGCGATCCTTTTCCCGCAAATTATTTCGTTCATGAAGTCGCACACCGTCAACAAAAAGGACATTCTGGTGTTGCCCGAACCGCCCAGCCTGTACGTGTACGCCGGGATGGACGCTCCGAGCCGCATGTATTCGCTGGTGCCGGGATATCTCGGACCGGACCAGGAACAGGATTACATCAACCAGTTGAAGGACAGCCAGGTGCGCTACGTTCTAATCGTCAATCGCATCCTGACGGAGTACCACGTCCACGGCTTCGCCAACGGCGGCTATAATGTGCCGGTTTATAACTGGATTATGGATAATTATGTGAAAGTCGGGCAGTTTGGTCCCATGCCCGACGCCGTGTATCCTCCTTTCACGATGTGGATTTATGAGCGAAAAGATCTGGTGTCGGGAACTCCGGTGGACTTAGTTCCCACCGCGGTCGCCCCAAGGCTCGATCGCCCGCCGGCGTTTTAGCTGGCGAAATGGCCGGATTTCAGGCTATACTTAGCGTTTTGCTTGCAGTGCTGACCCCGCCTGAGTGGGTCTGCAGGGAATCTAAGCCATGAATCGCGTGATTGAAAAGTTTCAGGAAGCACAAGTGCGGAAAGACCTCCCGGCGTTGCGCCCGGGTGACACCGTTCGCGTCCACGTTCGCCTGAAAGAGGGTGAAGGCGATAAGGAACGCATCCAGCCTTTCGAGGGCGTAATCATCAAGAAGCGCGGCAAGTCGACGGGCGGCAGCTTCACCGTGCGGCGCGTGAGCTTCGGCGTGGGAATCGAGCGCATTTTTCCGGCGAATTCACCGTCGATCAGCTCCATCGAAGTCTTGCGCCAGGGACGCGTCCGCCGCGCCAAGCTGTATTATCTGCGCGGATTGAAGGGCAAGGCGGCGCGGTTGCAGCGCGTCGAGCGCGTGGAAGTTCCCGCGACCGCGGCGGCTCCAGAGAAAGAATCGTAGAACCAGACATCCAGTATTTGCCGCTTAATGGCCCGGAGAATATTTTCTCCGGGCTTTTTTATTGCGTCAGTCCGGCGAAGACGTTCAGTAGGACAGGCTTCAGCCTGTCTGGTTTAAATTTTCGCTGCCACAAATCTAAACCAGACAGGCTGAAGCCTGTCCTACTCGATTCGCGCTATGCTTCATTCCCCATCCGATATTAAATTCCTTCGTGTTAAAATCCGCGGTGATGACGAAGCAGTGTTCCTCCCGATTTGAGCGCGCGGCTCGCAAGTGCGGCTGGCAACGAATTGCCGGCCTGGACGAAGTGGGACGCGGCTCCCTTTTTGGGCAAGTGGTTGCCGCCGCCGTCATTCTGGATCCCAAGCGAAGAATTGTCGGGCTCGACGATTCCAAAAAATTGCCCGCGGAGCGGCGCGAAGTTCTGGCGCTGCGGATTCGCGAATACGCCCTGGCCTGGGCCATAGCGGAAGTCGATGCCAGCCGCATCGATGCGTGGAATATTTATCAGGCCAGCCGCCAAGCCATGGCCGACGCGCTGCGGCAATTGAAAATCTCGCCCGATTATCTGCTGCTGGACGCGATGCAGCTGGACGTGATGATCGAGCAGAAATCGCTGATCCACGGCGACGCGCTTTCCATTTCGATCGCGGCGGCGTCGATCATCGCTAAAGTGGAACGCGACCGACGCATGGTCGAGTGGGACGGAATTTATCCGCAGTATGGGCTGGCGCAGCACAAGGGCTATGCCACGCCCGAACACCTTGCCGCGCTGCGCGCCCACGGGCCGACGCCCCATCATCGATATTCGTTTTCCCCCGTGCGGGACGCCACGTGCTGGGCGGCGGGCGCCACGCAATCGCCCTTGCCGCTACCGACGAGCGAGAATCCGGAGATGAAGCCGGATTAATGCATCCTGAGGGATGCCGCGGCGCGTGGAGTCCGGTCTTTGTAGCGCTCGCCTTCAGGCGAGCATCTGTGCCAACGCTACAATGCTCGCCTGAAGGCGAGCGCTACAACACCGGGGCGTGACCATGCCTGCAAAGATTGATGTTCAATCGCGACCCGTCCCATTTTCGCGTCCGGGTGATCGAAGCGGGAAGCGAATCGGTCCACGAAGTTAGTCTCGCCGCGAAGGATTATCAGAGGCTGACGGGCGGGGCGGTTGAACCTGCGGAGCTCGTCCGGAAATCGTTTCAATTTCTTTTAGAACACGAACCCAAGGAATCCATCCTCAGCCGCTTTGACCTGCCAGTCATCAGCCGCTATTTCCCGGAGTACGAACGCGAGATCAGGAAGCGGTTTTAGTGGCAGAGCCTGCTTTGTCGGTGGGTGGATTTGATGACTGAATCCCGCGAGGCTGTCAGAAAAACCCAAAACGTTGTCATTCTGAGCGAAGCGAAGAATCCCTTTTGGGTTCTTTGCTTACACTTAAATCGAAGAGAGATTCTTCGCTTCGCTCAGAATGACAACCAGGGGCATTTTTCCGCAGCCTGCGAAGTCTGTGCCCCTCAGGGCTTAACCGAAACATCGTAGTAGGCGATGGTACCGCCCTCGCCGCGGATGGGCTCGATGCGCAGAATTTCAAAGCGCCCGTGATTCAGGTCGCGCACATTCTTTCTTACCGTTTCATGGAGATCGTGCTCCAGTTCCGGCGTGCGCGTGGGCGTAGCCAGCAAGCGCGCGTCGACCCGGTACGTGGCGACCTGGCCGGGCGCCATCGTTCGCAGCTCGACCAGCGCCGAAGCGGGCGGCGGGCCGACAGATGGCTGGTCGGTGTAATGAATCAGCAGCGGCGAAAACAGGACAAACAGGACGATCCCTGCCACCGCGAGGTCGTATTGCCAGGTTCCACGTTCGTAGGACCAGAAGAGCACGCGCACGATGCCTCGCCAGAGCGTCCGCATGTCAGTCGGCCGGCACTCCGTCCACAATGACGCCGTCTCGCATGTGCACCACGCGGCTGGAGTACTCGGCGGCTTCCGGGTTATGGGTAATCATGACGATGGTCTGGCCCAGATCCTTGTTCAACTGGCGAAGCATGGATAGCACAATTTCGGAATTTTGTGTGTCCAAGTTTCCGGTGGGCTCGTCCGCCAGGATGATTTTCGGCTCGTTGACGATGGCGCGAGCGATAGCCACGCGCTGCTGCTCCCCGCCGGACATTTCCGACGGCCGGTGCTTCAGGCGTTCGGTCAGGCCGAGCATCCGGGTGATGACCTCGAAGCGGTGCGGGTCGAATCCGTCGCCGTGGATGTGCTGCGCGATGGCGATATTTCCGCGCGCGTCCAGCGTGGGCAAGAGGTTAAATCTCTGGAAAATGAAGCCAATCTTGAAGCGCCGCAGCTTGGTGCGTTCGGCGTCGCTCATCGTCGCCAGATCGTTGCCGTCCACCAGGACGCGACCCCGGGAAGCCTGCGCCAGGCCTCCCAGCACGTAGAGCAGGGAGGATTTTCCGCAGCCCGACGGACCCATCACGCTGACGAATTCTCCGGGCAGGACTTTGAAATTGACGCCGCGCAGAGCCGGAACTTCCACCTTTCCGGCGTGGTAAAGCTTCCAAAGATTTTCGGTTACGACGATTGGTTCCACTCTCAGAATCCTTGTGGAAAGCAGTGCATTGGCAGGCGAACGTATTGTAGTCGTGATTGGCAATTCTGACTAGGGCCGAGGCACTTCCCGGTGTAGCGCTCGCCTTCAGGCGAGCATCTGAGTGGCTCTAAAAATGCCCGCCTGAAGGCGGGCGCTACACAGAGAGTGAGGTTTAATCGTAGGACAGCGCCTCGATGGCATCTTTGCGGCTGGCCAGCCAGGCGGGATAGCTCGCGCCCAGCAGCCCACCGGCCAGCGCGATCAGCGCGGAGCGCACGATCCAGTCGGGCGTGATCAGGATCGATAGCGTGGGAAACGAAGACAGGAACATGGCCCGGCCGACGTAGCTGATTACGATTCCCACCCCGATGCCGATCACGCAGATGAATAGGGACTCGCCGAGCAGCGCGCGAATAATGTAGCCCTTGGAGGCTCCAATGGATTTCAACACCCCGATGTCCCGGGTGCGCTCGATGACCGTCGTGTACATGGAGAGCAGAATCACCAAAAAGCCGATGGCCACCGCGAGAGTGATCATGCTTTCGATGAAGGCGTCCAGGCCGGGAAGATTCGACGCGGACATCAGGGTCAGGAAATCCTTGAGCGGGCGAATTTCGTATCCCGGGAACACCGGCCGCAGCTCGTCCATCACCGCCTGAGTATGGTCGGAGCGGGTGCATTTGATGAAGAAGACGGAAGCCTTATCGCGCGCTCCGGAAAGATCCTGCAGAGTGGCGAGCTGCACGAACAGGCGCGCGCCCTTGCCGTGCTCGACGATTCCGGCGACGTGAAAGTCATGATCGAGCAGGCGGAACGTGCTGTTCACGGTTACGTTCTTGGCCCTGGCCGCCCAATCGTCCACCAGGATATCGTCAGGGCCCTGCATGTCATGGCCTTCGAGGAAGACAAATCCGCTGGACACCTCGCGGAACGACTGCGGGTCGATGCCGTAGACGATGTCCACGCCGCCCGAGGAGCTGAATTGCAGCAGCACCGGGGCCACCGCCTGCACGTAGCGCTGTTCGCGGAGCTTGTCGGCAATCTTGATGGGCATGGGGGCGCCGCTGAACGCCAGGAAAACCGAGGCCGACGGCGGCTGCAGCATAATGTCCGCGCCGATCCCTTCGATGCGCTTGGCAGTTTCCTGCATCATGCCGCTCGTCAGGCCGACGATCAGGATGACCAGAGCGACTTCCACTCCCACCGCGATCACGCTGACGATGGTGCGAATCGGGCGGTGCAGGACGTTGTTCACCACCAGTTGGCGGATCATTATTGGGCACTCGGCTGGGTACCCGGTTGCGATCCGGAATGCTGCGTTGTGGAAGTCTCGTCTCCGACGCGCACCAGATCCGTGCCGGGGGGTTGCGGCAGATCGAAACGGTCCGGCGCAATGGTCTCGTTCAGTGTGAGCTTGAGGATCTTGATCTCCAGCTTGTAATCGTCCTGCGGACGCCAGATGTGGATATCACGCGCAAAAATCGGCTGATCGGAGGGCGGCGCGCCGGCAGCGGTTGCGGCCGGAGGCGGAACCAGTTGCCAGTCGGAATACTGGATATCGGCTTCCAGTTTTCCGCCCGTTCCGAATAATTGCACGCGCGAAACGCGCAAATCCACCCGGCTGTACCAGACTTTCCTGTCGATTTCGAATTTCCCGCTCTCCGCCTGCCGCAGCAGCGTCAGGATGTAGTAGCGGCTGACGTTGAAATCGAATTGTTCGAACAGCACGTTCGCCGTGGGCGGAAAAGGCGGCCAGAACAGCGCCTCGACGACGTGCTGAGGGCGCAGGTTTTCCAGCGGCTTGTTCGACGGCCGCGTCAGGGCCGTCGGCCCCACCAGAAACGTGTTTTTTGAGGGGATGTAAATCCGGAATTGCCGGCCGTCGCTCACCATGTCAAAGATGTTCTTGGCGACCACGGGGGCCTGCCCGATCATGCGCACGGTCGCGGGGCGCTCCGCCAGGATGAAGCCTGGAACGTCGTGGTACTCCTCGATCACACCGCTGTAGGTGGTGCCGGTGCTGGGGATGAGATCGACAGTGGCCTGCAGGGTCTGCACGGACTGCACCTGCTTGTTGTAGCTGGCCAGGAGGTCGGCCTCGGTCGAGTCCAACTGAGGACGGATTTCGTCCTTCTTGACCTCGGTGCGCCTCTTGATGGTGATGCACCCGGCGGCTTGCATGGCCAGAAGCGCAAGCAGCAGAACCCAGATCCGCGGATTTTTCTTCAGTGTTTCCTGCTCCCTCAGCGCTATCACTCAATCTAACAACCGCTCCGAAGAGTGTCAATTTGAAAGCCGGGTATCGGCATGGCGCCGCGAACGGCAACCGGACGGTATTCACTCACGATGCCTTCGGCCGCTTCACGCAGACCAACTTCCCTTACTCGCTCAGCGAATACTGAGTCAAACTGGCAGCAGAACCCCCAAACGAAAGACTGGCCGTGGAGCAACTTCTCATTCTACGCGAATTCTAAACACGGATTGATCCGGATTGACCCGGTTCGATGAATGGGCCGCGCCTGGAAGAATAGTCAAAACCTCCGCCCCTTCGAAGCCCGCGAAGGAGCGGCCACCCGGAAAATCACTATCGTCGCGACGGGTGCGCCACCCGCGGCATTTTCTGGCGTGGTGCCTGGAGCGAAAGATCGAAGCGATACACATTGAACCCGGAAAGCCGGTGCAGAACGCGCACGTGGAAAGTTTTCACGGGAAGTTGCGGGACGAATGCTTGAACGCCAATTGGTTCCAGAACCTGTTCGACGCCCGGAGAAAGATCGCGGCGTGGCGAGAAGAGTACAACCACGAGCGGCCGCACAGCAGCTTGGGGTACCGGACGCCGGCAGCGTTTGCGCGCGAAATCGGCGGGGAAAAAGGCTGTGGAAAAGCCGCTGCGAGGAAAACCGAACCCAGGTTTTCCTCTGCGCTTGGGAATCCCGCAGAAGGCGCGGGATTCCCACTTTCCCACAGCCACGACGGCGGCGATCCTCCTCGATCCGCGGAGATCGCGACGCCGGAAAACCGCTCGTCAGCCGAGGAGAATGTCGTATGATCTCGTGCGCGGAGCTAGGGGGCAGCTCAGGGGGACCGATCTACGCGTGGTTTCCTGCTCATGTTGCCTCCTGTTTTTGGAGGCCCTGATTCTACCTAATTGAGGTGTCCAGTTTTAGAGGGGAGCAATACACACGCATTTCAAAGGCTGGGCCACCCGCCCGACCACTTCTCACTTTAATTTTGATCCCGGGTTCTTTTGTTTTAATTTCTCGACGATGCTCTGGGGCACAACGTTACGATGTCCCTCATCGTAACGGATAAAAATTAATTTGATCCGTCCATTGCGGCTCAAGTCGGTTAGCACGCAGCGGGCTGTCTCACGATCATTTTCCTTCTTGCAATTCTGGTATTCCGGTTCTGAAAGCACATGTACCGCCACTGTTTTCGAATCAGCATGTTCGCGCCATTCTGGAAGATAAGCAAGGTAGTCAGAGAAGTAGTACACATACAGATAGGCGAAATCTTTGACGGTGGACATCGGTACATCAGTTGAGGCCACAAAACCGTCACACGTCTCGTCCGGACAAAATTCTATTAATCTTCGCTTTTCGTTAAGTTTAATGCTTTCTGGAAAACTGCTCTTGAGTTGCTGCAATGGATCGAAGCTCGCATCATTTGCAGCAACACTTCGAGATTGTGAAGAAGAGCTGAGGCGCTCATTGCTGAGTCTAGCGAACCCCCCCAGCGAGAATTCAAGCATGGCAATTAACAGGCACAATCCAATCGTTCGATAATTCATTTTCATTGGTTCTTGCACCCCGAAGGCCCACAGGGTTTCATTGGTAACAATGCGGGCAATATTTTAGCGCCGTTTCCAGGTGTCAACTGAAGATGCCAATGGCGGGTGGCGCACCCTTTCTGCGTTTTTCCTCTTGACCTTTGCTCGCGGCTGGATGATACCACTCTAATATGTCAATGCTAGGATAATGGTGTTGCTGTTTCGGGTGGCCGACCCTTTCCGTTTTTGAAAGGGTCTGGCTTTTGAAGTTCGGCCGATGGCCAACAAACTAATCCGCCAGTACGGACGCGGGCATCTGCACTTCATTACGTTTACGTGTTATCGACGCCTTCCCCTGCTGAGTTCGGTTCGGGCGAGGAACGCTTTTGTCAGTATTCTTGGCGAAGTGCGCGACCGTTACGGCTTCTCCCTGGTGGGTTACGTTGTGATGCCAGATCACGTTCATCTTCTCACGAGTGAACCCACGACGGGAACGCCTTCCACGGTGATACAGGTCCTGAAGCAGCGGGTCTCGCGCCGCCTGCGTCGCAACAAGCGCAAGACCGCGGGGCAATTAAATTTGTCCTTTGCCAGGGAAGAGATACTGCCGCGCTTTTGGCAGCGGAGGTTTTACGACTTCAATGTCTGGAGCCTGAAGAAGAGAATCGAAAAGCTTCACTACATGCATATGAATCCGCTGAAAAGAAAACTGGTCGCTCACCCGAAAGACTGGCCGTGGAGCAGCTTTTCCTTCTACGCGAATCCCAAGCACGGCTTGATCCGGATTGACCCCGTTCGCTGAAAGGGCCGCGCCTGGAACAACAGTCAACCCCTCCGCCCCTTCGAAACCCGCGAAGGAGCGGCCACCCGGAAAATCAAGACTGTCGCGACGGGTACGTCACCCGCCCCTTTTCGCCACATTCGGGATGAGTTACAGTTCAGTTTGTGCAAACGGACCGCTCCGCTGGGGGCGGAGAAAGGCGCCAGGGTTTGAGGGCATGAATTCGACCGTGGAAATCGACCTGGTTTCAGGGATCGCGGACGGTCGCGACGACCTGGAGCTTTCGGTTGTCATGCCGTGCCTGAACGAAGCGGCGACGGTGGGCCTATGCGTGAAGAAAGCCATTGCTGCCCTCGAACTGCACGGCATCCGCGGCGAAGTGGTGATTGCCGATAACGGCAGCACGGACGGATCGCAGGAGATCGCCCGGGAATTCGGGGCGCGCGTGGTCCCGGTGGAGACGCGCGGCTACGGCAGCGCGCTGCAAAGCGGAATCGCCGCGGCGCATGGCGAATTCATTTTGATGGGCGACGCGGATGACACCTATGATTTCTCGCAGCTGAATGAATTCGTGGCCAAGTTGCGCGAGGGATATGACCTGGTGATGGGCAATCGCTTCCGCGGGAAAATCCTGCCCGGAGCCATGCCGCCGCTGCATCGCTACCTTGGCAATCCCGTGCTGACCGGCCTCGGGCGATTGTTTTTCAAGAGTCCCGTGGGCGACTTTCACTGCGGGCTGCGCGCGTTTCGCAAGGATGCCATTGAGGAACTCGGCCTGCGAACTTTGGGCATGGAATTTGCGACGGAGATGGTGGTGAAAGCCACGGCCTTCGGCTTGCGGGTCACGGAAATTCCCACCACGCTTTCTCCGGACCGCCGCGACCGCCCGCCGCACCTGCGCACCTGGCGCGACGGCTGGCGGCACCTGCGTTTTCTTTTGCTGTACAGCCCGCGATGGTTGTTCCTGTATCCGGGCATCGCGCTGTTTGTGCTGGGCGTGATCGTGAGCGCGGTGCTGCTGCCGGGGCCGCGGGCGATCGGGAACGTGGTGTTCGATATTCACACGCTGCTCTTTGCGGCCATGGCGATCTTGATCGGTTTTCAGTCGGTGGTGTTCGCAACCTTCACCAAAGTGTTTGTGATATCCGAGGGCCTGCTGCCTGAGGATCCTCGCCTCAATCGCATGTTTCGCTACGTCACGCTGGAGGTTGGACTCATCGTGGGGGTGCTGCTGATTCTCGCCGGAGCCGGCGCCTGGATCCTGGGCCTGGAATATTGGCGCGTTCGGCAATTCGGGCCGCTCGATCCTGAAAAAACGCTGCGCATCGTGATTCCAGGCGTGGTCTCCTTCACCCTCGGTTTTCAGGTAGTGCTCTCGAGCTTCTTCCTCAGCGTTCTCGGGATGTCCCGCCGATGAGCGATGCCGAGGATCTCTTCGATCACTACGCTGCGGCGTACGAAGAGGCTTTATCCAGCGCCATTGCGCCCTCCGGAGAGAGCCGCGAGTATTTTGCCGAGGGCCGCGTGGCGTGGCTGAAGCGCTGCCTGGACGCGATGGGGCAGCCGGTTGATTCGCTGCTGGACTTCGGCTGCGGCGATGGCGCCACCACTCCGCTGCTTCTCGACGCGCTCCAGGCGAAATCCGCGGTGGGCATCGATGTGTCGGTAAAATCGCTGGAGCTGGCGAGAAAGCGCCACGCCAACGCGCAAATCCGCTACGAGTCGATTGGCGAATTTCAGCCTGCCGGGAACGTCGATCTCGCTTATTGCAATGGAGTGTTCCATCACATTTTACCGGAGCAGCGCGCGGCCGCCGTGGCCATCGTGCAGAAGGCCCTGCGCGCGGGGGGCATTTTTTCGTTCTGGGAAAACAATCCGTGGAGCCTGGCGACGCGCTACGTGATGTCGCGCTGCGCGTTCGATCGCGACGCCATCACGCTGACTCCGCCCGAGGCGAGAAAGTTGCTGCGCGATGGCGGGTTTGAAATCGTGCGCACCGATTTCCGGTTCATCTTTCCGCGAGCGCTGCGCGCGCTCAGGAAGATCGAGGACGTTGTGAATCGCGCGCCCCTGGGCACGCAGTACCAGGTCCTCTGCCGCAAGTTGGGATAATTCGCGACGGTGCCGACTTAAATTTACAGGTGAATTACCAGCCGGCACGCCCGAATCATCGGGCGCTTGTTCATCGCCGGCGCCGCTCCGAGATTAAGGCCTCGTAGAGACTTTCCATTTGCGCGAGTGGTTCCGCCCAGCTGAGCGAGTTCGCGACTTCCTGGCTTCCTGTGCGCAAGCGGGCAGCGAGCGCGGGATCATCCAAAATTTTAGCCAAACCTTCTTCGAGCGCTGCGCAATCATGCGGCACCACCAGGCCCGCGCGCTGATCCACCAGCGGTGCGATTCCACAGCGGTCGGTGACCAGCACCGGAGTTCCGCAGGCCACCGCTTCCGCCGCGGTGTTGCCGAAATTCTCGTTCTGCGACGGCAATACGAACACGTCTGAGTCCCGGTACGCCGCCCACTTGGCGTCGCCGTAGAGCGGGCCGGTAAACCGCACGCTGCTCTTCAAACCCATCTGGCCGGCGAGCGCTTCGAGCTGCTGGCGGAATCCGTCGCCTTCATCCGGACCGGCCATGACCAGAACCGATCCCCTCGCTCCATTTCCGCGCTGCTTCCAGCGAGAAAAAACTTCCAACATCAAATCCGGGCTTTTCTTAGATACGAGACGCCCCAGAAAAAGTACAAGTTTTGCATCGGGCGCGATCTCCCATTGGTTCCGGAAGAATCCGGGGGCCGGAAAGGTCGCGGGAACTTCGATTCCGTTTCGGCGGACGACAATCCTGGAATCCGGGATGCCGCCTTCCAGAAATTCCTGGCGCTCCTGCTCCGCGGTGGCGATCACGCGGCTGGCCCCGCGAAGCAGCCGCCCGCCGAGCGTGTCGTGATACCGCCGCTTGATCCAAATGCTGCGCACGATAGGGACGAACATGCCCATGGGCTCTACTACGTACGGCTGCGCAAGGCGGCGGCACGCGCCGGCGACGCGCGGCCCGATCAGGTCGTAAAGACCGTAGATGTGCGTGAGATCGAAATCACCGAGGCGGTCGCGGCAGAACGGCGCGACGCCTGGATTCCAGGTCAAGGCGCGGTAGCGGGCCCGCGTTCGAAGATAAATGGCCTCCACGCCGTCTTGCCGCGCTTCGAATCCCCAGCGGCTGGCGACGGCGCCGGAGAGTTCCCGCTTCGCGGCGTCCAATCCGAGATCGGCCGTAAGGACCGTCACCGCATGTCCAGCCGACGCCAATCCGCGCGCGAGCGCCCTGACCTTGACGGTAGGTCCGCCCTGCTCAAGAAACGGATAATAGGATTGGGTCACATGCAACAGGCGCATAGGAAGTTGAGCGTGACGCGTTGTAGCGCCCGCCTTCTGGCGGGCATCTTTGGCGCAAGCAAGTGCTCGCCTGACGGCGAGCGCCGCACGGTCCGGCCCTGGGTTGGCGCGAACCCGGCAGCTTGGGAAATTCTGCGATGCTTTCCCTGCCGCGAATTATACTCTGCCGCCCTGTCTCTGAGAGGCCAGGTTCTACGGTCTGTGTTGTTGCGCAAGCACGTCGCCGAGAATCTTCGTCAGGCGGAGTTGAAATTGCGCAAATGAAAAATGTTTCTCCACACGCTCCCTGCCGCGCGCGCCCATTTCTTTTGCGCGGTCCGGATTTGCAAAGAGGGATTCGAGCGCGCCGGCGAGACGCTCCACATTTCCGTGCGGCACGAGCAGCCCGGTAACGCCATCTTCGACGATGTCCGGAATCCCGCCATGGGCGCCTCCGATCACCGGTTTGGCGTGTGCCATGGCCTCCAGGAAAACGAGGCCGAAGCCTTCTCCCCTGCTGGGCAGCGCGAAAACGTCACAGCCGGAATAACACGCGAACAGCTGTTCGAGGGTCAGACCGTGGAGAAAGTGCGCGCGTTCCGAAACTTTCAGATCGCGGGCGAGTTGTTCGAGCCTGGGACGGTCGTCGCCGTCGCCTACCAGCGCGAGGGAGACATCGGGAGCCGCTTGCAGGACATTCGGTAGCGCGGCGATCAGGGTGTCCGCGCCCTTGTATTGCTCGGCGCGATCCCAGCGGCCGACTGCGAGGACAATCCGGCCAGTGCGGGGAAAATTCGGAGGCGGCGCCACGGCGCCGGAAGACGCGATCCGCGCTTCAAAATCCGGATCGAGTCCCCACGGGAGGCGCTGAACTTTAGCTGGAAGAATGTGCTGCTGGGAAATCAAATGCTGAACGGTGTCGGCGCTGGGCGCCAGTACCAGATCCGCGCGGCGCAGCGAAGCACCGCGAGGCCAGCCGAGCGGCTTCCAGACTTCGATGCCGTGGGTGAAAATGATGGAGCGAAAGTTTCCACTGCGGGCGCGCATGGCGGATACGATCGGCGACAAGTGCGGATGAAGTGCCATCACCATGGCGGGGCGTTGGCCGGCAGCCTGGAGTGCGGCAAGCACAAATTTCGCTTTGCTGCCGCCATACCCGGTAGCGGAAAATTCCAGACTGCCCACGCGAACGGTGTGCAATCCATGGGGATCATTCAGACTCAGAAAGCGTGCCGCCATGCCGCGTTCGGCGGCGAACCTCGCGGTAACGGCGGCCACGTGGCGGCTGGCGCGCTGGACGCCGCCGGCCGGAAGCACGTCCGTGAAAAGTCCGACGATCTCGCTCATGGGCGCGCGGTGGCTTGCCGCTTCCATTCATTCGAGAGCATCGGGAGAGTCTACATCACGCGGCGGAACTGTGGCATGGGTTGAGAAGACCAGCCTCAGTTTATAGCGGCCGCCTTCAGGCGGGCATTTCGCAAATGTACAGGTGCCCGCCTGAAGGCGGGCGCTACACGATCTGTGACACTTGTCCCAGTCTCTCTATGCTGCATCTCGATTTGCTGTTACGCTTTCTGTTTCTTGTTCGAGGTTGAGGGAGAACGTCGCATGAGCGGAAATGCGAAGCGCGTCTTGCTGACCGGCGGCGCCGGATTCATCGGCTCGCACATGGCGGAAGCTTTGCTTCGACGCAATGCCCATCTGAGCATCGTGGATAACCTCGACGAGTTTTATTCCCCCATCTGGAAGAAAGCGAATCTCGAAACGATCCGCACAGCCGGACCGTTTGAATTTTTCGATCAGGATATCTGCGCGATGTACGGCCTGCGGGAAATCTTCGCGAGGGTGCGGCCGGAGGCGGTAATTCACCTCGCGGCGCGGGCCGGCGTTCGCCCGTCGATCGAGCAGCCGCGGCTGTACGAGCAGGTGAACGTGGCTGGTACCGTCAATTTGCTGGAGCTGTGCCGGGAGTTTCAGGTTTCGCGCCTGATATTCGGGTCTTCCAGTTCTGTCTACGGCGCCACGAGCCGCGCGCCGTTTTCGGAAGAGCAAACGGACTTGCGTCCGATCTCGCCCTATGCCGCCACCAAGCTTTCCGGGGAAATGTTTTGCTACACCTACGCGCATCTTTACCAATTGCCGGTCGTGGCCCTGCGATTTTTTACCGTGTACGGGCCGCGGCAGCGGCCCGACCTGGCCATCCACAAATTCATCGCGAGAATGGAAGCGGGGAAGCCGATCCCGATTTTCGGCGACGGAGAAACCGGGCGCGACTACACCTACGTGGACGACATCGTCGCCGGAGTTTTGGGGGCGCTCGATTACGATTTCTCGCCGGCGAATGGGGCGCCATTTGAAATCTGCAATCTGGGCAACTCCTCGCCTGTGAAACTTAAGGAGCTGGTTCGCCTACTGGAATGCGCTACGGGGAAGAAGGCGAATATTCAGCGGGAAGGTCTCCAGCAGGGGGATGTTCCGTTGACCTGGGCGGACATTTCGAAGGCCGGAAAACTCTTCGGCTACCGGCCGCAAACGACGCTGGAGGAAGGCCTGCGGAAATTCGTGGTCTGGTATCGCGCCACGGATCCGAAGCAGCGCGCGTGAAGGCCTGGTGCGTTAGCCGGACGCCGGCGCTACTTCGCCTGTTCCTGTACGGGAGAATGACTGCCCGTATTTCCCCGGTGTTCCAGCGCATCCGCGAAAATCGCGCGCATCTCCACGCCGTTGCGATCCCAGGTATATTCGCCGGCGGTTCGTGCGGCATGCTCCGCCATGCGGATCCTTTCCGCTGGATGCTGGTACAACCAGCGGATTCTCTCGGCTAGGCCCGCCACATCGTTGGGATCCTCTAGAATCAGCCCATCCACGCCGTCGGTCATGATTTCCGCAGTTCCGTTCGTCGCTGTCGTGATCACGGGCAGCCCGCAGGCCATCGCTTCGGCCGGAGGCTGCGCGAAAGTATCTTCGAGCGACGGGCCGACGTAGACGTCCGCAGCGGCGTAGTACCACTGCACGTCCGCGCGTGACGGGCAGAATTTCACTTTTCCCTCCAAGCCCAGTTCTCGTATGCGATTCTGGTATGGAGTCGCATCGTCCTTGCCCGCGACGACCAGGACCAGCGGAAGTTCCTTCAAGCGGGCCAGCGCCTCGATCAGCGCGACCAGGCCTTTCTTTTTCCAATCGTTTCCGACCACCACCAGAACAAATTGATCCTGTCCCAGCCCGAGCTGCGCGCGAACTTCCGGCCGGTTGTGCAGCCGCAACTCCGGATTGAAAATTTTCTGGTCCAGGCCGATGTAGACCACTGGCAGCGGGCCTTTAATTCCATAGTGGCGCTTCAAATCGTCCGCGGTTTTTTGGGCGATCAGGATCAGTCCGGTCTTGGGATTAGTGTACATGCGGCTTTCCAGAAAAATGATCAGCTTGTAGTACAGCCAGCGGTGAATCAGGCGCGGCCAGAAACGCAACGGGCTGCCGAGAAAGCGCAATTCGTGTTCGGACATGCGCACAAATTCGGCGAACACGATGTGAATGGAAATCAGGTCGGCATCCCAGCAGTTCGTTCCCGCGGTGTACGTCAGATCGGGGCGAAGGCCGCGCACGCGCGCGTCCCACCCGCGCCACAAATGATTGGCGGCCAGCCACCACAAAAAATTCAACAGGTGCGGGCCGGGAATCCGCGGAATGCGGTGCCAGCGCATGCGCGTGAGGTCTACATCTTCGACACGCTGGCTGTAAATATGGATCTCATAGTCTTCGGGCAGGCGGGTAATCCATTCGGCGATGCGCCGTTCGGTACCGTGGCGTTTGTCGATAAAGGGAGAAACAACGAAGATTCGCGCGCGTGGCATTGACCTGACGATTCTCCCTACGGGCTCACTTGCATGAGTTCACACCAGCGCTGCAACACGAAAAGATTCCAGATTCGTGACCAGCCCACCGCGCCTTCCGAACGCTCGTAGTGCGCCCAGAGGCGATTCACGGCCGCCGGCTCGAGAATCCCGGTGCGGCGAAGGCGGTCCGGCGAAAAGGCGTCCTTCAAAACATTTCGTAAATCGTGCGACAGCCAGCGCTGAAACGGAAACGTAAAGGTGCGCTTCCGCCGCGCCGCCAGATCGGCGAGCAGAGGAGGTGGCAGGAAAGCTTTGGCCGCATCGAGCAGGAGCCGCTTCTGCTGCATACGAATGCTGGACGGAACAGGAAGCAGAAATTCCACCACGCGATGGTCGAGGAACACCGGACGCACTTCGATGCTGTGCGCCATGCTCATGGCGTCCAGATCGCGCAGCAGCCGCGGCTCGAGGTGCGTGTGGATGTCCATGAAGGCCAGGCGCTCGCGGAGATCTTCTTTCTCGACTTGCCGGGACCAAAACTCGAGGTGCTCGCGAGCCTCCGGCGGATGGCCGTTGTGGCCGAACGCCGGAGTCAGTAGCTCCGCGACATCGCGATCCAGAAAGAGCAGCTTCACCGCGAGTTGCGCCGCCACGAACGGATCGTCCGCGCCGATCAGGTAGGAGAGCTTGCGCCAGCGAAACGGGAAAGCGTCCTGGTCCAGCAATTTGCCCAGCGGATTCGCGGGCAGCGGCCGGGCCCAGCGCGCGACGCTGTTGAATCTTTCAAACCAGGCCAGCGAATCGTATCCGCCGAACAGCTCATCGCCACCCTGGCCGGACAGCGCGACTTTGAATCCGGCTTCAGCGCCCAGTTTTGAGATCCAGTAGGAATTCAATCCGTCGACGGAAGGCTCGTCCAGCGCCCAGATGGCGTGATCCAGATCGGCTTCCACGCGCCGAGCTTCCAGCTTCACGACTTCGAGTGGAATGCCCAGAGCTTCCGCTGTGCGGCGGGTCGGACCGCTTTCATCGAATTCGGTTTCGCCGAATCCGACGGTCATCGCGGAAACATTCTGTGCTCCGGCGGCCCGCGCCAACGCGCCGAGGCACGCAGAGTCCGTGCCGCCGCTCAAGAAAATCAGCACCGGCACGTCCGAGACGAGATGATTGCGCATTGCGTCCAGCAAAACTTCTGAAAGCTCCGCTGCCAGACGATCATTCGCGCGCGGCGCCGATGCATGGGGTGACAGCGACCAGTACGCTTCGGTTCGCCACTGCCCATCCTTCCAGACTCCGATATGCCCGGGCGCCAGCGGCGTGACACCGCGCAGCGCGGACCACGGCGGCGGAATATGTCCCAACTGAAGAAACGCCCGCAGACCGGCAGGATCGAGCCGGCGAGGAACGAGACCGGATTCAAGGAGGGTCTTCAGCTCCGATGCGAAGACCAGCTGCCCGCCCGATTGGTGAAGATACAGAGGCTTGATGCCGAGGCGATCGCGTCCGAGCAGCAGTTTTCCTTCGCGCGAGTCCCAGATTGCAAAGGCAAACATGCCGCGAAGTTTTTCTACGAAGAGCTCGCCATATTCCTGGTAAAGGTGCAGGACAACTTCGGTGTCAGATGTCGTAAGAAACGAATGGCCGCGTTCTTCCAGGCCGGCCCGCAATTCGGCGGCGTTATAGCTCTCTCCATTGTAGGTGATCCACGTCTGCCCATCCGCGCTGGACATGGGCATGCGGCTGCGCTCGCTCAAGTCGATGATGGAGAGCCGCGCGTTGACCAGCAGGCAGGACGGGAATTCCTGCACGCCCTGGCTGTCCGGTCCGCGGTGCTTCATGGAAGCGGCCATGCGGTCGGCTGCTGGGCGCAACGCTTCGTCAGGGTGTGTGGTGGCAATCCCTGCTATGCCGCACACTCGGCCTACCTGCCAAGCAGCGCCAGCCGCCAACGGGGCACGGAGCGCAAATGTCTGGGGATGGGGACGGGCTGAGGCATAGTTGCGAGTTTGGGGAGGCGATAGAGCACGCCGATCAGCAACCACAGATAGGCGTTATTCACAAAGTTCTGGTAGAACTGCAGCCCGAAGTACATCAGCAAAACGAGAGCGACAACCGCATACCACCAGATCGCGAAAGCTACCGGGAAATACACAGTCTGGCGAAGTTTTCGAACCACTTTCCAACCCTGCCAGAGCAAAACCGAGACCCAGAACAGCCAGAGGATGGGGCCAAAAATTCCCAGCTCGACAAGCAGGGAGCCGTAGCCGCTTTCAACTGCATATCCGGGCATGGGTTCGTTGAGAAATCGCGAGACGTACTGCATTCCGAGCGAGGACATCCCGATGCCGTGCCCGGTAACCACGTCACCTTCGCTGACAGCCGCAAGGAGGTTTTGCACCGGGTAGTCCCAGGTCCGGGCCCCGAGTTCGGATCCCTGGCCGCTGAAGGACAGCGTTTCGGTGAAGAACAGCCAGTTGCCTCCAATGACGGCGGGAAATACTTCGACCATGAGCAGCAGGCCGAGTCCGCCAATCAGGAAGCCGCGACGCAAGGCTTTCACCAGGCGATGTCCCTGGCCCCACTTCCACGGAGCGCCCCACAGGAATGCGGCGGTCATCACGAACGCGCTGCCAATCACGAACACGAACGGAGTGCGCGTTCCGGTGACCATAACCGCAACGGTCACGACTCCAATCCCGATGAATCCGTACTTCGAGCCGGACTTCCGTGCCAGCAGGGAATATCCCTGAGCGCCCATGGCCAGAATCCAGAGCAAAATCAGGTAGAAGGAAAAACGGCCCGCGCTCACGAACACCGAACTGGGGGCGAACACTTCCTGGTGAGACACGGGAGTGTATCGCACCAGGTGGGACATTTCATAAATCTCGGCCTGGGTGTCTTCCGGGGTCAAAAAGCTGACTCCCAAAACGGACTGGGCAATTCCCAAGCCCGAAATCACGATTCCCACGACCAGGCTCACCTTGAGCAGCTTATCCAGGTCGGCCGGGCGATTCAGCATCGCGTAGCCGAGAAACATCAGCGGAGCGTAGTAGAAGTAGAGCTTCAGCCCCAACAGGCCGTACAGGATATTGGGTGAAAACGTGTTGAAGATCTGGACGACACCGAGCCCAAAAAAGATTCCGAGCGGCACGATAAAAGGCGGCTTGAAGACCTCCACTTCTCCTTTTCGCTTGGCGAAATAGAAAGAGAAGTAGCAGATGCCAACCAGGAAGTCCTTGGCAAAATATACGACCAGGCTGTTACCGAGATACTTGCGGGCGAGATCCTCAAACAGAAGCCAGACCAGGAAGACGAGAACTCCGCCGCGCCAGTCATTGAGAATATGAACGACCAGCGCAATCACCACCAGCGTGAGCCCGAACATAATCAAATTCTTGTCCGAGCCCGCGACGATCCAGACGGCTAGCTCCCAAATCACGCCCATAACGACCAGGCCGATGGCTGCCGCTTTGATCTGTCGATTGCCGCTAAGACCGCCTGTGGTGGTAAGTTGCATTAAATTTAGCCACGGGTAGTATGCCACCCGACTTGTGCGGTGCAAAGTCGAAACGTCGTATTGATAACGGATGTTGATGACGATCGATAACGATTGGATCGATGGGCGATTGAAAATCCGCAAGCTAAATCGTGCGCCACAGGCGGGTCTTCCATGTTTGAATCAAGCTCGCGTGCGCTTCTTCTTTTCGATTTTGGCCCATTCAACGGCTCGCACCACGCTCTCCGTATGCTCCTTCAGCGACCAGGTTTCCATTCTGTTGCGGGCCGCGACACACATGCGCGAGCGTTTTTCCGGATCCGCCAGAATTTGGCCCAGGATCGCGGCCAGGGCGTCCACATCTCCGGTGGGAAATACGTAGCCGGTTTCGCCCGGGCGTACCAGGTCAAATTTCGCGCCGACGGAATCGCTGATCGCAACCGGGAGGCCACAAAGCATGGCTTCATTCACGACCAGCCCAAACGGTTCAAACAACGACGGCAGAACGAACAAATCCGCGGCGCAATAGGTCGCTGGAAGTTGCGACTGGTTGACAAAACCCAGAAAGCGGGTGCGATCGGCAAGCCCGAGTTCTGCCGCCCGCTTTTCCAGTTGGGACCGTTCCGGACCGTCCCCCGCGAAGACCAGATAAGAATTCGGGACCCTCGCGCGGGCGAACGCTTCCAGCAGATCCATCGGGCCTTTCCAGCGCTGCAGCTTGGCGCAGAACAGAGCGATCTTCGCGTCGCTCGGAACATTCCACGCGGCGCGCACGGCGTTGCGATCCGCCTGCGCGGCTCGCGCCGTCCACCAATCGTTGTCCACCACGAAGGGCGCAAGGAAAATTTCCTGAGCCGGAAAACCGAGGGACTTAAAATATTCCACGCCCCCGGATGACAGGCTTAAAATCGCATCCGCGAGCGAAAAAATCCGCCGCACCAGCCACTTTTTGAAGCGCATTTTCCTGGGCGATTGCGCGCGCCAGCTTTTCAAGCCGTGCGAGTCCGTGACTAACAGGATGGGAGTACCGGTCCATTTGGCCGCCGCCAGCGCGATCCAGGCTGTGCAATAAAAATATCCAGTGAGAATGACGGCGTCGAACCGGCCCTCGCGAATCACTTTCCATACTCCTGGATTGAGCAGGCCGAAGAAACGTCCCAGGCCCGGAACCGGGGAGCGATTCGGCATCTCCACCCAGGGGAAACCATCCAGAACCGGGATGTCCCAGCCGACCTCCACGCCAAATTCCGGATCGATGGAGGGAGTCGCGCCTTGCAGCGTGCAGTAGGCGATCAGAATTTCGAGGCGGGGATCCTGCGCCATTCGCCGAAACAGCGGAGAAGAATACTGAACCACGTGGGACGACAGATACAGAATGCGGCTGCGTTCCCCGGTTGCCGTTTCCGCCGCCGGAGATGCTTCGGGCGATTCGCGCGGCACGGCGCTCGATCTCGATTCCACCGGTGAAGAATTCATTCCCGCGCGCAGCTCCCAGACTCCCTTCCGTTCTCTACCGCGTCATCTGACTCGCACGGCGAGTACGGCAATCCTTGGTAACTTTATCCTGAACGAGTCCGGAGTTCCAACGGTGCCGGAAGCCGCGGAGCCCAGTGTATACTGCCCTTCGGAATCCCCGGAGGCCGCTTCGAGTTGATCGAGGATTTTAATCACTTCAGTGATGGGACTTCCTTCGCTGCCGATGTCTGCATCCTTGGCGCAGGTGCGGCGGGCATCACCATCGCCAGGGAATTTCTGGGAACCAGCAGCAAGGTATTGCTCCTGGAAAGCGGCGGGTTCGGTTCCGAGCCCGATTCACAGAAGCTATACGACAGTGAAATTACCGGACTGCGGCACACCGGCATCCATGAGGGCCGCGCTCGAATTTTTGGCGGGACCACCACGTTATGGGGAGGGCAGGCCCTTCGCTTCGACGAATTCGATTTCGAGGAGCGCAGCTGGGTGCCATACAGCGGATGGCCAATTTCCCGCGCGGAACTCGACCCCTACTACGACCGGGCGGAACGCGTTTTGCATCTGGGCCCTCGAATTCCGTATGCCGAGCTTTGCGCTTCGCATGGAATCACGCCGCCGTCCTTCGATCCCGATAAGCTGTACATGGAATGTTCGCGATGGAGTCCGAAACCGAATTTCGGAATGACCTATCGGCAGGAACTCAAGACTGCGCCGAATGTGACGGTACTGCTCCACGCGAACGTAACGGCTGTCGTTACCAACGATGCCGCAATGGCGGTCGAAAGCGTTGAGTTCAGCACTCTCGACGGAAAAAAAGGCTCGGCGAAAGCGCGCTACTACATCATCTGCTGCGGCGGAATCGAAACTGCGCGGCTGCTGCTGGCTTCCGACCGCGTGGAACCGCACGGCGTGGGCAACCGGAACGATCTGGTGGGTCGCTGCTTTCAGGAACACGTTCATTTGAACTACGGAAATGTTTTGACCGGGAATCGGGCCCATCTGCAGGATCTCTTCGAGTCATTTTTCGTCAAAGGATTGAAACACGCGCCGCTTGTGACGCTCACCCAGCGCCAGCAGACGGAAAAGCAGTTGCTGAGCGTCCACGCCAACCTCACTTTTGAGCCCGCGCCGGACTCCGGCATTGTCGCGATGAAAAAACTTTTCCGGGCGGTGATTGGAAGGAGCGTTTCAAATGTTGCCGAGATGCGGCAACTGATCGGCCGGTCGCTGGCGAATCCTGCCGAACTGCTGCGTCTGGCGTACCGCCTTCGCGTGCAGAAGCGCGCGGGAACTCCCCAATGGGGGCCAATCTTTTTTGGCGCGCAATGCGAGATGGCGCCGAATCCGGAAAGCCGCGTTCTGCTCAGTGAAACGCGCGACCGCTTGGGCATGCCGCGCGTGCGGCTGGACTGGAAACTGGGGGAGCTGGAGCGCCGAACGCTGTCCGAATTCATCACGCAACTGGCGGGTGAATTCGCGAGGCTGGGGCTTGGAACCTTCGATCTGGAGCAGGCGGCCATCTTTGAAGATCCGGCGGCGTGGCTCGAACGGGCGCACGATTCCGCGCACCACATGGGCACCACGCGAATGCACAGAACTCCGCAGTTGGGCGTCGTCGATCCGCAGTGCCAGGTGCACGGAATCGAGAATCTTTACATCGGCAGCAGCGCGGTGTTTCCAACCAGCGCTCGTTCCAACCCGACGCTGACGATCCTGGCGCTTTGCCTGCGCATTGCGGACCGTGTGAAAGGGCTTTGTTCATGAGAGGCGCAGGCAGCCGGCGTCATGGCCGGCGGTGTGAAATGCAACGCCAGTGCCGCAGGCGAAGCGCATGAGGCAGATCACTGTGCCGGGTATTAGCATCCCGATTCCCGTGATTGGATACGGATGCGGCGCCATTACCAGCATCGGCGAAAAAAAGGCGCACCAGGTTCTGGGTGCGGCGTTTGATGCCGGGGTGCGCCATTTCGACGTGGCGCGCTATTACGGATACGGAGAGTCCGAAGGTGTGCTCGGCCGGTTCGTGAAAGGGCGCCGGGCGGAAGTCACCATCACTACAAAGTTCGGCATCGCTCCGCCGCGGCGTACGAATGCCCTTCGTCTAGCAATGCAGGTGGGGCGGCGGCTGGTGAAGCTCGTGCCTGCGGCGCGAGGAGTTCTGCGCAGCCGCGCGCAGGGAATGGTTAAAGGCGGCGCGTTCGGAGTGAATGACGCGCGTGCCAGCCTGGAAACCAGCCTGCGCGAACTGGGCGTGGATACCATCGATTTCTATTTGCTCCACGACTATGTTGTCTCCGGCGATCTGCCCGACGAGCTCGTGGAATTTCTGACCGGCGCGATTCGGGCGGGGAAAATTCGATATTTCGGCCTGGGGACGGGAATCGAAAACATTCTCCGCGCTTTGCAAACGCAGCCCCAGCTTTGCGGTGTTCTTCAATTTGAAAACAGTGTCCTGCGCCGGAACATGGAACGGCTTCCCCAAAATGTGCCGCACCGGCCTACGATCACGCACGGATCGCTCAGCGCCGATTTCGCGGCGCTCACTGAATTCCTCAAAAATCGCGCCGATGTGGCGCGGAAGTGGTCAACCGAACTCGCCGTGGATTGTTCCAGCGGCGAGAGCATCTCCGCGTTGATGCTAAACTATTCGGTCCGCAAGAACCCGGAGGGACTGGTGCTATTTTCTTCCCGGGACGCATCGCGCGCGGCGAAAAACGCGAGAGCGGTTCTGGAGCCGGACGTTTCTCCGGAACAAGTAGAATTATTCGGGCAGTTGGTGGAGCGGGATTTCGTGCCGGCCAGCGCGGCCCGTTAGAAATCCAGCGGAAAATGGTTTTTATGTTTGGTGCGGAGGAATGATGAAGAAGCTCTTGCTGCTGATGAGCGAGTCTCGCAGAAAGCGCCTGGCGTTCTCGATGTTCAAGAACCAGGGCGATTTCCTGAACGCTCTGGGCGGCAACGCGCAAATGCATCAGTGGCTGAAGGCCAACGAGCCGATTCCGTATTTCAAGCACCGCTTCGAGCTTTACGCTGATGTGCAATCCAAATTGCTGGCGCAGGAACCCATCGACTATCTCGAGTTCGGAGTGCGCTACGGCGACTCGATTTTCAAATGGAGCGGCCTGAATTCCGATCCGCGCAGCCGTTTCATCGGCTTCGATTCCTTTGAAGGAATTCCCGAGGAGTGGGTCAGCGTGACCGGAAAGTCGAAGAAGGGTGAATTTTCGGTCGGCGGGGTCATCCCGCAAACCACCGATCCGCGCATCCGTTTTGTGAAGGGCTGGTTCAACGAAACGCTTCGCCCGTTCTTACGGGATTTCACGCCGCAATCGAGGTTGGTGATTCACAACGACGGAGACTTGTTTTCTTCCACGCTGTACACGCTGGCGACGCTTGACCCCATCTTGCAGCCGGGTTCCATCCTGATCTTTGATGAATTCGCCAATCCCCTGCATGAATGGCGGGCGTTTCAGGACTACTGCTCGGCGTTCGGCCGTTCGTGCAAAGCGCTGGGCGCAGCCGGGGAATACTACACGCAAGTGGCAATGCAAATTGTGTAGAGCCTTGTGGCGCATGCTTTAGCTTGCGTCTCGACGGCGGTTTGCGTGTCTCCCACGACTACCTAGCGGACATGGCCTGAATGAATTGAGACGCGATGGCGTCCCAGGAAAAATATTTCTGCGCGGCGTGCAGGCTGCGCTGCCGCAACTCGCGGTATAAATCCTCATCCGTCAAAACCTGCGCGAGGCTCTGCACGAGGCCGTCGCGGTCGCCGATGTCCACCAGCCGCACGCCGGCCTCGGTGATGGGGAAGCCGGTCTCTTCGCCGCGATAGCCGACGATGGGCACGCCGCACACGATGGCAGCGATCGCGCTGCCGCGCCGGCTCGAAACATGCCCGCGAACCACCAGCAAGACGCGAGCGCCGGCCAAAGCGCGAATGAAATCCTCCGCGGGCATCAATCCCATCATCGAAAGTTCAATCGCGGTTCCAGCCAGCGCCTGGCGCAATTCCTTTTCAAAGACTTCGGTGCCCCTGCCAATGGCCAGCAGGCGCACGCGAATTCCTTTGGACTGCAGTCCGCGCAATGCGTAGGCGATGTCGGAAACTTCTTCGGAACCTCGCGGGCCTCCGGTGATACCAAAAATCGCGACGGTAAAAATTGAGGACGACGGCGCTTCGTTTTCTGAAGTGGGTAAATCGATCAGTGGAAAGTTGGAGCCGACCGGAATGAACACCGCCTGATCGTGCTGCGGAGGGAGCCAGGCGATCTGTCCTACGGGAACCGTGAAGACCGCCATCGAGGAACGCGCGTAAACCCGTTGCGAGACGCGCAGCTGGCAAAAAGCGCGCGCGTGGCCTACGATTCCCCATCCGCGCGATGGCCGGAAGTCATGAAAGACGACCGCCGGCCGCGCTCCCGCTTTTCGGAGGATGTCCAGGACACCCGGCGCACGCAACGGAAACCCGCGGGAAGACCACGCCAGCGTTGTGTATTGAAGAAAAACCCAGCGGTCGCGCCAAGCCGCGGCGGCGCTCCGCAATTCGGCCAGCGCCGCAGCCCATCCCATTTTCGCCCACGGGACGGAAGCGATTTCGAACGAAAACCCGCGCGCAGCAGCGGCTTCGCGCAACTTTTCACAATAATCCGCTACGCCGTCGGTTGGTTCGTCGCGCCGCCCGAGGAGCAGGACGGCCTTTTCAATGCTCACTTCTCCACCAGGTATGAGCCGATGACCAGGGCATCCATTCCCGAACTGAAGAAAGTGCGGATGGCGTCAGTGGGAGTATTCACGATCGCTTCGCCGCGCAGGTTGAAGGACGTGTTCATCAGGACCGGCACGCCGGTGCGCTTGCCGAATTCGTTGATCAGATTCCAGTACAGCGGTTCGATCTCTTGCTCCACGGTTTGCGGCCGCGCGCTGCCGTCGACGTGCGTGACCGACGGAATCACATCGCGCTTTTCCGGGCGCACCGGGTTGGTGAGAATCATGAACGGCGAGTCGCAGGCGTGCTCCAGATATTCTCCGGCCACTTCTCTCAGCATCGAAGGCGCGAACGGCCGCCACCACTCGCGGAATTTGACGGCGTTATTCACTTTAGCGTTCATTTCCGGATCGCGCGGGTCGGCCAGGATGGAGCGGTGTCCGAGCGCGCGCGGGCCAAACTCCATGCGCCCCTGAAACCACCCGATGATTTTTCCGTTGGCCAGGAGTTCGGCGGTGGTGGCGGCGACGTTCTCGAGTCGCATCGCTCGCAGCTTGTAGGTCACCAGCGCCTTTTCAATTTCAGCGTCGGAAAATTCCGGACCGAGATACGCGTGGCGCATCGGCTTCATGGGCAAGCGCCCGCCATGGTCCAGGTACGGCGCATACACGGCGCCGAGCGCCACGCCGTCATCGGAGGCCGCGGGCTGAACAAAAATATTGTCGACCATTCCCGAAGCTTGAATTTTTCCGTTGGCCTTGGAATTGAGCGCCACGCCACCGGCCAGGCCAACGTTCCGGCAGCCGGTTTTTTCCGTGGCCAGCTTCACCAGGGACATCATCGCGGCTTCGCAGGCATCCTGGACGGCGAAGGCGATGTTCTTGAAGCTGTCGTCGATTTCGCTTTCGGGTGTGCGTTCCGGGCCCATGCGCCGGGCGATGGCCGACGTGCCGTTGTTGCGATCGAAGAGCAGCGGCGCATTCACGCGATAGATTTCCTCGTTCAGTGAAATAAATTCGCTGAGATTCACGCCGGGACTTCCATAGGGCGCGAGCCCCATGACTTTCCATTCGTCGCTGTTGGGAACGAAGCCGAGGTACTGCGTGAACTGCGCGTAGAAAAGACCCAGCGAATTCGGCCACGGAATGGTGAGCACGTGATCGAGCCGGCCGTCATGGCCGTACCAGATGGAACTCGCTTCCCAGGCGCCGCGCCCATCCATCACCACGACGGCGGCGTTATTCATGCCCCCGTACGAGTAGGCGCTGATCGCGTGAGCCAGGTGGTGATCCACAAAACGGATTTGCCCCTTGGGGCGTCCGAAATAATGTGTGAAGAGATTGAAGCCGCCGTTCTGGTGGGCCATGCTGGCGTACAGGCGCGCGGAGTTCAGCACGTTCATATAGGTGAACGGGTACTCACCGCGCATAGTGCATTTCACGTCGGTGGCAATCACGTGGTGCGGCGCCGGCCAACCCTGGCAGATGAAATCGAGGTCGTCGACACCGACTTTGGCGAAATCCAGACAGGCGCGGATGGCCAGGCGCGGGAACCCGGCATCGTGTTTCAAGCGGCTGATGCGTTCCTCGGCGACGGCGAAGAGCAGTTCGCCGTCGCGCGCGATGCAGGCGGAAGAATCGTGCATCTGTGAATAGTTGAATCCGAGAGTGATCACTGCGCTTTAGGCCTCGACCGCGTACTGCGACACCTCGTCATCGGTGTTTCTTCCCTGTCATCCGGTTCTCCTGGTCACTAGCTCCGGTGCATTCGCCGGCGCCGTGACAAACTTTAACCATTCTCTCGCGGCGTGTATAGCGGCTCTTGGCGTTTCGCGTGAAATTTATCGAGCCGCCGCCAATCAGGATATCCGCCGAAGCCGGATCGAACTGAAAGTATTCGCGTTTTGTGCCACCGATTCGTAAATGGGAATGGCTTGCCGGAGGAATTCCACATCGAAATGCCGGATCATCATGTGCAGAGGTAACGCATCCCCACAGGCTGAAGCCTGTGCCACTTAGGAGAGCAAACGCTTCAGCGTGTCATTCACCGTCTGCGGATTGGCCTGGCCGCGCGAGGCCCGCATCACCTGGCCGACAAAAAACTTGAAGACACCTTCATTGCCAGCGCGATATTTGGCGAGGTTGTCCGGATTTTTTTCAATCACTTCGCGGGCCCAGCGCTCGATCTCGCCTGTGTCGCTGACTTGCGCGTAGCCCTCCGCGGCGATGATTTCCCCGGCGGGCTTGCCGGTCTCAAACATTCGCGAGAAGGCTTTTTTCCCGGAGGCCGCGTTGATTTCTCCGCTTTCCACCTTGGCAATCAGCGCCGCGAGTTCCGCCGGCGGCACCGGGCTTTCGGTGATTTCCTTGCCGGCATCCTTCAGCAGGCGCAGCAACTCCACTTGAATCCAGCTGGACGCGGATTTGGCCGGCGCTCCGGCGCGCGTCGCGGCTTCAAAATAATCCGCCAGCTCCCGCGTCGATGCCAGCACGCCAGCGTCGTACGGCGTGATGCCGTAGTCGCGCACGAAGCGCTTGCGCTTGGCGTCCGGCAATTCCGGCATGGCTGAGGCAATTTCCTCGCGCCAGGCGGCGCTGACGCGCACCGGCAGCAGATCGGGCTCCGGAAAATAGCGGTAGTCGTGGGCAAATTCCTTGGAACGCATGGAATCGGTGCGTCCGGCCGCCACGTTCCACAGGCGCGTTTCCTGGCTGATCTTTCCGCCGGATTCGAGCACGCCAATTTGCCGCTCGATTTCATATTCCAGCGCTTTTTGCAGGTAGCGAAAGGAATTGAGATTTTTTACTTCGGCCTTGGTGCCGAATTTTTCCGCGCCGCGCCGCCGCACGCTCACGTTGGCGTCGCAGCGCAGCGAGCCTTCCTCCATGTTGCAGTCGCTCACTTCGGTGTACAGCATCACTTCTTTCAGCGCGGTCAGGTAGGCGTGCGCTTCGGTCGGTGAGCGCAGGTCCGGCTCGGACACGATTTCCGCGAGCGGCGTGCCGCCGCGGTTGTAGTCCACGTAGCTTTTTTCCGACGAATCCGGAAACCCCTCGTGCAGATTTTTCGCCGCGTCATCCTCCAGGTGCAGGCGGGTGATGCCGATGCGCTTGATCTGGCCGTCGTGTTCGATCTCCAGGTGGCCGGCCGTAGCCAGCGGCAATTCATACATGGAAATCTGGTAGCCCTTGGGCAAGTCGGGATAGAAATAGTTTTTTCGGGCGAAGCGGGAAAAATCCTGCACGTTCAAGTGCAGGGCCAGCGCCGCGCGAATGCCCAGTTCCACGGCGCGCTTGTTCAGCACCGGCAAGGCGCCGGGCAACCCCAGGCACACGGGGCAGGTATTGGAGTTCGGTGGATCGCCGAAACGCGTCGAGCAGCCGCAGAACGCCTTGGTCAGCGTCTTCAGCTGTACATGGACTTCCAGGCCGATGACCGGCTCATACGCCGCCATGACTTCCGGTGAAATACTCACAAGCCCTTCGGGCGCCATATTCCCCTCAGAAGTCGATTAGTATACCATTCGCCGCGAGCGGCGGGGCTCCTCGCCTGAACGAGGCAGGCGTCCTAATTTCGAAAGCGTGCGAGGGATCCGATACAGATCCGTAGGACAGGCTTCAGCCAGTCTGGTTTTGTCCAGTGTCATGCGTAACTCTAAACCAGACAGGCTGAAGCCTGTCCTACGATCCCGCGGCCGCGCGGTGAATAACATTCCTGATACCTATCCCAAGGCCCTATTGCGAATCAAGTCACCCGGGGAATACGCCGCAGAGACATTTTCCCGGGAGCGGTGTTGAATAGATGGGGAGATTGCCCAGCCTGGATCGAGTCCGGCTGCCAGGCCAACGTGCTGCTCAGTTTGGGACGACGCTGTCCCGATCGCCTTTAGCAAGCCCACGGAGGGGCTATTTATGCGAAAGCTTTTGATACCTTCAATCTTTGCGTTGCTGTTCGTGCTCTTGGCCCTGCCTGCGACCTCTTCGGCGCAGATCGCGATTTCCGTAGCCGTTGGGCCGCCGGCGCTGCCGGTTTATACGCAGCCGCCCTGTCCGGTGGAGGGCTATATGTGGACGCCGGGCTACTGGGGCTGGCGCACCGAGGGCTACTACTGGGTTCCCGGCGTGTGGGTTGCGCCGCCGCGCGTGGGCGTGTTCTGGACGCCGGGCTACTGGGGATTTGCCGGGGGGCTCTACGGCTGGCACGCGGGCTACTGGGGACCGCACGTCGGATTCTACGGCGGGATTAATTACGGGTTCGGGTACGGAGGAGTCGGTTTCGTGGGCGGCGCGTGGCGCGGCGGAGCCTTTGCCTACAACACGGCTGTCGTGAACGTTGGCGGCGGATTTCATAACACCTACGTCGACCGCACGGTGATCAACAATACCACCATCAACAACAATCACTACAGTTTCAACGGTCAGGGCGGCGTGAATGCGCGGCCCACGTCGACGGAGCAGATGGCCGAGCACGAAAATCACGTTCAGCCGACCGCCAACCAGATGTCCCACGAGCAGACCGCGCGCGGGGACGAGCACCAACTGGCGTCTTACAACCACGGACGTCCGGAAAATACCGCGATGGACCGCGTTGACGGCCGGCGCTACAACCAGCAGGGCCGCATCGCCCAGGGCGTGGCGAATGGCTCCCTGATGCCTGCCGGGACCAAGAACCTGGAAAGCCGCGAAGCGAATCTGAACAAGGAAATTCACAACGACCGCGCTGCCAACGGCGGCAAGCTGACGCCGCAGGAACGCCAACAGGTCAACCAGCAGCAGAACAACCTCAGCAAATCAATTTACAACGACAAGCACAACGCCGCCGTGGAGCACTACGGCAACACCGAGGCCGGGCAGCGGCGCTACAACCAGCAGCAGCGCATCGCCAACGGCATTAACAGCGGCCAGATGTCACCTTCGGAAGCTGCTAAAGCCGAAAATAAGGAAGAAAACATCAATCACAATATCCGCGCGGACCGCGCGGCCAACGGCGGCAAGCTGACTCCCGGTGAACGGCAAAACATCAATCACCAGCAGAATCAGGCCAGCCGCCAGATTCATAACGAGAAGCACAACGGGAAGGTGGCGCCGAGGTAAATCGCCCGGAACAAACAGCGATTGCATTCTCACGCGGCGTCTCATTGATCGATGAGACGCCGCTTTTTTTGCAGCACACTCACTTTGGCTGTGTGGTCTTGTGGGTGCTGTCCCAATTTCGAAACGGTCTTCCCGATCGAACTTCGAGCTCGTCTTCAGGAGGTCCGACCTTCAGGTCGGACGAACAAAAACGTTTGAGTGCGGCCTTTAGGCCCTGAAGCTTCAGGGGCTAAAGCCCGCGTATAGGCAGATCTGAACGTCGGGGCTGAAGCCCCGACCTCCTGACGAACGGAATCACGGAAACTACTATCAAATTCGCAGACTAGCGTTTGGAAGCCGCCTGGACAGACTCTCTCTAAACTACGATCGCAAGACCACACAGCCAAAGTGGCTGTGCTACAAAAACGAACCGCCCGCCATTCGTCAGAATGGCAGGCGGCTCAGTGGATTTGATGTTGTCGCTTATCCCTTGCTGAACCCGGGAGCGGGCCGCAGTTCGGGACGCGGGGCCGGTTTCGGTTCTGCGCCGGGCAGCGGTTGCGGCGGGGAAGGCGGCGCGGGGCGCACTTTCTCCGGCAGCGGCTTGTTTTCCATCAGCAGCCGCAGTTCGGTGGCGTCGAGGACTTCGCGATCGAGCAACGCCAGCGCGATGCGCTCGAGGACGTCGCGATTGTTCTCGAGGATGGCGTGCGCGTTGTTATAGGCGTTCGTCACGATTCCATGCACTTCGCGGTCGATGCGGATGGCGGTGTCTTCCGAGTAGTCGCGGTGCTGCGCGATTTCGCGGCCCAGGAAAATCGCCTCTTCCTTTTTGCCGTAGGCCAGCGGCCCGAGCGAGCTCATGCCCCAGTCGCAGACCATCTTGCGCGAGATGTCCGTGGCGCGCTCAATGTCATTGCCCGCGCCCGTAGTGATGTGGCCCAGGAAAATTTCCTCGGCGCAGCGCCCGCCCATCAGCACCGTGAGCGTGCCTTCGAGATAAGTCTTGGTGTAGGTGTGCTTGTCGTCGATCGGTAGCTGCATGGTCAAGCCCAGCGCCATGCCGCGCGGAATAATGGTGACCTTGTGCAAGGGATCGGTGCCCGGCGTCATGGCGGCGACCAGCGCATGGCCCGCTTCGTGATACGCGGTGTTGCGCTTTTCCTCGTCGGAAAGAATCATCGACTTGCGCTCGACGCCCATCAGGACTTTGTCCTTGGACATCTCAAAATCGACCATCATCACCAGCTTGCGTCCCTGCCGCGCGGCCCACAGTGCGGCTTCATTCACCAGGTTCGCGAGATCCGCTCCGGAGAATCCCGGCGTGCCGCGCGCGATCACCGACAGGTCGACGTCGTCACTCAGCGGCACCTTGCGCGTGTGCACGCGGAGAATTTCCTCGCGGCCCTTCACGTCCGGGCGCGCCACCACCACGCGGCGGTCAAAGCGGCCGGGGCGCAGCAGCGCGGGATCGAGCACATCAGGGCGGTTCGTTGCGGCAATTAAAATCACGCCTTCGTTCGATTCGAACCCGTCCATTTCCACCAGCAACGCGTTGAGCGTCTGTTCGCGTTCATCATGGCCGCCGCCCAGGCCGGCGCCGCGATGGCGTCCGACCGCGTCAATTTCGTCGATGAAGATGATGCAGGGCGCGTTCTTCTTGCCCTGTTCAAAGAGATCGCGCACACGGCTCGCGCCCACGCCGACAAACATCTCGACAAAGTCCGAGCCGGAGATGGAAAAGAACGGAACGTTGGCCTCGCCCGCGATGGCCCGTGCCAGCAAGGTTTTTCCCGTGCCTGGAGGTCCGACGAGCAGCACGCCTTTCGGAATGCGCCCGCCGAGTTTCTGGAATTTTTGCGGGTCTTTCAAAAACTCAATAATTTCCTGAAGCTCTTCCTTGGCCTCATCCGTTCCGGCCACGTCCTTGAAGGTCGCTTTTTTCTGCTGCGCGGTCAAAAGGCGGGCGCGCGATTTTCCGAAACTCAGCGCCTTGTTTCCGCCGGCCTGCATCTGCCGCATCATGAAGATCCAGAAAGCCACCAGCAAAAAGAGCGGCGCGGCGTTCAACAGAAAGGTGACCCAGTCGGCGCGATTCACTTCCTTCACATTGATCAGCACCTGCTTGTCGCGGAGGGTCTTGGCCAGGTCCGGAGCCGATTCCTTAAAAATCGTGGTGCGGAATTTCTTGGACGGTTCGCGCCATTCGCCTTCGATTTCGTAGCTGGTGGGAGAGAGATAGAGCGTGACTTCTTTCACGTTGCCGCGATCCACCTGGGCCATGAACTCGCTGTAGCTGGGTTCTTCCTCGCGGGCGGTCTGCCCGCTCTTGGACACCAGTGTCCACAGCAACACGGCCAGCATAATGATGAACAGCCAGAACATCACGGTCTTCAGTGTCGAACTCGGGTTCACGGCTTTACCTCACCTGCCGGATTTTTCCGGCCTGTTGTTTCCTGGAAATCGCCAACTGCATCCGAACTGCGCAACCTGCATGAATCGATCGTGGCGGCGCCCGCCGAAAATTGCGTTTTTTCGGTGATCGCTTGGCTCAAATCTCAATCGCCTTTAACCATTAGATGCATGCCGAGGGCCAAAGTAATTCAAGGATTTTCAGCCGCCGTCCGTGCCGCGCAACCTGCCCAATCTAAAGTTCTTCCTCGCCGATCACCAGGCCCGTTCGGGTTCCCTCACCCGCCACGAGCTCCTCAGCCACCGGATAGCCGGAGGCCCAGATCACTTTTCCTTCGCTAATCAATACAGGCCAACTTCCCCGGGCGCGCCGGGGAACGCGGGATTCCAAGAGCAACCGCTTTAGTTTGCGAACTCGCCGACTCCCATGTGGGCGATAGGAGTCTCCGGGACGCCAATTTCGAAGGACCAATGGCCAGTGGACACGATCGAAATCAAGGGCACCCCAGCCCACTACAGTGTCGCTCTGGGCTGTGGGCCAGTCAACCATTTTCAAGTTGATCCGGCGCTGAATTTCCCTAACCACAACGCAGGCAGAATCGCAGTGTTCCGGGCGAGAAACGGTGTACGCAAAGTCGAAAGTTTGCCCGATTTCGCCGCCGTCCCGCGCGGCATTTTGCGTCGCGGAAACATCAGTGAACCACAGCCGGTCAAAAATTCTCTCGACACTGACTCCCGGAAGATCGTTTCTGGCCCCGCTCTGAGATTTCGTAGCCAGATCGATCACGCTGTCGACGTGGCGCGAAGTCAATTGCTCGCGGCTGCCGTGCAGTTCAGCAAAAATTCGACGGACGAACCGCCGTGTCAGCGCCATCGTCGGCGCGGACGCGGCGACCATGGCGGTCGGTCCGGGGCGAATGGTCGAATCCGTATGTGCCGGAGCCAGCGCGGGAAACGGCGCGAGAAGATCGCCGATGCTTACAGAAATTGCGGCACGAGATTCACGAATGGCCAGCGCGGCGAAGCGCTCGTCTTCCAGCGCTCGCCAAAATGTTTCATCTTCGCGGGCGTGCTTCGCCAGGCGTGACAAACGCGGCACCGCCGCGGCATCGTAATCGCGTACGAGCAGCGGAATCAACTGCCGCCGAATGCGCGCGCGCGTCCGGGTCACATCCTCGTTGGTGGCGTCTTCCCGCCACGGCTGTTCCAGCAGGGAGAGATATTCGCGCAACTCCTCGCGGCCGGTATCCAGCAACGGCCGCACAATGATTCCGGCGACTGGATAGATACCCGCCAGTCCGGTAAGACCCGTGCCGCGCAGCAGGTGGGATAGTACGGTTTCGGCCTGATCGTTTTCCGTATGCGCCACTGCGACGCGATTCAATCCGCGAGCGGCGGCCACAGACTCAAAGAATCGATAGCGCAGGCGACGCGCGGCGTCTTCCAGATTCCAGCCGTGCGTTCGCGCCTCTTCGGCGACGTCGGCGCGTCCGGCTTGAAATCCCAACTGGAATTCCCGCGCCAGCGCTTCGACGAAACGCTCATCCTGGTCGGCCGCATCTCCTCGAAGCTGGTGGTGGAAATGCAAAACCAGAAGGGTAATCCCCATCTGCTCGCGCAGTTCGGTGAAAATTCGCAGCAACGCTACGGAATCGGCGCCGCCCGAAACGCCCAGCCCGACACGATCGCCCGGCCGGATCATGGCGTGGCGTTCGATGGTCTCGAGGATTCGTCTGCGCAGATCGTTCTTCATGGAGAAGATGATTTCGGCGGAATCGCCAGCCGCGGGTGGCTCGGGGCCGGCGACCGTCCGGAATGGAAAAGATGGTAGCAACGAATCCCGGATTATCACAATCCGGGCTAGAGGTTCGTGAAGTAGGAGTAAACCGGAGCGAGGAGGAAGTTGAACTAGCGGCCGGTTTGCTGCGCCGTCATCATCCGGCTGTAAGCGATCCGGCGGTCCAGGACCATGGCGGCGACGCCGGCGCACCCGCTGCGTTCCTCATCGATCCACGACGTGGCTGAAGGGAGAGCCCACGTCGCCAGAGTGCGCACCGCGCCCAGCAATCGAAAATAGACGGCCATGGCCCGCACCTGGATCTCATCGCCTCCGGGTCCGGGACACAGCGCGATCAATTGCTCCAGGCGCAGGAACTGCTCGCCGGCAATGTGCCTGATGCTCAGGCCGCACAGCGCGCGACCCTGTTCCGACAGCTCGTGGCTTCTCGACCTCGAGATGAGCGCGCGGCTATAGGTGATGAAGAACTGAAACAGGGTCAAAAATGAGATTACAAGAATCAGGGACGCGGTCATTGATTGGTTGTAGGCGCGAGCACTCTCGCCGTAGCCAGTCGAGCATCCTTGGGGACTTTCATAAAGGTGTAAGCCCAGGAGACCGGCAGCCATAGCGCGGTCAGTGGGAAGTAGTACTGCCAGAATTCATGCTTGGGGTACAGATTGTTCATGGCGTAGCTGCCGGCGGACAGGCTTACATACACGCCCATCGACAGCACCAGCTGCATCAGGCGCGTGCGATTCTCACGCAGCTTGGCCATCGCCGCCCACAGGACATAGGTCAGCACGACGCCCACAAAATAAAGGTTCTGGCCAAGTTCGGCGACGAAGTGGGTGACCATCCGGTTGGACGACGCGGCCACCAGGTAATACGAGATTCCCGAGGTCCCTGCCAGCAACAGCATGGCCCCGGCGCGGATGTGCTTGCCCACGCCCATGTCCGAAAAGACCTGCGAATACAGCGTCATCAGGACGAAGAAAAGACAAATGGTCAGCAACGACTGCGAATAAAAGTAAAAATAAAAGTAGGTTGGAGACAGGTACCCGGAAGTCTTGAGTATGCTGTAACTGGCGACATCCGTGGCAATGCAGGCGGAAAGATAAAGGACCAGAGTGAAATGCTGGGAGAGGGCGCGACCCTTGAGCAGGCAAACGAGGCAACCGATTTCTACAAGCAGTACGCCAAGCCAGATCGCGTAGTTAACTGGGTCCAGCACGAAGCATTACCTCCGCGTGAACCCAGTTAAACTACGGGTATCACGCTCTATTGCCCGCAGCTGGGGGGGCAACGCGGGAACGGACGTCCCTGCATTGAGAGGCTGGAATCAGCCGTCGCAGGTCCTTCATGCGAAACCGCGACCGTCTGCAGCCCCATGGCTCCCCACAACACGGCCAACACAAACGCAACTACAGCTAAACGCTTAGACATACACCCTCCGGACAGGAAACTAACCCGGAGGGATCATATGTATGTCTGTTCCCTAATGGAACAGAATTGTTACCATGTGTCTAAACGTACAACACCCTTGGACCTTACCCCTTCGGCTGGGACTGGCCAGCCTGCCTCGGGGGCAGCAACGTCAATCCGTGATGTCCATGTGCAGGGTAGGATTTCACAACGTTGCGGTCAACGGTACGTCGGTACTAATTGAAACAAGGGCTTCAGTAAGACTAAGAGCCTAAGTTTCAATGAGATCGAAGAGGGCGATGAGAGGTGGATTCGGCAGATCGCGAACCGCGTTTCACGCTGGAGCAACTTGGACAAGGTGCGCTGTTTTGCGGTACCCTTTCCCTGCTTGACAGTCCTCCGAACCCATCCGTAACATGTAGCGCTTCATTTTTACTGATTTTTGCCGGCGTAGCTCAGGGGTAGAGCGAGGGTCTCATAATCCCTAGGTCGTGAGTTCGAGTCTCACCGCCGGCACCATTCGTTGCCGCAATTCATTTCAGTTGCTGCAATGCAAATCATCTCAATTGATTCGCATTTTACGGGGGACGAGACTTTGGGAAAAATGACGGGCGGGCGGTTTATCGCGGAATTTTTGCAGGCACAAGGCGTGACTGCTTTCTTTTTTGTACCCACCATGCTCAGCCGCGCGCTGGCGGAGATGGACGACATGCCGATCAAGCGCGTGCTGACGCACGGCGAAAAAGCGGCGGCCTACATGGCGGATGGCTACGCGCGGGCTTCGGGGCGCCCGGGGATTTGCGCGGCCCAGGCGGTGGGAGCGGCGAATCTTGCGGCCGGCTTGCGGGATGCTTACATGGGACACAGCCCGGTGATCGCGCTGACCGGCGGGCGCTGGGGCCACCAGAAACACAAAGTAAATTACCAGGAGATGGACGATTTTCCGATCTTCTCGCAAGTCACCAAGGCCAATTTTCAGGCGGATTCCGTGGGCCGCATTCCCGACCTGTTGCGGCAGGCGTTTCGCGAGGCCACCACGGGCACGCCCGCGCCGGTGAATGTGCTTTTCGCCGGCAAGGAAGGCGACATCGAGCATGACGAAGCGGATCTGAAGCTGATCGCGGAAGAAACCTACACACGCGTGCCCGCGTTCCGGCCCGCGCCGGAGGCTGCCCGCGTCGCGGAGGCCGCGCGCGTGCTGAAAGAAGCGCATCGGCCGGTGATCGTAGTCGGGGGCGGCGCGCGATTGTCGGGAGCCGCGGCGGAAGTCTTGAAACTTGCGGAGACGCTCTCCATTCCCATGGCGACTTCGCTGAACGGATTGTCGCTCGTTCCCGACAATCATCCGCTTGCGATCGGCGTTCCGGGCACGTACTCGCGCTCCTGCACTAATAAAATTCTGGTGCGCGCGGATCTGGTTCTGTACATCGGGAGCCAGACCGCCGGACAGGTCACGCACTTCTGGAAAATTCCTCCCGCCGGAACTCCGGTGATCCAAATAGGCATCGATGCCGCGGACCTGGGCCGGAATTATCCGAACGCAGTTTCGGTGCTGGGCGACGCGAAAGTCACTCTGCAAGCCCTGAACCAGGCGGTAGCCGGCGGCAATGGCGGACGCACCGCGAAGTGGCTGGAGGAAACCCGGGCGGCGGTGAACGCGTGGCGCGCAGAAGTAAAACCGCTGCGCGATTCCGAAGCGGTTCCAATGCGCCCCGAGCGGCTCATGAATGAGTTGGGCGCGTGGCTGCCGCAGGACACGATCGTCGTCTGCGACACCGGCCACGCCGGCATGTGGTCCGCGCAGCAAATGTGGGTGAACAAGCCGTGGGATTTCATTCGTGCGGCGGGCTCGCTCGGCTGGGCGTTTCCGGCTTCGCTCGGCGCAAAAGTGGCCATGCCCAAAAAGCCGGTGGTTTGCTTCACGGGTGACGGCGGATTCTGGTACCACCTGCAGGAACTGGAGACCGCGGTGCGCTGCGGAATTCCCACCGTAACGGTTGTAAACAACAACAACGCGCTGAATCAGGAAACCATGATTTTCCGCCACGCGTACGGCAACAAGCGCTCTCCAAAAGAAGGCGAAATGTGGCATTTCTCTCCTTCCGTAAATTTCGCCAAAGTTGCCGAAACGATGGGCGCGTTGGGAATTCGCGTCACCAAACCGTCGGAAATCCGTCCCGCGCTCGATCAGGCAATTTCCAGCGGGCGTCCCGCGGTGGTGGAAGTGATGAGCGACATCGAAGCGCTGGCTCCGAATCCGTGGGAGGGCTAGATCTCACGTTTTCATGAGGGCGGGGTTGGGACGAACAACCCCGCTCTTGCGAAATGCTGCGATGAGTAGTCCACTCCACAAATCCCTGCCAAAGAAATCGGCATTATCGATCATTCGGAATCCTCGCCCCACCAGAAAACCAGCGCTCCGAATTTTAACGAACTCGCTGGGGTATACTTTCTAATCGCGCAGGCAAAATTCAGTCGCGGGAAAAGTTTCTCAGGGAGAATACGTGTCGGAGAACTACGATGTGATCGTGGTCGGCGGTGGAAACGCCGCCCTGTGCGCGGCGCTCGCGGCGCGGGGAGCCGGCGCCACAGTGCTGCTGCTGGAGCGCTCGCCGGAACATTTCCGCGGCGGAAATACGCGGCACACGCGCAACATCCGGTGCTCGCATGCCTCCGCCGATCAGTTTTTTTCCGGACCGTATTCCGAGGAAGAGCACCTGCAGGATTTGATCGGGGTGACCGGCGGCCCGGAAAATATGGATCTGGCCAGGATGGCCATTCGCGAATCGAGCACGTTGCCCGCGTGGATGAGCGAGCACGGCGTGCACTGGCAGCAGCCTCTGGCGGGCACGTTGCATCTGGGGCGGACCAATCGCTGGTTTCTCGGCGGCGGCAAAGCGCTGCTGAATACCTACTACCAAACCGCCAGGCGCATGGGCATTCAAGTCCGCTACAACTCAATGGTCGAAGACCTGGTGATTGAGAACGGCCGGTTTGAAGCCGTAAAACTTCAAAACGAAAACGGCGGCGAGTTAATTCGCGGGCGCGCCGTGGCTGTGGCGGCGGGAGGCTACGAGGCCAACATCGAATGGCTGAAACGCCACTGGGGCGACGCCGCCGAAAATTTTATCGTTCGCGGCTCACCGTACAATGACGGCACATTGCTCGCTTCGCTCATGAAGAACGGCGCGAAGACCATCGGCGATCCCAAAGGTTTTCATGCCATCGGCGTCGATGCGCGGGCGCCGAAATTTGATGGCGGGATCGTCACGCGCCTAGATTCGACTCCCTTCGGCATTGTGGTGAACCGCGATGCGCGCCGCTTCTACGACGAGGGCGAAGACATCTGGCCGAAGCGCTATGCCATCTGGGGAACGCTGATCGCCGGACAGCCAGGGCAGATCGCGTACTGCATCGTGGACAGCAAAACGATTGACCGCTTCCTTCCGCCGATGTTCAAACCGTTTCAGGCAGCAACGCTCGAAGCGCTGGCGCCGCAACTGGGCCTCGATGTTCGCACCTTCGCGGAAACACTCGGCGAATACAATCGCGCCGCCGCTGGAAACACGGAAGTGCGCATGGACCGCCTGGACGGCCTGAGCACGCGCGGTATCACGCCGCCCAAGAGCAACTGGGCGCTGCCCATCGACCGGCCGCCGTTTTACGGGCTGCCGCTGCGGCCGGGAATCACCTTCACCTACATGGGCGTGGCGGTGGACGAATGCGCGCGCGTGATCGACGGCCGCGGAAAGCCCTTCGCAAATGTCTTCGCGGCTGGAGAAATCATGTCCGGAAATATCCTGACCAAAGGCTACCTCGGAGGATTCGGCCTGACCATCGGCTCGGTCTTCGGCAGGCTGGCGGGCAGAGAGGCGGCGGCCAGTGTCCGGGTCTGAACTATTTGAGGAAGCCAACCGGCAGTTGGTGATCTGCAATGCGTGCCGCTATTGCGAGGGCTACTGCCCGGTGTTTCGCGCGATTGAAACGCGGCGCGATTTCCAGCAGGGCGACGTCTTTTATCTTTCCAACCTTTGCCATGACTGCCGCGCCTGCTTCTACGCTTGCATGTACACGCCGCCGCACGAATTTGCCATCAACATTCCGCAGATTCTGGCGGCGTCGCGCGTGGAGACTTACCGCCGCTGGAGCTGGCCAGGATTTCTGGGGCGCGCGTTCAAAAATCGCGGCGTGACGGTGGCGCTGGCCGTGGGAATGGCCGCGCTCGTGGCCATTCTTGCGCTGGCTTTCATTTCGCCGGCCAATCTGTTTTCTGCTCACGTTGGGCCAGGAGCCTTTTACGAAGTGGTCCCGTATGCCGCGATGGTGGCCGGCGCGCTGATTTTGTTTTTCTACGGCATTGCCGTGTGGCTGCGTGGCGGCGCGCGCTTCTGGTCGGAAACGCGGGGTGCGTTGAACGAGCGGGGCGATTGGAAAACGCTGGCCTCCGCGGTGGGGGCGGCGCTCGGATTGCGCTATCTAAAGGGCGGCGGTCCGGGATGCTTTTACCCGGACGAGCGGCCGTCTTCCGTTCGCCGGTTTTATCACTCGCTGACTTTCTGGGGACTGGCGAGCGATTTTGTTTCCACGACGCTGGCGTTTATTTACCAGGATTTTTTGCACATCCTGCCGCCCTACGCGCTGTTCAGCGCGCCGGTTGTTTTCGGCACGATCGGCGGTGTGGCGCTGCTGCTTGGAACGGGCGGACTCATTTATTTCAAATGGAAAAGTGACCGCGAGCCCGCTGCGGCCGGAGCTTCCGGCATGGATTACGTTTTTCTGGTGACGCTCGGGCTGACGGCGCTCACCGGCCTCGTCACGTTGATCCGTCGCGAGACTTCCGCGATGGGCACCCTTCTGGTGCTGCACCTGGCTTGCATCGCGGCGCTTTTTATTTCCGCGCCCTATGGAAAATTCGTGCACGCCGTGTATCGAACGCTGGCTCTGGTTCGCTATGAGGTCGAGCAGAACGAACCGCATCAACACGTTGGGCACTGAGCCGCGACGCCGCCCAGGCATCGAATAGCAAACCCTGAGTGGCTGAATGAGATTGTGGGATATCGCGATCTTGAAATGGCCAGCGGCTAAAGCCGCATTCAAGCTGCGCACTTCATGGCACGGCTGAAGCCGTGCCCTACAAAGATTCGCCGAATGCGATTGCGGCGTTACCCTGCAATTGGCGGTTGTCATGCAAGCCAGCGCTGTTCCGCAAAACCCGAAACCAAAGAATTGGCTCTTTCGTCCACTTCATTATATAAAGCCCGGTACGGGTGTATCGGGCGGTTATCGGGCTGAGAGAAGGCAACCATCAAAGGCAAAGGCTTCCGGGAGGGCAGGGATGCGAAGTATGACACGCACAATGATGTGGTCACTGGTAGCGCTGATCTGTTTCATTTCGCGACCGGCAGTTGGCGCGCCGCAGAGCGCGTCCGCAGCGAAGGTTCAAGTCGACAGGAGCAGCATCGGCGGCGTGGTTCTGAATGTGAATGGCGCCAAGCCGGAGGCGGGCGTGTGGGTACTCGCAGAGACAAAATCCCTGCCGGTCCCCTTCCGCAAGATTGTGGTCACCGACGATCAGGGACGCTTCCTGGTTCCGGACCTGCCGGAGGGAGCCTACGAGCTATGGGTGCGCGGCTACGGGCTGACGGACTCCGACCGCGTCAAAGCAGCGCGCGGCCAGACCGTGAAGCTGCAGGTCGCTAACGCCGCGACTCCACAGGAAGCGGCGAAGATCTATCCTGCCAGTTATTGGACGTCGCTGATTCAGCCTCCCACAGGAAGCGATCTCCCTGCCAGGTACAAGACCACGGAAGAATGGCTTGGGGACCAGAGGAACGGCTGCAATCACTGCCATGAACTCGGCATGGTCGCCACGCGCCGCTATACCACCGTTGAAGATTGGGATGCTGTCTTCTCTCGCGCCAAGGCGATGCATCAAGAGCTTAATTTTCTCGGCAAAACTACCGTGGAGAAGGTTCTTGCCGATTGGGGCACTCGCATTGCGGCGGGAGAAGTTCCCCCCGCTCCGCCGCGTCCTACCGGCATCGAGCGCAATGTGGTCATATCCCAATGGGACTGGGGAGCTTCGATATCGTTCATCCATGATCTGGTCGCTACCGACAAGCGCAATCCGACGCTGTACCCCTATGGGAAAGTCTACGGCGGTGATCGAACCGGTGGCGGCAGATTGTGGATTTTGGACCCGGTGAAGAACACGGTCGAAGGGCTTAACCTCGAACCGCGGAATAAGGACCATGGTTTCTCCCTGACAAAGGACTACTACCACGGCGCGGAAGAAGAGCAAGCGTACATGGGGGAAGACAAAGAATGGATGGATAGTCCGCACAACCCCATGATGGATGAAAACGGCAAAGTGTGGATGACCGAGCAGATTCGCGCCGGCGGCAAGCAATACTATCCAGCTTGGGCCAAGAGCACGATCGCCACGGAGACCAACAACCCCGAGGAGATCGATATCGCGTACAACCTCCTGTCCAAGAACGGCAACAACATGGAACTCGGTTACTACGATACCAAGACCAATAAGTTCGTTACTGTCGACACCGCCTACAACACCCACCACCTGCAGTTCGATTGGCAAGACCGGATTTGGACGGACGGCGGCGGCAACGCGATGGGTGAACTGGACACCAAAAAGCTGGATCTCAATAATATCCAGGGAACTGAGGTAGCTGCTCAGAAGACGTGGATGCGGATTGATATGGACACCAAGAAGATGATCCCCGGAACGGGCTATGGCGTGGCGATCAGCCCCATCGACGGCACCGTTTGGGAAACCTCTCCGCAAGCGATTGGCCCGGCGAACAAGGTGTACATGCTCGATCCAAAGACGAACAAATTCAAAGATTACCCGCTGCCTGCTCCGGGACGCTTCCCGCATGGCATTGACTTCAGCACGGACGGGAATGTTTGGGTCTCGCTCGGCAGCGGTCATCTTGGCCGCCTGGACGTTAAGACCGGCCAGTGGAAATTCTGGGAAAACCCGGGAGTAAAATTTAAGGGGACCGGCAGCGAAACCGGCACCACCGATTTCCCCTACTTCCTGTGGGTAGATCAATTCAACGCGTCGGGGCTTGGCAAGGACACCGTGATCGTCACGGGAACCGCTTCCGACGCCATGTTCATCTTCGATCCCAAGACGGAAAAGTTCAGCGTGTTCCGCGTTCCTTTCCCGTTGCCGTTCTATACTCGTGGCCTGGATGGCCGAATTGACGACGCTAACGCCGGATGGAAGGGCCGCGGGATCTGGGCGACCTACAGCTCCTACATGCCGAAATTCACGGAGACGCGGATGGGTTCGGTGAATCACATTCAAATACGGCCGAATCCGCTGGCGAATTGAATTGAAGTAGCACCGATTTCAGGGCGAGCACAGGTTTCAAGGCTGCGGAATAGAATCTCGTTTTGTCATTCTGAGCGAAGCGAAGAATCTCTCTGGGTTTCTTGCTCGTACTGAAATCGAAGAGAGATTCTTCGCTTCGCTCAGGATGACATCGTGTTATTTTTCGGCGGTTTGTAAGTCCTGCGGATTTCTGTAAGCCGAACAGAAAACTTTCCGCGGCCGGAAATCAGGCCCGGTGGAAAGTGTTGCAGTCGAAATCTGAAATCTCAAATTTGAAATTTCAGATTTGAAATGCCGAAATCATGTTTTCCCTGAGGCAACGGTAACCATGCGACCGAGGCGTCTGACTGTTACGGCAACGCTCGCTGTGGCGGCTCTAGCGATTCTTTCGCTCGCGATCGCTCCCGCGCACTCTCAGAGCCCGGAAACCTTCAAGGCGCGCCTGTCGCCGGTGCCCATCAGCGTCGCGATGATGTCCACCATCGCGGGAACCGGAGCGCTCACCGCGACTCTGTCCGGCAAGCAGCTTACGATTCAGGGAACATTTGAAGGCCTGCGTTCCGCCGCCACCACCGCGCAAATTCATCGTTCGCCGAAGGGAATTCCGGGACCGGTGATTCCGAACCTGTCGTTGACGGTGACCAATGCGATGAAAGGGACCGTGAGCGGCACCCTCGAGCTGTCGACGGACCAGATTGCCGACTTGCGCGGCGGCCGCCTGTATGTGCAGATTCAGTCCCAGGGCGCGCCCGACGGAAATTTGTGGGGATGGATTTTGCAGTAGGCTCGGCACCCGGCTAGAAACGCCCACATGAGAACTGGGCGCTACACTGCTCCAACCACTAGGACACTTCATGAACAGTCGATTGCGGCGTCGAGTCTGGCAAGTCTTGTTCGCTGTCGGCGGGTGCGCTGTGGTTGCGGCGGCCGGAGTCGCCGTGACAGCAATGGCCGGCGCGCAGCAGCCTGCGCCCTCCGGTCCTTTCACCGCCGCCCAAGCCGGCGCCGGGCGCGCGCTCTACACGTCCACGTGTTCGGCCTGCCATCTGGCCAACATGCAGGGGACTTTTGAAGCGCCGCCGCTTTCCGGTGCGAATTTCCTGAACACCTGGCGCAACCGCGCCGCGAGCGAGCTGGTAAAAAAAATCCGCACCTCCATGCCGCTCAGCAATCCCGGATCGCTTACCGATGAGGATGCCGCGAATCTCACCGCGTTCATCCTGCAGTCAAATGGCGCAAAAGCGGGAACGCAGACCCTGACCGCGGATACGCTGGTGTCGATCGGAGCTGTCGCAACGGGTGGAGCGCCGCCGGCCGCAGCGCAAACTGCGGAGGAAGGTGCAGCGCCGCGAGCCGCAAGCGCGCCTCTCGGCCTGCTCGTTGCCGGTGAAGTAAAAAACTACACGCCGGTGACCAACGAGATGCTGCTCAAGCCCGATCCCGCCGACTGGCTGATTGTGCGCGGCGGTTACATGGGCTGGAACCACAGCGCGCTCTCACAGATCAATCGTGACAACGTGAAGGACCTGCGGCTGGTGTGGTCCTGGAGCATGCATGACAGCGCGGCGGCTAACGAGCCGACCCCGCTGGTCCACAACGGCGTCATTTACCTGGTCAACACCGACAATATTTTGCAGGCGCTCGACGCGCGCACCGGCGACCTGATCTGGGAAAACCACATGCGCCCGCCCAAAAACCAGGCCGGCGGCACCGGCGCGATGCGCAACATGGCCATCTACCAGGACAAAGTTTTCGCGGAAACGACGGACGCGCACCTGTTTGCACTCGACGCGCGCACCGGCAAAACGGTTTGGGACGCCGTCGTCGGTGACAGCAACAAGGGCTACGGCAGCTCCAGCGGGCCGATCATCATTCACGGCAAGGTGATTCAGGGCGAGAACGGGTGCGATCGCTACAAGAAGGATGAAAAGGAACAGGGCTGCTTCATCAGCGCTTTCGATCCGGACACTGGAAAGCTGCTGTGGCGTTTCAACACCATCGCGCGCGTGGGCGAACCCGGCGGCGACACATGGGGCGACCTGCCCAACATGCTGCGAGTTGGCGCGGAAACCTGGATCACCGGCAGCTACGATCCGGAATTGAACCTGACGTACTGGGGCGTGGCGCAGGCCAAGCCGTGGATGCAGGTAAGCCGGGGCACGCGCGGCGCGGCGCTTTACTCGAGCTCCACGCTGGCGCTCAATCCGGACGAAGGAAAACTGGCCTGGTATTTCCAGCACGTCCAGGGCGAGACGCTGGACTTGGACGAAGTGTACGAGCGCGTGCTCGTGGACATCGGCGACCGCAAAACGCTTTTCACCATCGGCAAGGCCGGCATCCTTTGGAAACTGGATCGCAAGTCCGGAGAGTTTCTGGGCGCGAAGGAAACGCTGTTTCAAAATATTTTCAGCGTGAATGAAAAGACCGGGAAACTTACCTACCGCCCGGACATTCTGGAGCAGGAAATCGGCAAATGGACTCCTGTGTGCCCCAGCACCGAGGGCGGCCACAACTGGCAAGCCATGAGCTACGATCCCGCCACCGAGCGG
>Ga0209168_10000246_pt1 | contig 59754 bp, 55 predicted proteins | sample Coa_R1_FD_187156 | JGI IMG/M metagenome (GOLD analysis project Ga0209168, IMG submission 187156) | Surface soil microbial communities from Centralia Pennsylvania, which are recovering from an underground coalmine fire - Coalmine... | ecosystem: Environmental > Terrestrial > Soil > Unclassified ...
AAGCCTCCTCCGATTGCTTCTGAACTTGCAGACAGGGGACGGCCGAACGGAAAGCAACCGGGCAAAGTAACGGCGTGAAGCACCCCTATCCATCAACCCGAGCCTGCCAGATCAGAAGCTCGATTCCCCCACACGGTCTGTCTGAGCGTAGTCGTATCAAAGGTTCTGCCGATGCGTGCGGCGAGCGCCTCACAAACGCGATACGGACGACGCACAGGTGCGCGTGGTGGATCCTTCGTTGCGCCGGCGATGGCACATCAGTTGCCGCAGATCGGGCTTTCCCAGCCGGCACCTAGATCTTCGGAAAGTCATTTTTCAGCATGAGTTTCAGAATATGCTGTGCGTGTTGCCGACCTGTCTCTGCCTGCCTCCTCGCCTTGCTCTGAACCTGGATTCCCTAAACTGGCGAACGACATCACATTCGGTGAGATTTCGTGCTATGGTACGACTGTAAGTAGTGGGGATTGCTTGGCGTCCCTCTAGGTTAAGAGAATTGCTTCATCTCCCTATGGGCCTTTTACATTCCCGAATCTCACCAGCGAACGCACCAAAGGTATTCTGGCTGTAAAATCCTGCGAGCGGAGACTACGGGTGAGGCAGTTCCAACTGCTAATGTCTGCAGCTGCTGACATTGAGTACTGACCAAAATTCAAGTGCGCACTCCCGACCACGAGAACGCTCCTTCTCTCTTCAATCGAAGAGAGGAACCATCTGCGGATTGGCATGCTCGAAAGACGCAACGAAACACCAAAGTGTTTCTGCTTGGCGTTTTTCTGCCTATCGTCGCAGCCTTCGGCATTTTATACCGGCAAAGATTGTCGGTTCCGTACCATGATGACTACGGGGTGATTCTGTCCTTCGCCAACGAATATGAACAGCTGCAAAGTTTCACTCAAAAGGTTCTAGACATAGCGACTACCCAGAACAATGACTACAAGCTCGGCTTCGTGCACTTCATTATTGCCCTGCAGTTGGAATTCACCGGGCATTTGAATTTCGCTTTTCTGGTCGCCCTAGGCGATTTTCTTTTACTCGCCATCGCGTATTTACTGTGGCACGTGTATCGCCGGGAGGGGAGGACTTTAGATCAACAATTGCTAGAGTTCCTCCCTATAAGTCTCCTTTTTTTCTCACTCACATACTGGGAGAGTGTGAATTGGGCTATGGCGGGACTGCAAAACCTTTCGGTAATTATGTTCAGCCTTCTTGCCATGTACCTCTTAGTTCCGAAAGGCGCAAAGCTGCTTTCATTTCCGGCCCTAATTCTTGGCTGTGTATCTGCGATGCTGGCGGCGTTTTCGTCGGCGAATGGTTTTCTACTGGCTCCAGTAGGTCTGTTGCTGCTTTTACGCAGGCGGGCTTTTGTCGCTTCTGCGTTCTGGTGCATGACCTTCGTGTTGCCCTTCGCAGCCTATCGCTATCACTACATTCCCTATCACGTTTCTGTTGACACCGTACATAGAGGCTCATATTTAGGCAAGGTTTGCTATTATTTCGCGTTCCTCGGTTGTGCGATTCAGCAGCGATGGTTGGCCGCGATCTTGGGACTGGCGGTGTTTGTTGTGTTGCTGCTTGCCGCACGTTCTGGCTTTGAACGGACTAATCCCGTTCCGTTTTATTCGAGCATCTGGATCTTGCTCACGGCGGCCCCAGTCGCCTGGCTGCGCCAGGGTATCGCGTCCCGATACAGCATCTACTCTCTTTTATTGTTGATTTTTTGCTACTGGTTCCTTGCCCAACATATCTCGCAGAGATCGTCTGCGCTCAATCGTCAGCGCTTTTACGCGGTATCGATTGTCATGGCGGCGGTCCTCTCGATTCCCAGCGACATTCTAGCGGACGCACACCTTGGACAGCGGCGGCAGGCAGTGCTCCAGGGCATCGAGAATTATCGCGCGAATCCCGCAATTAACTCCCCTCTTATCGATCCCGAAATAAGGAAAGCTGCCCCGGAGGAAGAGGAGTTCGAAAGGGATACGCTGACCCAAGCCATTGCAGGACATGTCTATGCATTGCCCGCATACTGATGCGCTAGTGGCATTTTTTCTCGCAGACTCTACATTGGTGTGACAGCCCTCGTGCAGAAAAAAGGAGCCGGCTTCTTGGCCGGCTCCTCTCTGATAACCCACGTCTAATGCCTACCGCATATCCGTGCCGGTAGCGTAGGCCTCGCCTCTTCCGCGAACCTTGTCGCTGATATCCTGCACCTTCTCGCCGATGGAACTCCGCAGCTCGGCCCCGCTTTGTGGTGCCAATAGAACTCCGGCTGCGATGCCGAGCCCTACTCCTGCAGCAAAGCTCAAGAAATTACGTAGCGTGTTGTCTTCATTCGGATAAATCGCGCTTCTGGCATCGTCCGCCATACGGCCCGCCCTGTCCGACACGCGGTCGACCGAATCACTCGTCGAGTCCACGATGTAAATGGCGGTTTTCAAAACCGACTTCAAAAGGTTGTTGAGTTTCATCGTCGTTATCCTTTCACCCTCTGCAGCCTAAGCTTTCGCCATCCCGATGTCATTAGGGGAAAGTTTGTACTCAATCGAGGACTAGAACGTACTGCGACTTGAGCGGTACTGCCATTGACTTCCGCGACTCCGGCGGGTGCCGGCCCCTATTGGCCGTCTCAAATTCCCATCTCACCCTTCGCCTTCTTAGGGTGGTCGCGAGGCTCTCCCCTTCACGCCGCGATACAATTATTCTTTGCCCCAAGCTGCATCTCGAGAGGCTCATAAATGACGACCATGCACGACCCGCGCCCGCAAGTCGCTACTGAAATTCCGCAGGTTCCGCTCACCACGGAAGGCTATAGTGTCCTGCATCAAATGCTCCGGCTGCGGTGGCCGTCGTGGCGCGCGCTGCCTGCATCTGAGAAGTCTTCGATCGTGCGCGAGGCTACTGCGGCTCTATTAGCCATGGAGAAGCGTTCTCCCGGCCAGTCTGCTCTTTACTCCCTTATTGGTCACAAGGGCGATCTGATGCTGATCCACTTTCGCAACACCTTCGCCGATCTGAATCAGGCCGAACTTCAGCTAGCCAACCTGCGCCTGTTCGACTACCTCGAACCCACCACTTCGTACCTCTCGATCATCGAGCTTGGCCTCTACGAATCCACTCTGAAGATCTACAAGGAGCTTACCGATCAGGGGATCGAACCGCACTCCGACCAGTGGAAAGCCGAGATTGAATGCAAGCTCAATCGTCATAAGGAAGCTATGCATCCACGCCTCTTTCCCGAAATTCCGCCCAACCGATACGCATGTTTCTATCCCATGGACCGTCGTCGCGGTGAAGACAAAAACTGGTACACATTACCGATTGAAGAACGTGCCCGCCAGATGAATGAGCACGGTCTGGTTGGTCGTCGCTACGCCGGAGAAGTGAAGCAGATCATCAGCGGTTCTATCGGATTCGATGATTGGGAGTGGGGCGTTGACCTCTTTGCTGATGAGCCACTGGTCTTCAAAAAGCTCATCTACGAGATGCGTTTTGACCAAGTCAGCGCCGTCTACGCATTGTTCGGCCACTTCTATGTAGGAGTGAGAGTCCCGGCTGCGAAGTTGGAAAACCTTCTCGCCGGAGAGTTGCCAGAATAACGCCGAGAAAGATCTTCACCACGGAGTCACAGAGACACGGAGAACAGCTTCTGAGATGTTTTCTCTGCATCACCGTGGCTTTCCGGTGAATTTATCGGTTCAACCCATAAATCGGAGAAGCAAATGTCCACTCTCGGCCTTATCGAATACAAGGATGCCAGCCCGGAAGTCCGCGCCGTCTATGACGACATCATGGCCACTCGCAAAACAGACTGGATCAATAACTTCTGGAAAGCGATTGCACACGACCCTGCCACGCTGAAGCGCACATGGGAAGACATCAAGCAGATCATGGCGCCGGGCGCGCTCGACCCGCTAACGAAAGAGTTGATTTATGTTGCTGTCAGCGTCACCAACCAATGCCACTATTGCATTGCCTCACACACGGCATCGGCGCAAAAGAAGGGTATGACCGACGCCATGTTCAAAGAACTGATAGCAGTCGTGGGAATGGCCAATGAGACTAACAAAATGGTCACCGGCTATCAGGTCGAGATCGACGAGCAGTTCAAGCCCCGTCGCTAATCTCTCAGTGGGGTCTATTTGACACTGCGCTTTGCTGCTCGCTTCGACGGCGGTATTACACCCTTTTCCGGATGTTCCTTCTCGATCACGTCGGAAAGTTTGTGCAACGGTTTGTCGCCTGCCGAGGAAAACTGCGGTCCATCTTCAGGCACGGTCAGCCCTTGGGCGGTGTACATTGCTTCGTTAAAGGTCGATCCCGAGTTCGCCGCGGCTACCGCAAACAGTCCGTGCGGTACTCCATTGTTGAATCCCGTCGCGATGTAGTCCCCGACCATCAACCCGTTCTGCGAGTTGGGCAACCAACTGAGTTTCATCGGTCCCGCCAACTTCACTCCAGCGTTCCAGGTTGTTCCACCATTGTGAGACGAGATGTATCCGACAAAAAGCTGGCAGGTCGACGTGGTGCAGTTAGACTTTGGATAGGCATAGAAGTGTATGGCAACATGCGCCGTCGCACCTGACGTAGCTGGATCAATCCCGATGCCTGGAATGAAGTGATCCAGCGTGCTGGTAGTAGGATCAATCGGAATACGCGTCACTTTCGACCATGTTGTGCCGTTGCTTGACGTGCTGTAGACCAGATCGTTGGTCGAACAGCCGCTGCGGAAGCGACAGTCTTCCCACACCACCCAAACGGTTCCGGCACCATCGACAGCGGCGGACGGCAGGGGCCCGCTGCGGATACCTCCGGCGTCAGTGTGGGTCTGAATGCCGGCAATCGTCACCGTCTTCGACCACGTCTTTCCGCCGTTGGTCGAACTGAACGACGACATTGAGTTCGTTTCGATCGGTACAACGACCGTTCCGTTAGGCTGCACCAGCGGCTGGCCTCCAATGCCGAAAGCATGGTCGGCAGTCGGGGTAGCCGGCCCCCACGTGAGACCGCCATCGGTGGACGTGCTCATCAGAATTCCATCGCCGGTGAAGGGGTTGTCCCACTCCACGTAGCAATTGCCGTAGAACGGGCTCGTCGAAGTGCTGTCGCACACGATCCAGTTCTTGTCTGAGCTGGCCACTTTAGGACCAACGTTTACTGGATTGTTCCAGGTAAATCCACCGTCGGTAGAGCGGCTTACCACCACAGCCGGAGTCTCGACGGTATTCGAAATTGGAAGCGACGCGATCATCCACACGTCGTGCTTCGCGTCGAAAGCGACCGCAGGATCGCTGGCCGCGTCGTACGGACCGTTGCCGTTGCCTTTGGTGAGTCCTGGCAGAAATCCATGCGACCACGAAGTTCCCCCATCGGTCGAGGTCGCCCAGCCTATCGCCGTGGCTCCGCCCGGTTCGATGCGCCCGGTCTGGAAGGCCGCCACTAGAGTGCTGCCGTTCGCCAGCATGTGCGGCTCAACTTCCGTTGCATGCTGCCCGGGCCCGACAGTGAACGGGTCGGAACTGATTTGCGTGAGAGTGGCAGCAGGAGCAACTTGGGCGCGCAGGAGCAAAGACTGCATCAGCAGACCGCCGAATGCGATTGCCAGCAGGGCAGAGAAGGTCCGTCCAAAACAATAACCACAGAGAATGCGATTCATTGAGCTTCCTTGCTTACCGAGAGGGTGAATTTCACTCCGAGTCGCCACGAAAATGGACACTGCATCTGCGGGAGCTGAATCTTTCGGCGCGAACAGTCTCGATCGTGCCGCTGAACATATCCCGGCTCGGGATCCGTGTCAATGTGAAGAGTTTTGCAGCCCTGGCCTGAGTGTGACCATCCACTCGTCGACTCGACCCACTCGGCGCGAGAACGCGTGTTCGATGGAAAGCCAAGCCGGTCCAGTGCGCTGGAGTCTGCATGAAGAAGCTCCACACGTCGGAATTAACGGTGCCAGCCACCGCTCCATAATTGTGATCAAGATTGGGAAAGACTCTTAGGCGGACCGGGAATCCATTGGCAGCAAGCAGGTCTCGCGTACTCTGAGCCTGCGCAACGGTGAAGAACTCGTCGTGGTCACCGATGTAGATGGCGAACGGGATCTTCCTCTTGGCCTGCTGTACGATCCAGTCATATTCGGGAGTGATGACTGCGGCAAACACTCCTCCCCCGGCGAAGTATTGTGAATCCAGCATACCGGCGTCAAAAACGGTATAACCCCCCGCCGAGAATCCGAATAGGTAGATGTGCTTGGAATCGATCGCCCATTCCTGTCCCACGGTACCCATAATGAGGGGATATAGCTGCGGTGCTACCGCAGTTTCGAAATTGCCTCCCAGAGGCAGGGTCGGTCCCACAAGGATGATGCCGTTTTGCTCCGCGTAGTCCTTCCATTCTCCAATCATGTCGGGACCTTTTCCACCGCCTCCATGGATCAGCAGAATTGCGGGTGCGGGATGGCCCGTCAACGAAGAAGGCGCGAACACATAAAACGGATAGACGGCTTCCTGGAATTTAACTTGTCGTTGCTCGAGGCCTGGAACTTGCGGAAACTGCAGACTGGCTTCTTTGGTGGAACTGCCGCAGCATGTACATGCCGCAAGAGCGAGAAGACATATCCCTTTGTTGGCGAGGCTTGCCGTCATGGCGCATCCCCGTTTGTATTTTCGACCGACTGTAAGTCTAAATTATGCCGATCAACGTCGCGTTTCGTGGTTCTGTCCCTTCGCTTTACGCGCCTTGAACTCGCATTGTTTCATGTCGACCTTCCGCCCGCGAAATCGGACTCCCTCTGCCTCTAGACGAAAACGCTGCTCGAGCGCCGAGTCCCCGGTAAGCTTGATCTGTCCTCCAGCGCCCAATACCCGCTGCCACGGCAACCCGAATCCTCTTCGCAATACTCTGGCCACCAGCCGCGCCGCGCCGGGATAGCCAGCCATCTTGGCCACTCCGCCGTAAGTGGATACCTTGCCTCTGGGGATCGCTCGAATTGCGCGTTCGATGCGTAGACGCATCAGGCCGGCCGCATCTGGATTCATCTTCGACTTTGCCATCTGACTTGTTTGGTAGAAGCCGGAGGCGTACAAAAGGCCGGACCCATGGTCGGAAACCCGGCCTTTTAAAGGAAAAAGTATCGCCGTAAGGATCGAACGCAAGACATAGAGCGGCATCAACCGCCAGAGCGGACTTTTTTACGCGGCCTTGCGATAGGCTTCCAGCGCTGCATATTCCGAATCGTACACTTCGAAAACAGTCAGTAGCTTCGTAACCTGCAGCAAATCGCCTACGCGCTTGGTGAGGTTCGCTAGCTTGATCGTTCCTCCGGCGTTATGGGCCGTTGTATGCAGCGCCACCAGCGTTCCCAACCCGCCCGAATCGATGTAGTTGACTTCGCCCAGATTCAGCACAATCTTCTTGGCGCCGTCTGCGATCGACTTTTTCACTTCGTCCCGCAGCAGCGACGACTCTTCGCCAAAAACAATCCGCCCGTTGCACTGAATCACCAGGATTCCGTCCACAGTGCGCTTTGTAAGTTTCAATTGCATCAACGATCCTCCTCCGCAAATTCGGTGTGGTCCAGCCTATCGCGTACGCCGAACCTAAGCAACTTGTTGCTCGTTCGGCCCGTATTGGGCTTTCTGAGACCTGCGTTTGCTCTGTCCCAGAACCAATCCCGATCCCGTATAATCGAGTCTTCGCCGCATGAGCTATACCGTTCTGGCCCGCAAATACCGCCCGCAAAAGTTCTCCGAGGTCATCGGGCAAGAGCACGTCACCCGAACGCTTCAGAACGCCATTGAGCAGGGACGCAGCGCCCATGGCTACATTTTCAGCGGGCATCGCGGTATCGGGAAGACAACCGTCGCCCGCATCCTGGCGGCAGCGCTGAATTGCCGTTCCAAGGATCATCCAGTTCCCGAGCCATGCGGCGTTTGCGAGTCCTGCACCGAAATCCGGGCCGGAAACTCTGTTGACGTCATTGAGATCGACGCCGCCACCAACCGCGGTATCGACGAAATCCGTGAACTGCGTGAGGCCGCGCGCTACCGTCCGGCTCGCGACCGCTTCAAGATCTATATCCTCGACGAAGCGCATCAGATCACCGATGCCGCATTCAATGCGTTGCTGAAGACGCTGGAAGAGCCGCCGGATCACATCGTGTTCATGCTCGCGACCACGCAGCCGGAAGACATTCCGCAGACGATCCGCTCGCGTTGCCAGCACTTCAGCTTTCGTGCGGTTAAATTCGATGACATCGTTGGGCAGCTCCGCGACCTGGTGACGCGTGAAAAGATCGACGCCGATCAGGATGCTCTTGCGCTCCTCGCGGAAGCCGGCGATGGCTCGATGCGAGATGCTCTTTCCATCCTCGATCAGGCAATCGCGTCGTCCACGGGCAAGATCACCGCGGATTCGGTGCGCAACCTGGTCGGAGCGGCTCCGGCTCATATTCTCGAACAGGTCATGCAGGCGGTCTCCGATTCGAAGAGCGAAGAGGTTCTCCGGCAGGTTGACCATCTCATCAGCGAAGGACATAGTCCGACGCACTTTGCCCGTCAGTTGGTGAGGTTTCTGCGCAATGCCACTGTGGCCAAGATTGCCGGCAAGGATTCCGCTTTACTGCAGATCTCGAGCGAAGAACGGGAGCGTGTGGCGCGGGTGGCCGGTCTCTTCAGTGAAGAAGATCTTACGCGGCATCTGCAGATTATGCTGCGCACTCACGGCGAGTTGGGATACAAGCAGGAACAGCGCTTCCACCTTGAGTTGGGTCTGCTGAAAATGGCTCATGCGCAGAGGCTGATCCCGATTGAGCAACTGTTGAGTGACGTTTCGGCCGCGCCGTCCGCCGGTACTCGGAGGCCGTCCGCTCGCCCGGCAATCGTGGGCAGCAGTCCTGATCCCGAGACGCGCCGTCCTGAGCCCCCTGCCGCTCGCCCGAATTATGTGAGCCCCTTCGCCGCCGATTCGGCGAGGAAGGGAACTCCGCGCCAGGAGGATTCCACCGCATCAACTCCATCTCCGGGGCCGCGCATCGTTGCCCAAGCCAGCCAGTCGGAACCCGTGATCATGGGTTCGGCCGCGCCGGCAACGCAGCGCGAAGCCAATGCCGTTGCAGAATCCCGGATAGAGGCGAACTATCTTTCGAACCCTGCGGTCGCAGTCGCCGAGCCTGATCCGCTACCGGAAACAGAAGTCGTCCCGGACGTTTCCGCCGCGGTGAGTCCGCCGTTGTCTTCGGATCCAATCGAGCGCTTGCAAACCGCGGTCTTGCAGGCCTTAACGGACACGAATCAGCGTATTCTGGTCTCGATGTTGTCGTCCGGCGACTGGAGCATTCAGGGTAACGATTTGGTCATCAAGGTAGCCGAGTCGCAAACCGTTGTTGATATGTCATTGGGCTCGGAAGGGAAGCGTATCGCGATCGCGGCCGCGAGCGGTATCGCAGGGCGAGCTCTGAAGCTAAGAGTGATCCCGGGAGCGAGCGTTCAGGAGAAGAAGGACAAACTCCCACTGGGTCCGGGCCCGGGTGGACGTGGCCGGGCCGAGCAAGATCCAATCGTGCGTCGGATGCAAGAAAAGTTCGGCGCACAGATCAGAACGGTTATTGACTACCGTGAAAAACGCTGAAAGGAAATTGGGGATTTGTAATTACTACTCTGGTGATCGCACAGTTCATTGCGACGCAGTTCAATAGATTCGTCGATTGTTGGTTTCTTCATTGACCTGATTACAAAATTACCCGATTTACAAAATTCACTCATGGGCGGATTCAACCTTCAAGATCTGATGGCGAAAGCCAAAGCGCAAGCCGATTCTCTGCAAAAGAAGATGCAGGAGACCATCGTCGAGGCGTCCTCTGGCGGTGGCGCAATCAACGTGAAAATGGACGGACGCAAGCAGCTAATCAGTCTGCGAATCGATCCGGAGGCCGTGAAATCAGGTGACGTCGAAATGCTGCAGGACTTGGTCTTGGCCGCAGTCAACGAGGCCGCCCGCAAGGTCGATTCGCAAATGCAATCTACTCTCGGAGGAATGCTCGGTGGTCTGGGCATTCCCGGCCTGTAGCGTTACGGTAAATTCAAGGTCTTGCTATCCTGAGCAAGGTAAAGAGCCTGCCCTGCGCTTGTCGAAGGGCTATGCAAGCACCAAGCACTCTCGGCTTCTGGCAACCGTCAACGAGGCCACCCGCAAAATTGACGTCCAAATGCGAGCGCTGTTAATTACTGACTACGTCCAGCGGAACCACTTCAAGGCCAGCACGAACGAAATTCCACCCCAGAGAGCCATGACCAGCAAACGCGGCCATTGATGCAGGAGTGGTGTTCCTTCGAGAATGCTCGCACGCAGCGCATCGTTTAGCGCGGTGAGCGGCAGAGCCTTGATTACTGGTTGAATCATGGCAGGGAAATGCTCGTAAGAAAAGAAAACGCCGGAGAAGATCCACATCGGCATCATGACCAGGTTGATCAGACCACTGACACTTTCGATTTTCTGGGCGCGGCTCGCGGTAAGCAGCCCTATGCCGCCAAAGGTCAGCGAGCCGAGTGCCGCGATGAGCGCAATCGAACCCACCGATCCCAGAACGCGCATATGAAAGAAGAGCACGCCAAAGATCAGCAGCAGCCCGACCTCAATGACCATGAGAATCAGCCGGCTTGAAGCCAGCGCCATCAGGAAATCTCCGCGGCGCATGGGGGTTCCCACGAAGCGTTTTAGGAGCTTGCGCTGCCGCATATCGACGAGCGCGAAACCGATGCCCCACATGCCCGAGTTCATCAGATTCATACCCAGCAATCCGGGGATAAGGAAGTCGATGTAGCGCGAGCCCGGCTCGGAAGAGGTCAACGCAGTGACAGCTACAGATTCTTTCCGGCCCGCAGCGGACTGCAAAGCATCGTTCACTTCCGATTTGGCCAGCACACTTTCAGGCCGTGCTGGATCAAACCGGTAGGTGAATCCGCCTTTGGAATCCGGTTCGATCACGAGATCAAACTTACCCAGGCGGAATCCCTGGTGCGCATCGTCTTCATTGAGAACTTGAATCTTGAACTGCTCCTGCTGCGGCGAGCGGCCAAGCAGGTCCTGCGCATCTTTCCAGCCCAAGGACTGCACAATCGCAACCGATGTTGTATTCACGGGCTTGTTGCGGAAGGCTATTCCCAATCCCAGCGCTAGCAGAAGTGGAAAGATGAACACCCAGAACACGACCTCCGGTTCACGCTTGAGCTCAAGCATGCGCGCCATCAGCAGATGGCGATAGCCGGACCAGCGGCCGTTGGGGCGCGGAGACGCCGATTGCGACGGTTTCATTTGAGTCGGTGTCTCTTGGGCTACGCTCATAACTTATATTCAGTCATTTAATCATTTAGACATTTAACCAATTGGAGCCGTCGAAATGATTCAGTCTTTTATTGATTAAATGACTGAATGCCTAAGTGATTCAATTATTCTCTGCGAGCTTCCATCTGTTCAAAAACGCTGCCAGCACTTCCGGCGTAAGTGCCCGCGCGTCTTCGAACTCCCCATTCTTCTGACTGATCACGAGCTTTCCATCGCTACCAGCGACCGCTAGCGCCGGGACGCCCTTGTTCAGCGGAATTTCGTACTGCTTCACAAGGTCGGCATTTTTCTCCTCTTCCGGCCCGAGATCGATGTGCACGACTTCATAGTTCTCCTCGAGAATCGGAGCCAAGTCGGGCCTCTGAAAGGCCAGGTCCAGTACGTGGCAATCAAAGCACCAGTTTGCGCCAAAAACCAGCAGGAGCCGTTTGTGCGCCTTTGCGGCCCGCTCTTCTGCCTCTTTGATCTCCGCGTGCGCGTCGGCATTTGCCGGATAGAGATCTTTCTTCATATTCGCCGGCTGCTTCAGGCGAGGCGCATCGGTTCGCTCCACCGCGATCAATCGCCACTGTCCGTTCTCCTGCTGCCACGATTGATCGTCTGTGACCAAGATAGTCGAACCATTGGATATGCCGATCTCGGCGCGAAAGATAAAGCTGATGTGCCCATGCCGAGGCTCGTTTCGAACAACGTCGACTTTGATCGACCGCGGCTTCACCTTGAGCCAAAAACTGACGTCGGTATAGACATCACTTGTCGCGGAGTTAATTCTGACCTGCGCCGGAGGATCAGCGCGGTAGAAGCCCTTTAAAGCCGAGGCATCCCCGGTGAGCACCGCTGCCTTCCACTGTTCAAACGGCGCAAAGGAATTCGCCGCGTCGGGTGTTTGAGCGAGCCCGATCGAGACACACAGCACGGAAATTGCCGCTACCAAATATGCCACCTTGTTCATGCTACTTATCGCCATAAAGAGATCGTTGATCGTGAATCCAAGAATTGCAGTTCTTTTCGTAAGAAATCTAAAATCTGAGATCTGCATTCTGACTTCTGACTTCTGCATTTCGCCTCACTCTTCCCGCAGATACCGTCCAGTCAGCCTCACGAACACATCTTCCAAGCTCGCCTGACGGGTGGTCAGATGCTGCAGTTGACCGCCTTGTTGATCCACGGCTTCCAATAGCGCGGGAATCGTCAAGTGGGGCTGCTTCACACTTAGAGCAATCAGGCCATCATCTTCGCGCACGGACTCTACACTCGGCAGCGCACGCCACGTCTGCCGTGCGGCGTCCGAATGATTTCCCGTGACTGCAAATTCCACCACATGATGCCCGCCTAAGCGGTTGATCAAGTCCGCTGGCGATCCCTCCGCGATGATTTGCCCGTGATCCACGATTGCCAGCCGGTCACAGAGCTTTTCCGCTTCATCCATATAGTGTGTTGTCAGGAGCACCGTCCCGCCAGTCTGCTGGAAGGCGCGAATGATGTCCCACAACTGGCGGCGGCTCTGCGGATCGAGCCCGGTGGTCGGCTCATCCAGAAACAGGATTTTTGGATTGCACACCAGCGCTGTCGCCACCGCGAGTCGCTGGCGTTGTCCGCCCGAAAGCTTTCCCACCCAGGAGTCCGCCTTTTCCGTGAGCTGCAATTGTCCCATCACTTCCTCGGTGGCCCGAGGCTGGCGATAGAAGCTGGCGAACAGATCGATGGTTTCGCGGACCGTGAGTTTCTCGGAAAGCCGGGTCTCTTGCAGCGAGATACCGAGCCACTCGCGCATCTCGCGCTCGTTTTTGTTCCAGCTATGCCCGAAAATTGAGACCTGGCCGGATGTGGGCTGAAGCAGGCCTTCCAGTATTTCGATGGTTGTTGTCTTTCCGGCACCGTTCGGCCCGAGCAGTCCGAAGCATTCTCCCGCCTCAATTTCAAGGCTAAGGCCGCGCACGGCCTCGACCTTTCCGTCGTAGGTCTTGCGGAGGTCACGGCACTGAATGGCAACTGGCATGGCGGAATCCGATTCGAGGGACGGGGAGTCGGCAGTATACACCGAACATGGTGATCAAGATGGGTCTGCCAAGCACACGGAACTGAGGCACCACCTGTCGATATGTACCTTTGTTACTTCAGTTTTAATGGAGGTGTTCAAAACCGTGATTTCGCTCACAAAGAGCCGTGATGTCGGCCATTTGCCCTGCTGGAGGCTTGAAGGAAGATGTCCTTGGAATGTGACCGTTGAGCACGTTTCCGACCGGACGGCTCGGCGATTGTAACGGGAGGCAGGGAGGTTCTGATGGGCACAACTGAGATCCATGAGCCAGAAGTAATAAAAGAAGTTAAGCCGGCAAGCCGTCCGGGTGCAGCGGTTCTGCCAAAGTCAGACTTGGTGGCAGGGCCGGCAGTCGCACAGAGGATGATGTTCTCCGACAGCTTGCTGGAATTTGGGCAGCAGAAAAAACGCCAAACTTTGGCGACGACTACGTCGTTTATTTTTAATTGCATGGCTGTTGGCCTGATGTTGATCATGCCATTGGTTTTCACCGATACCCTGCCCAAGGCGCAGTTGTTGACCTTCTTGGTGGCTCCGCCTCCGCCACCCCCTCCGCCACCGCCGGCCGCTGAGCAAGTACAGAGAGTGGTGCGTCAGATTCAGACCGATATGCTGAACAACGGACAATTACGCACACCTTCCAAGATTCCGCAAAAAGTACAGATGATTAAAGAAGAAGAAGCGCCGCCGCCATTGGCTGCCACGTCAGGCGTTGTGGGCGGAGTGCCGGGCGGAATTCCTGGTGGACAACTGGGAGGTGTGATCGGCGGTATCGTGAGCGCAACCTCGAATCTCTCCGCGGTACCGAAACTCATCCCGGTTACGCCTCAACGCGTGCGTATCTCGCAGGGTGTGACCCGCGGCTTGCTGATCCATCGCGTCGAACCGAGTTATCCCCCGCTCGCCCGCGCCGCGCGCGTGCAAGGGGACGTGATACTGACCGCGGTAATCAGTGTCAATGGCGAAATTGAAAACCTGCAGTTGGTCAGCGGACATCCAATGCTGGTTCCCGCAGCCATCTCTGCAGTCAAACAGTGGCGTTACAAACCCTATCTTTTGAATGGGCAGCCGGTGGAGGTAGAGACCACGATCACAGTGATCTTCTCCCTCTCCTCGTAAGGGAGAGATTGCCTCTGGGATGCCAGGAGTGTGAACATGTCTGCGGAATATACTTATCGCGTTTCGGCCTGGTGGACGTCCGGCCGCACCGGACTTGCCAAGTGCGAGTCCTCGCCCAATACGATCCACTTCTCGGAAGCTGCTGAGTTGGGAGGCCTGCAGGGCCGTTGGACACCGGAGCAGTTGTTGCTGTGCGCGCTGGCTGGCTGCTTCACGACCACGTTCCATGATATCGCCCGCAGTGCGAAGTTTGATTACACCGATCTCGAAGTGGAGATCGAAGGCAGTGTTCGCCGCACCCGAGGTGCGGGATGCAATTTCAACGAGATCCTGATCCGACCCAGACTCACAGTGCATTCCGAAGATCAGTGTGAAGCCGGGCTAACCCTGTTGCGCCGGACAAAATCGGTATGCATGATTTCGCGCGCCATCACGGTTCCGCAAACTCTGGAGCCGTTGGTCGAAACCGTGAAGCTGCCCGTCGAGGGTTGGACCGTTCAAGATACTGCTGTGAAAATTGGGGTGTGACGCCGGGGCTCGTGTTCAAAACGAGGGGGGGTGAGTATGATGTTCTCCTACAGACTGGTACGTCTGATCGAATCTCACGCCGATGCACTCGCTGGGGGCCTGGAAGAAAAAGTTCAGACCAGTTCCCAAGTCAGTCACTTCAGGACGATCCCGTCGCACGAGTTAAGAGAGCGTGTGTACGAGATCTATCGCCATCTCGGCGAGTGGCTGCTGGGAAAAAATGAACTCGACATCGAGCATCGATATCGTGAAATCGGCACTCGCGGCGCGCATCAGAACGTGCCGCTCAGCGAAGTCATTCAGGCCATTGTTCTTACGAAAGAGAACCTCTGGGAATTCCTGAAAAGCGAAGCGGTGATGGATCGCGCCGTGGAGATCATGGGCGAACTGGAACTGCTTCAGATGCTCGAGATGTTTTTCGACCGTGCCATTTATTATGCCGCTGTGGGGTATGAGGAAGAAGTCACCCGCCACTTGCAGGAAACGGGGGCGTTGCGGGCTAGCTAGGAGAATTTACCAGGAATGTCAATGTCATGGGAGATGGAGTACAAAAAACGGCTGAAGACGGCGGACGAGGCACTGGGGTACGTCAAGTCCGGAATGCGCGTCTACATTCAGCCTGGCTGTGCCGAGCCTGAGACCTTAGTCGAAGCGCTCATGCGGCGCGGACCCAACCTATTTGACGTAGAAATCGTTCACATGATGACGATGGGCTGTGCGCCCTACGTGGCTCCCGAAATGGCGGGCCACTTCCGGCACAATGCCATGTTCATTGGCGGCAATGTGCGCGATGCCATCAACGATGGCCGTGCCGATTACACGCCGATTTACCTGAGTGAGATCGAAGGACTGTTCGAGAGCGGCCAGATGCCGATCGACGTGGCGCTCATCGAAGTCTCGCCGCCCGATTCGCACGGTTTTTGCAGCTTCGGAGTCGGCGTTGATACCACTCTCACCGCCGCGAAGGTTGCGAAACATGTCGTCGCGCAGATCAACGACAACATGCCGCGCACCTATGGCGACAGCTTCATTCATGTCGATGATATTGACGCCTTCGTCGAGTCCTCGCGCCCGCTTTGCGCCATCAAGAGACCGGTTGTCAGCGACCTGCAGGTTGCCATTGCGCGCAATGTCGCGGGCCTGATCGAAGACGGCGCGGTTCTGCAAACCGGCATTGGAGGTATTCCGGATGCCGTGCTGCCCATGCTGATGGACCGCAAGGATCTGGGCGTCCACAGCGAATTGGTCTCCGACGGGGTTATTCCACTGATCGAAGCCGGAGTGCTCACCGGCGCGCGCAAAAACTTCAAGCCGCGCAAAATCATCCTGGGATTCGCGTTGGGCACAAAGCGGCTGTTCGAGTTCATGGATAACAATCCCATCTTTGAATTCCATCCCACGGCGTACACCAACGATCCCGGACTGATCGCACGCAACGACAAAATGGTGGCGATTAATTCTGCCATCCAGGTCGATCTCACCGGTCAGGTCTGTTCCGATTCGATTGGTAGCACATTTTACAGCGGGATCGGGGGTCAGGTCGACTTTATCCGCGGTGCATCGCGCTCCAAGGGCGGCAAGCCGATCATCGCGATCTCTTCGACCGCAAAGCACGGAACCATTTCTAGGATCGTGCCTGTGCTCGATCCTGGTGCGGGCGTGGTTACATCGCGTGGTTTGGTGCGTTATGTCGTCACCGAATATGGGGTCGCTTATCTTCATGGCAAGTCGATTCGTGAACGCGCGAAAGCGCTGATTGAGATAGCGCATCCCGACTTCCGTGCGGAACTTTGGGAGTCCTGCGAGAAAACGAACTGGTTGAAGCACACTCCAGCCATGCAAGGAGCTGCTGTAACCAGATAGACGAGAGGGAGACGAATATGGCGGGTCCGGCGCGCGGGAAAGTCACAATCGATGTCGAGGAGTGCAAAGGATGCGGGCTCTGCGTCGAATCGTGCCCGCCAAAATGCCTCGAACTTTCAGCTGAGTTAAGCCATTATGGCGTGCATCCGGCGCGCTACACCGGGCACGATTGCACGGGATGCGGGATCTGTTTCTATTGCTGTCCGGAGCCGGGAGCGATCGAAGTTTATCGGTTGGCTGCTCCTCCAAAGGTTGTGGCCGCACAGGCGCAGGCAGGAGGGGAACATGCGGCAGCTTTGTAAAGGCAACGTTGCGGTTATCAAAGGCGCAGTGCTGGCCGGGTGCCGCGCTTACTACGGATATCCCATCACCCCCGCCAGTGAAGTTGCCGAAGCCGCGGCCCTGTACTTTCCTGAAGTTGGCGGAACTTTCGTACAGGCCGAGAGCGAGACGGCGTCGATCAACATGGTGTACGGGGCGGCGTCCGCTGGAGTTCGCGTGATGACGGCGTCGTCAGGCCCCGGACTTAGCTTGATGCAGGAAGGCATCTCGTATCTCGCCGGAGCCGAGTTGCCCTGCGTGATCGTCGATGTCATGCGCGGAGGCCCGGGCCTCGGCAACATCGCTCCTGAGCAGAGCGATTATTTCGCCATGGTCAAGGGCGGAGGCCATGGCAACTACCGGAATTTCGTGGTTGCTCCGGCGTCGGTGCAGGAGATGGCGGACCTCACAATCCTTGCCTTCGAGTTAGCCGACAACTACCGTAATCCAGCGATTGTGCTGACCGATGGGTTCGTCGGCCAGATGATGGAACCGCTCGACCTCCAGTATCGCGAGATCGTGGCGCCCCCGAAGCCCTGGGCCGTGCAGGGAACTGCGGGCACCCGCCAGAACATGATTAGCTCGATCTTCCTCGAGTCGGACGATCTGGAAGCGCACCAGCGGAAAATGGAAGCCAAGTACATTCGCGCACAACAGCATGAAACTCGCTGTGAGCAGTACCTCACCGAAGATGCCGACCTGATCGTGGTCGGCTACGGGATCATTTCGCGCGTGTTGCGCTCTGCGGTGGATGAAGCGCGCAAGCAAGGAATCAAGGTCGGATTATTCCGTCCGATTACTCTGTGGCCGTTCCCGTCGAAAGAACTGGCCAAAGCCGCGCTGCATGTCGAGAAACTACTGGTTGTCGAATTGAGCAACGGACAGATGGTGGAAGACGTCCGCCTTGCTCTCGAGGGCAAGCGCCCGGTCGATTTTTATGGACGCGTCGGCGGTAACGTGCCGAGCGTGGAAGAGTTGCTGGCGAAGATCGAAGAGCAGGTAGGGAGTGCAGTGTGAATATGCTTAATACAGCCATTCAAGACTTGTCATTCCGAGCTCAGCGAGGAATCGCTACACCTGGCACTACTGCTGATGGTAGGGATGCTTCGACTTCGCCAGAATCTCGCGTTGCTCGATTCCGTCTACGCTCAGCATGACATCAGAGGGAGCCTGTCAATGGCAGAACGCAACGTATCTCTGGAAGAACCGAAGGTGACGAACAACGAATACGAAGTCGTCCACTCCAAGTCGGACGTCTTTTATCCCATGTACGAAAGAAAGACGGACCTCCGTCACCAGACGCACTATTGCCCAGGTTGCGGCCATGGCGTCGCGCACAAACTGATTGCCGAGGCCATTGAAGATCTCAAACTCCAGGACCAGACGATTCTCGTGAGTCCGGTCGGTTGCTCGGTCTTCGCCTATTACTACTTTGATGTTGGGAATGTTCAAGTCGCACACGGTCGCGCACCTGCAGCCGCGACCGGACTGAAGCGCGCTTGTCCGGATAAGATCGTCATCGCCTATCAGGGTGACGGAGACCTAGCGGCGATTGGTACCGCCGAAATTGTGCATGCTGCCAACCGTGGCGAAAAGATCAGCGTCTTCTTCGTGAACAATGCGATCTACGGCATGACCGGCGGCCAAATGGCTCCTACGACGCTGGTCGGACAGCGCTCGACCACGTCTCCATGGGGACGCCGCCCCGTCAACGAAGGCTTCCCCCTGCACATGGCCGAGATGCTCTCGTCGCTCGAAGCGCCCGTTTACATTGAGCGCGTCGCGCTCTCCGACAACAAGAACATCATGAAGGCCCGGCGCGCGGTTCGCAAAGCACTTGAATTGCAACGCGACGGCGCGGGCTTTACGTTTGTAGAAATTCTTTCTCCTTGTCCGACGATCTGGGGGAAAGATCCGATCGATGCCAGGAAGTGGGTTGCCGAGAAGATGATCCCCAACTTCCCCCTGAACGTCTTCCGCGACAAGAAGATCGAAATTCCCAACACCAACGTCCCGCCGCACAAGACGGTGGAAGAGTTGGTCGAGGGCGAGCGCAAAGTCGCTGTGGAAGGAATGGTCCACGGACGGTCGCACCGTTTCCGTCACCTTGGCATTAAGATCGCTGGATTCGGCGGACAAGGCGTTCTGCTGCTCGGCCAGCTTCTCGCCGAGATGGGAATGCGCGAGGGATTGGAAGTGAGCTGGTTGCCGTCCTATGGGCCCGAGATGAGGTCGGGCAGCGCGCACTGCCACGTCTGCTTATCGAAAGACCGCATCGGATCGCCGGTACTCTCGCGCCCGGACGTTTTGATCGCGTTGAATGAGATCTCGCTGCGCAAGTTTGCCGCCCAGATCGCGCCGGGCGGCACCATCATCTACGGCCGCGACAAATTGCCTGAGGATCTCCCAATCACCAACGCGCAGGTCGTCTGCATCCCCGCTTCGGAGATCGCTGACAAGCTCGGGTCCGCCAAGGTCGCGAACGTAGTCATGATGGGAGCGTTGCTGGAAGAGACCGAATGCCTGCACACCGATACCGCAATGAAGGTGCTGGAAGCGAAAGTGAAGAATCCGGCACTGCTCGAACTCGATCGTAAAGCACTCGACGCCGGCCGACTCTACATCGATCATACGATCGCGATCGGCGCAGTGACGCAGGCGGACGGCTTTGCACAGTAGTTTCCCTCAGAGAGCTGCGCCAGCACCCACCGGGCGGCGATTTAGCATCGCTTTCGCGCCTTGGCTTGAGTTACTGTGTCTAATCGATTCTGAGGCAGGCCACCCTCCCGCCCAGGCAGCGAAATGAGTGTAGTAGTTGAATTGAGTCGCTTAAGCGTGTCTCAATCGTTACTTAACGAGTCAACCTCACCTTGACCGGCGATGGACCGATTGTTACGAAGTAACATCAGGTTCGAACGCAACGCTGCTCTGCAAATCTAGGCTCTTACCACGTATCGGCGAAACAGACTTCAAAAACGAGAGAGTGAAGGCTGACAGCAGCATACTGGATGCAATAAAAATCAAACTTGAATGAATCGAGTGGGTCCTGTCATTTAGTAATCCCACAATCGAAGGACCAAAGAATCCACCTGTCTGCCCGATCGAGTTGATCAGGCCGAATGCGGCAGCAGCGGCGGTTTCAGAGAGGAACATGGTCGGGATGGCCCAAATGCTAGGGAAAGCAGAGGTGGAGAATAGGTAGAAGAGCGTAAACAGCAGCAATGCGGCTGCGAAGTTTCCGGCGAAAACACCGATGGCCAGATAACAGCCGCCGCCGGCGATCATGGGGACGACGGCGTGCCATTTATGCTCGCCGGAGCTGTCGGCAAACCAGGAATTCAGAAGCAGACCCGCAACTCCAGCTAGGGCCGGGAACATGACAAACCGCGCCACCGCTGCTGGAGGAAGGTTCGAGAGCCGCTGCAGGAATGTGGGCATCCACAAAGTATTGGTAACGAAGGCCAAAATGTAGAAGAAATAGCCCGTCATGATTAACAGTAGGCGCGAGTCCTTTACTGCAGCTCGGAATCCTAGGCTTCCATGCTTTGCCCTGGCTGCGCTTTCGGAGGTGAGTACAGTCGTGATGGCGGCGCGTTCTGGATCGGGAAGCCATTCGGCTTCCGCAGGATAATCCGTGAGATAGAACAGCGTGATTGCGCCGAGCACAACCGCCGGAAAGCCCTCCATAATGAAGAGCCATCGCCAGCCGGAAAGTCCCATCCAGTGGATGGGAAGCAGCCAACCTGCAAGCGCGGAGCCGACGAACGCGCTGATTGGTGACGCGGTGTAAAAGACAGCAATGGCGCGGGCGCGATCTTTAGCAGCGAACCAACGGGTCAAATAGATGATGATGCTGGGAAAGAAGCTGGCCTCGGCGGTTCCGAGAAGAAGCCGGGCCAAGTAGAACTCGCGCGCATTCTGAATGTATGCGGTGAGAATTGTGATGACTCCCCACGAAAGCATAATGCGGGCGGTCCATTTCCGGACGCTCCAGCGCTCGGCCACGATGGCGCCGGGAATTTCGAAAAGGACGTAGGTGACGAAGAAAAGGCTCGCGCCCAGGCAGTAGATAGTGTCGGAGAAGCCAAGATCGGTCTTCATCCGGAGAGCGGCGAAAGAAACATTAAACCGATCGATCATGGCCACGAGATAAAGAAAGAAGATGAAAGGGAGCAGGCGGCATGCGATGCGTCGCCGAGCGCGATTATGCAGATCTTGGGCAGAATCCACTGTGTCCCCAGGAAGGCGAAAGGACGCAATTATAGCGCACGAACGTGAAGTCCCACGGGAAACGAAGTTGCATGGATGTGACCCTAATCACAATTCCGGGTGACAAGCGGCATACCCCAATCCGGCCTCTGGTGTGATCCTAAGTCTGGGTGGGGAGGTGTCGTATGGCACTTGTCGAAGCCATTAAACCAGCAATCAGCGACCGTGAATCCAGGCATCGCTCACCACTCGCGGTAAAGAACGTCTTGTTTGCGACCGACTTCTCTCCCACCTCGGAAGCGGCTATGCCCTACGCTGCGGCAATCTGCCGCCGTTTTGGAAGCACGTTGCACGCTGTACATGTGCTCTCGGACGCCAGCCTCATGATGATGACCGGAGGCGTCGACTACGTCAGCATGGGTACCATTTACGAAGATGCGCACGCCGAGGCCAAAGACCGGCTCGATCAGCTCTCTGAGCGCCTGGAAGGCATTCGGCATCGGAACTACGTCCGGCACGGCCAGGTCTGGAAAAGCTTGTCGAGTATCATTCACGAGAACGAAATCGATCTTGTGGTAGTCGGCACCCACGGCCGCACCGGCCTGGGAAAGCTACTGCTCGGTTCGGTGGCCGAAGACATTTTGCGGCATTCGTCATGCCCGGTTCTCACGGTTGGACCAAGAATTTTGGGACGCGCAAAGTTGCCCGAGTTCTCCAGACGCGATCTTGCCCCACCGGAGTTGGAGCTGCGGCAGATCCTGTTCGCCACCAATTTCGCCCGCAACGCAGCTCTTGCTGCCCAGGACGCAGCCGCGCTCTCCATGGAGTTCCACGCACGCTTGATCCTCATGCACGTGATCGAGGACTACACCCGGCTGGGAAGCGAACCAGGACCGATCGAGGAAAATCGCCGCCGGCTGCAGGACTTGATTCCGAAGAACGCCCAACTGCAATACAGCCCGGAGTTGGTGTTGGAGTTTGGGCATGCACCGGATCGCATTTTGAAGGTGGCATCCGAGCGCGAAGCGGACATGATCATTCTGGGTGCACGCTCATCAGAAGTAGGGACGACCCATCTGCCCTGGTCCTCAGCCCATCATGTAATTGCGCAGGCGCACTGCCCGGTGCTCACGATTCGTCAATAGAGATCCGGCACGAGTTGTCCAACTGCCGTGATTTTTCAGCGCGCACCGCGCTGTGATTGCACTCATGAGTGTGATTGCACACTGTGCTTTCCTTACGCGAAACAGAACCAAAATGGAAAACTCCATCAAACTTTAGTTCCGTGCTGTCATTGCGACTGCGTGTCGCGGGGACTAGAATGACCGGTTGATCGCAAATGCAAATCAGAATTCATAACCTCATACCGAAGTCATCAGTGAGCAAGAGCGGATATGCCCTCATACGTAGCAAAACCTACTCCTCCCAATCAGGACAAACGCTGGAAGCTGGTCGATGCGACGATACGACGTCAGGGCCAGCAGGCGCGCGGTCTGATTGAAACGCTGCATACGGTTCAAGAGGCGTTTGGATATTTAGACGCGCAGGCACTGCGCTATGTCGCGATGTCACTGCGCGTGCCGCTGAGCCGAGCCTATGGCGTTGCGACGTTCTACCATTTCTTCACCCTGAAACCCGCGGGAGAACACACCTGTGTCATCTGCATGGGCACCGCATGCTATATCAAAGGAGCGCCACAGCTTCTCGATGCCGTGCAGCGCGAGCTTGGCATCCGCCCCGGGGAGACCACTGCCGACAAGAAAGTTTCGCTGCTCACGGCTCGCTGTCTGGGCTCTTGCGGCTTGGCGCCCGCGGTGGTCTATGACCAGGAGGTTGCCGGCAAGGTAGGAACGCCGGCGATCCGCGAGCATTTGAAGAAATGGACGACGCAACATGACGCCTGAAGAACTCGAGCAAATCGCTGAAACCGAACGCGAGCAGCAGAGCCAGTTCACCCAACGGGTAAACGTGTGTGTCGCTGCCGGATGTCTTTCCTGTCAAAGCCAGTCGGTGAAAGACGCTCTCGACCAGGAAGTTGTCCGCCGCGGTACCAAGGATCACTGCCAGGTCAAAGGTGTGGGATGCATGGGCCTGTGTTCGGAAGGTCCGCTTGTCTCCACCAGTTCCGGCGTGCTTTACAAAAAAGTGGAAGCATCTGACGGAGCCGCTATTGTCGACAGCCTGGAAGGCACTCCGGTCCAGAAACTCGTCTGCCCGACAGATGTTCCTTTTTTCCAGCGGCAGAAGAAGATCGTGCTGGAAAACTCCGGCGTGGTCGATCCCGACCGCATTGAAGATTACATCGCGGCCAACGGCTATACGGCACTGATCAAGGCTCTCACGGAAATGACTTCTCGCGAAGTGGTCGACGAAGTCACGAGGAGTGGCTTGCGCGGACGCGGCGGCGCCGGATATCCCACAGGCCTGAAGTGGAGCACGGTTTCGAAATCAGTCGGCACGCAGAAGTATGTCATCTGCAACGCCGACGAAGGCGATCCCGGCGCCTTTATGGATCGCAGCGTGCTTGAAAGTGATCCGCATCGCGTGCTGGAAGGCATGCTGATCGCCGGCTATGCCGTGGGTGCGTCGGAAGCCTACATTTACGTGCGCGCGGAGTATCCGCTCGCGATCAAGCGCCTGCGCAACGCCATCCGTCAGGCCGAGCGCGTTGGACTGCTTGGCTCCGATATTTGCGGCACGCGTTTCAGTTTCAAGGTCGATGTCCGCCTCGGTGCTGGAGCCTTTGTCTGCGGAGAAGAGACCGCATTGATTGCGTCCGTGGAAGGGAAGCGCGGCACGCCGCGTCCGCGGCCGCCGTATCCGGCGATGGAAGGCCTATTCGGACAGCCCACCCTGATCAACAACGTGGAGACCTTTGCCAACATTGCACCTATCATTCGCAACGGGGGCGAGTGGTATGCCAGCATCGGCACAGAGAAGAGCAAAGGCACCAAGGTCTTCGCGCTCGCCGGCCGGGTTGAGAATACCGGCCTGGTCGAAGTTCCGATGGGCATTTCTCTGCGCGAGATGGTTTTCGAAATCGGCGGAGGCATTCCGGAAGGCCGCAAGTTCAAAGCGGTACAGACGGGCGGCCCCTCCGGCGGATGCCTGCCATCGGAATGTCTCGACATGCCGGTCGACTACGAGTCCCTGGCCAAAGCGGGATCCATCATGGGCTCGGGCGGCATGATCGTCATGGACGAAAGCTCCTGCATGGTCGACGTCGCCAAGTACTTCATGGACTTCTGCATGACGGAGTCCTGCGGCAAATGCATTCCCTGTCGCGTCGGTACTTATCAGATGCACCGTATCCTCACCGCTATCGGCAACATGACGGCGACCGAGCAGGACTTGAAGATGCTCGAACAACTCTGCGACCTGCTTAAACACACCAGCCTGTGTGGGCTCGGCCAGTCGGCGCCGAACCCGGTCGTTAGCACACTGCGCTCGTTCGCCGAAGAGTATCGGGCGCATATTCAGGAACACAAGTGTCCTGCCGGAGTCTGCGGCGCGCAGCCCGTGGGAGAAAACTCATGAGACCTGTCGCTACCGTCAAGACGCTGAAGATCGACGGCCGAGATCTGAGCGGGCGTCAGGAAGAAACCATCCTCGACGTTGCCCGGCAGAACGGCATCTTCATTCCGCGGCTCTGCGAAATGGACGGCCTCTCCGACGTCGGCGCCTGCCGGCTTTGTCTCGTCGAAATCAAAGGCCAGAACAAACTCCTTCCTGCCTGCGTCACCGTGGTAGAGGAGGGCATGGAAGTCACCACTGATTCCGAGCGATTGCAAAACTATCGGCGCATGATTCTCGAGCTGCTTTTCACCGAGCGCAATCACGTCTGCTCTGTGTGTGTCTCGAATGGCCATTGCGAGATGCAAATGCTGGCGCAGCGTCTCGGCATTACGCACGTGAGCTTTCCCTATCGCTATCCAAAAGAGGATGTTGACGCCTCGCACGACCGCTTCGTCATCGATCACAACCGATGCATTCTGTGCACGCGTTGCATCCGGGTTTGCGATGAGATCGAGGGTGCGCACACGTGGGACATGATGGGCCGCGGCATCGATGCCAAAGTCATTACCGACTTGAATGAACCGTGGGGGACATCGGAAACCTGTACCACATGCGGCAAGTGCGTGCATGTGTGCCCGACCGGAGCGTTGTTCGAAAAAGGGCGCTCCGTCGCCGAGATGCTCAAGCGCCGACAATTTCTGCCCTATTTGACCATGATGCGGAAAGAGAACGAATGAGTTTCAAAGATGAGTAAGAAGCGAATTGCTACTGTATGGCTCGATGGGTGTTCCGGCTGCCACATGTCGTTCCTCGACATGGACGAGCGCTTGCTCGAAGTTGCAGCCGCTGCGGACCTGGTCTACAGCCCGCTGGTCGACGCCAAGGAATTTCCCGAGGGCGTCGACGTCACGCTGGTCGAAGGTGCTGTCAGCAGCGAAGAAGACCTGCACAAGATCAGAACGATTCGGGAGCGTACCAAGATCTTGGTCTCGCTCGGAGATTGTGCCGTCACGGCCAACGTGCCCGGGATGCGCAATCCGTTCGGCACCAAGGCGGTTTACGACCGGGCTTACCGGGAGAATGTCACGTTTGATCCGGGCATCCCGAATCAGGTTGTGCCCGCGTTGCTGCCTAACTCGCGGCCGGTGCATGAATTCGTAAAAGTGGACGTTTTCGTTCCCGGTTGTCCGCCCTCGGCCGACACGATTTATTACGTGGTGACGGAATTGCTCGAAGGCCGCAATCCGGACGTGAGTCTGAAAACGCGATTTGGATCGTAGTGAGATTTGCAGAACTGCGCACTGCACTGAGAGTGAGAATCTAAGTAGCCGACAGCCGAGAGCTGAAAGCTGGTAGTTAGAAGCTAGGAGCTATTCGTGAAGCAGGAAAGCACCATCGTCATCGATCCGGTGACGCGCATCGAAGGCCATTCCAAGATCACGCTTCATTTGAATGAAGACGGCCGCGTGGAGGACGCGCGCTTCCACGTCACGCAGTTCCGCGGTTTCGAAAAGCTCTGCGAAGGGCGCCCGTTTTATGAGATGCCCTCGCTGATGGCACGCATTTGTGGCATCTGCCCGGTGAGCCACTTGATCGCTTCGGCCAAGGCCTGCGACTCGCTGCTGGCCGTTCGCATTCCGCCGACCGCCGATAAACTGCGCCGTATCTTCGGACTAGCTCAGGTCACACAGTCGCACGCGCTCAGCCTCTTCCATCTCTCGTCGCCCGATCTTCTCCTGGGCATGGACGCAGATCCGGCCAAGAGCAACATCTTCGGCGTTGCCGAGAAGAATCCCGAACTCGCACTCGATGGCATCCGCCTGCGTCAGTTTGGACAGAAGATTATCGAGCGACTGGGGGGGAAACGCATTCACCCTGCCTGGATTGTCCCCGGCGGCGTGAGCGAGCCGCTCACCGAAGCCAACCGCGACGCAATTCTGTGGGCGCTACCCGACGCACTCGCCATCGCCGAGCGCACGCTGGAATGGTTCAAGAGCAGCATGGAGCGTTTCCGCGAAGAGATTTCCACCTTCGGGAACTTTCCCACGATGTTCATGGGCATCGTGAAGAAGGACAACGGTCTCACTTTTTACGATGGCAAGCTGCGCATTGTGGATGCTTCCGGCCATGTTGTCGCTGACGATCTCGACCCCACACAGTACTCCGACTACATTGGCGAAAAAGTGGAGCCGTGGAGCTACTTGAAGTCCACGTATTACAAGCCCAAGGGATTCCCTGACGGTGTCTATCGGGTGGGGCCACTGGCCCGCCTCAACGTAGCCGACCGATGCGGCACGCCGCGCGCCGATCAGGAATTGGCCGAGTTCCACGAACTGCAGCGCACCGCCGTGCTGAGCTCGTTTCACTATCATCACGCGCGGCTGATCGAGATTCTGTACTGCATCGAACGGCTGGAACAGTTGTTAAACGATCCAGAGATTCTTTCCAAGCACGTTCGTGCCTTAGCACGGCCCAATGCGCTTGAAGGCGTCGGCGCCTGCGAAGCGCCGCGCGGTACGCTCTTTCATCATTACAAGATCGATGAGCAGGGCCTGATCCGCTGGATCAATCTCGTGATTGCCACCGGCCACAACAATCTGGCTATGAACCGCAGCGTGCTGCAGGTGGCCAAACATTTTGTCCAGGGACGCCACCTTACTCCCGGCATGCTGAATCGCGTCGAGGCCGTGATCCGCTGCTATGATCCGTGCCTGAGCTGCTCCACGCATGCCATGGGACAGATGCCGCTACGGATCGAACTTGTCAGTGCGGAAGGAGAAGTGCTCGACACAGTTGCACGAGAGTAGCATGAACCGCGTGGGGTCAGCTGCCCGCGTCTGTCCAGCGGCCTAGCAGTATCGGGTCGCAGCGGACTGAGGCGATTCCTCGTTCCTGCAATCGATAGATTCCACTAATGGCCCGCGTCCTCATCGTCGCCTACGGCAATCCCTTACGTTGCGACGACGGTATTGCCTGGCGGGCTGCGGATGCGCTCGAAGGGAGGTTCTCCGGGGACGAAGTTGAGATCTTGCGCCTGCACCAGCTCGTGCCCGAACTGGCCGAAATCGTCAGTCGCTTTGCCACCGTGATTTTCATCGATGCCGCGGCGGGTGGCGCCAAAACAATCCCTGGACAAATCCAAGTGAAAGAAATAGCTGCACAGGCTCGCGCTGATGCGTCGGGTTTCGCGCATGTTATCTCGCCACAGACTGTCACTGCCTTAGCGGCGACACTCTACAGTGCCAAGCCGCAAACGTTCTTGCTAACCGTAACTGCTGCGAGCTTCGATCACGGGGATGTGCTTTCCCTTTCTGTTGAGGCGGCGCTGCCAGACTTGATCTCAAAAGTCGCCTGGCTTGTCGAGCAATCACTATCGAGGCCGTCAGCTACGAAGGACACGAAGTAAGGCTAAGGATTTGGACCGTTTTCCCTTCGTGACCTTCGTGTCCTTTGTGGTTGAACATCGTCTGACAGCTTAGAATCAGAGCCTACCGTGACGTTGGCCTCCAAATCCGCAGCGCAGCGGCTGCGCATCACCCTGCGCGGAGCAGTGCAGGGCGTAGGCTTCCGTCCGTTTGTCTATCGGCTCGCGACTGAAATGTCGCTGACCGGATGGGTGTTGAACTCACCCTCGGGACTAGTTGTGGAAGTCGAAGGTTCTCTCGAGGAACTCCGCCGCTTTGAGCAGCGAATCGAGAGCGAGCGTCCCAAAGTATCCGTCATCACCACGCGCGAATCTGCGTGGCTTCCACTCCATGGCTTCACGAAGTTCGAAATCCATCACAGCGAGTCGGATTCCGCAAAATCGGTTAACGTTCTGCCCGATCTCGCCACTTGCGACGACTGCCGCAACGAACTCTGCGATCCCTCAAACCGGCGCTTTCAATATCCATTTACCAACTGCACAAACTGCGGCCCGCGCTACACCATCGTTGTCGACATCCCATACGACCGGCCGAATACGACGATGAGCGAGTTTGCGTTCTGCGCAGCCTGTCGCGAAGAGTATGAAAATCCCACCAATCGCCGTTTTCACGCGCAACCCAATGCTTGCCCCGTTTGCGGACCGAAACTTGACGGCACAATCGCCGACACTGCCGCCGCGTTGCTCAGAGGAGAGATCGTCGCCCTCAAAGGCATTGGCGGCTTTCAGCTTTTGGTCGATGCCCGTCAGCCCGCGGCTGTCGCGCGTCTGCGCCAGCGCAAGCATCGCGAAGAGAAGCCCTTCGCGCTGATGATGTCGTCGCTCGATATGGCGCACGAGTACTGCGAGATCAACCCGGCGGAACAGGAACTTCTCGAATCGCAAGCCGCGCCCATCGTACTTCTTAAACCGAAAAACGGTACCGACGTTGCATGGAACGTCGGGCACTGCTCGCCTTATCTCGGAGTGATGCTGCCATACTCGCCGTTGCATCATCTGCTGATGCGGCAATGTCCGTTCCCGTTAATCGCCACCAGCGGCAACCGCAGCGATGAACCAATCGCAATCGCGAATGACGAAGCCACCACCCGGCTCAAAGACATTGCCGATCATTTCTTAATGCACAATCGCCCAATCGTGCGCGCCTGCGACGATTCGGTCGTCCGACTGACGCGCGGCCGCGCCGGCATTCTGCGCCGTGCTCGCGGCTACGCGCCACTCGGCATTCGTGTGTCAGGTGAGTTGCCTCCCGTGCTCGCGGTCGGCGGACATCTGAAAAACACGGTCGCGATTGCCATCGGCAACGATGTCTTTCTCAGCCAACACATCGGAGATCTCGAAACCCTCGAAGCCCGCCAGGCCTTCGAACGAGCCATCGAAGATCTTTGCCGTCTCTACAGCTTCAAGCCCGAAGCCGTGGTCTGCGATCTTCACCCCGACTATGCTTCGACGCAATGGGCCGAAAAATCCGGGCTGCCGATCATTCGCGTGCAACATCATCAGGCGCACGTCGCGGCCTGTGCGGCAGAGAATCATGTCGAAGGCCCATACCTCGGCATTTCGTGGGATGGCACTGGATATGGCCTAGACGCCGCGATCTGGGGTGGAGAGTTTTTCCGGGTCGAGGATGGTAAATATGGGCGCATTGCGCACTTGCGCCAATTTCAATTGCCGGGAGGGGACGTAGCCGTCCGCGAAGGTTGGCGGTCAGCGGCCAGTCTGATCTTCGAGCTCACAGGTAAGGCAGAATGTGGGGACAGCCGCCCCCGGCTGTCCGGCGAGCGAAACTCGCCTTCGCCGTCGAACATTAGCATAATTCTCGATATGCTAACGCGCCGCGTCAACACCGTACCCACCACCAGCGTGGGGCGGCTCTTTGACGCGGTAGCTTCGATCACCGGTCTTGCCCATCAGAACCGCTTTGAAGGTCAGGCTGCGATGTTGCTCGAAAATGAAATTGGAGCTTTGCGAACCGAAGAGGCGTATCCTCTGAGCAGCGGTGACTGGGGTCCCTTGATTGCAGATGTATTGAACGATCAGCGCGAGGGAGTTCCTGTTCCAACAATCTCGGCCCGCTTTCATAATGCGCTGGTGAACTGGATCGTGGAAGTTGCGACTAACATCGGCGAGAAGCAAATCGTGCTCAGCGGAGGAGTTTTCCAGAATCGCTATCTGACTGAGCGCGCGGTCATGGTGCTCCAATCCCGCGGCTACGTCGTTCATACGCATCAGCGAGTCCCGCCAAATGATGGCGGGATCGCGCTAGGACAGGCAGTGATGGCAGGACAGATCAAAATGCAGAATTGAGAAGTAAGAATGCAGAATTAAGTTTCGAGTTTGGTCTTGAATTCTGACTTCTGAAGTCTTGCTTCTGCATTTCGAAATTGTTTCGTGGTCAAGAGGTTCTCTCATGTGTCTCGCGGTCCCGGGTAAGGTCATCGAAATTATCAACGCTGGCGATGTTGCCTTCCGTTCTGCAAAAGTCGATTTTGGCGGCATTCGCAAAGAAATCAGCCTCGCCTACACGCCAGAAGCTGAGGTCGGCAAATATGTTCTCGTCCATGTCGGCTTCGCCATCAGCGTGATCGACGAAGAAGAAGCCCAGCGCGTGTTCGAATACCTCAAGCAGATGGGAAATATAGAAGAGGAACTCGGTGAAGTTCGTCAGTGAATATCGCGATCCGAAAGCCGCCGAGCAACTTGCAACGGCGATCCGCAAGAAAGTCACCCGTCCCTGGACCATCATGGAGATCTGCGGCGGCCAGACCCACACCATCGTCAAAAGCGGCCTCGAAGACCTGCTCCCGCGCGAGATCACGCTGGTCCACGGCCCCGGTTGCCCGGTATGCGTCACGCCGATTGAACTCATCGACAAGGCCGTTGCCATCGCCGCGCGACCCGACGCGATCTTCTGCTCATTCGGCGACATGCTGCGCGTTCCGGGATCATGCAAGAGCCTGTTCGATGCAAAGGCCGAAGGGGCTGACATTCGAATTGTGTACTCGCCACTCGACGCCTTGAAGCTTGCCAAGAACAATCCCGACAAGCAGGTTGTGTTCTTCGCTGTCGGCTTTGAAACCACCGCCCCCGCCAACGCCATGGCCGCGTGGCAGGCCGATCACGACGGCGTTGAAAACTTCTCGCTATTGGTTTCCCACGTGCTCGTACCACCAGCGATGAAGGCATTGCTGTCGTCTGAGAACTGCGTGGTGCAGGGATTTCTCGCTGCCGGACATGTCTGCACAATCATGGGCTTCGAGGAGTATTTTCCGATCGCCCAAAAATACAAAGTCCCCATCGTCGTTACCGGATTCGAGCCGCTCGACCTGCTCGAAGGAATTTACATGACGGCGAGCCAACTCGAAGAAGGCCGGCATGAAGTCGAGAATCAGTACACGCGCGCGGTGCGGCGGGAAGGGAACCGTCCGGCGCAAAAGACGATCGAGGAAGTATTTGAAATCAGCCCACGCCAGTGGCGCGGCCTAGGCGAAATTCCTGCCAGCGGTTTCCAGCTTCGCGGGCGCTTCCAGAAGTACGACGCAAACCGCCGCTTTCCTTATTCCGGCGAACCGGCTCGCGAATCTCCCGAGTGCATCAGCGGGCTGATCTTGCAAGGCATCAAGAAACCGCACGATTGTCCGGCGTTTGCCGTGAAGTGCACGCCGGAAATTCCGCTCGGCGCTCCCATGGTATCGTCAGAAGGCGCGTGTGCGGCCTACTACCACTATGGCAGACGCCAAAACGTTCAACCTGAGTTGTCCCGTCCCGCGAGTCGCTGACGATCGCATCGTGCTGGCGCACGGCGGTGGTGGACGCCTCACCCACCAGCTCATCGAAAAGATTTTCATCCCGGCCTTCGGCAATCCCATGCTGGAACAGCGCCATGACGGCGCCATAGTGACGGTGAATGGATCGCGCTTGGCCTTTACCACGGATTCCTTTGTTGTGCGACCGCTGATGTTTCCCGGCGGCAACATTGGCGATCTCGCGGTCTATGGCACGGTCAACGATCTGGCCATGTGCGGCGCGCGTCCGCTTTATCTAAGCGCAGGATTCATTCTTGAAGAAGGACTCGAGATGGAAACGCTGCGCACTGTCGTGAGGTCGATGCAGGAGGCAGCCGCTAAAGCTAGCGTGAAACTAGTCACCGGAGATACAAAGGTCGTCGACAAAGGAAAGGGCGACGGAGTTTTCATCAACACGTCTGGGATTGGGGTGATCGAGCAGAACGTTGCGACCGAAATCGGACCAGCGGCCGTTCAGCCGGGCGATGTCGTGATTGTGAGCGGCGATCTTGGTCGCCACGGCATCGCGATTCTGTCCGTGCGAGAGGGGTTGGAATTCGAATCGCCGATTCTCAGCGATTGTGCGAACCTATGGCCGTCGGTCGAAGCGTTGCTGAACGCCGGAATCGAAATCCACTGCCTGCGCGATCTGACCCGCGGTGGCCTCGCGACGACGCTAAATGAAATCGCTTCTGACCGGAATGTCTGCATCAAGCTGGAAGAAGCATTAATTCCGGTCGACGAAGTCGTTCAGGGCGCGTGTGAGATTCTAGGGCTTGATCCGCTGTATGTCGCGAATGAAGGACGCTTCGCCGTTTTCGTTCCGGCAGCCCAAGCTGACGCCGCGCTCGATGTGATGAAGAAAGTGGAAGTCTCGCAAGGATCAGTCCGCGTCGGCAAAGTGGAAGAAAGTCCCGGCGGAACGGTGGTCCTCCAGAGCCGCATCGGCGGGAACCGCGTCGTCGACATGTTGAGCGGGGAGCAGTTGCCGAGAATCTGCTAGTAGCTCGCCACAACGAAATGTGGACCCTTAGAGTCATTGGAATTGCACTTGTGCTGCTGGTCAGCGGCGTGCGCTTATTTGGTGGACGGACCGTCCTCCGCAGCGGCCCCCGAATCTGTCTCCGAAAGCCCTGTACGCTGAACAAGGAGTCGTGCCATTTAAACTCTCGAATCGTGGCGAGTGGCTGGACTGTTGGTTTGACCAAGATGCGCATCTTGCTCGCTGCAAGTTAACCAACATGAACGGCTGGCGAGAGTTTGAGGATGTGTTCCTGCCGTATCCCGGGCAGGCACCGATCTCAGAAGCCGATTTGGCGCTGGACAGCAGACGAACGGGAACGTTGTGGGGAGGGACTTATGAGAAAGGCACACACTATCCGATCGTTTACTTGTCGAATGGCGACATTCTGCTTCCTCGGAGCGAATATGAGAAAGCGAAGAGAGCGGTGGCTCTGCAGTAGGTTCGTTAGGATCTGTGCAATTTGCCAGCGCCGACAGGCTGGATAGGTCCTTCGCTTTGCTCAGGGTGACAAACGGAAAATAGCAGGAGTTACCCTTCCCACGGGTTCACCAGTTTCACGCCGCATCCTTCGAATACATACGGGTTGCGTGTGGCCAGCGTCGCCCCATGGACTCTTGATATGGCCGCGATCTGCGCGTCTGATCCAGAAATTGGTTTTCCCTGCCGCCGCCGCGAGGATGCGATGAGGGAGAATGCGCGAGCGGCTCTGTCGTCAAAACCCAGAATATGATCCGCGAATACGACTCCAAACATCTTTTCGGCGCCCGCCCGAATCGGGTCGCGGCGTCTGCCCGTGGGAATGAGTTCGATGCCGCAAAGAGTTTCCGCCACGGTGACGGCGGTGACGTGTAGGTCTTCGGCAGCCTGATTGCCGAACCAGCGCACAACCGCGGGATCGGGCGCGGGGCGCATCAGTTCAGTGACGACATTGCTATCGAGGATGATCATTCGTGAAAAAGTGGAAAGACGTCCCTCATTCTTTCAGCCAATCCGGATCGCGCACAGATTCTTTTGGAATCCGTTCCAGTTCGACGCCGCCCAGCGGAGCAAAGATCTCGCGAATGCGGTCGGCAATGTTGGCCTGTTTCCTCGCTGTCTGAGAGAGGACGTTCTTCAGGATCTCCCGCGCTTCCTGCTCCATGGACCGCCCGTTCATCGCCGCGCGGATCTTCAGCTTGCGTTTCGTGCTCTCCTCCAGGTTTCGAACGGTGATACTCGCCATGCAATCAATGATAGCACTGCCATCAATGATTCCACTATTACCCTTCGTTTAATCCTTCGAGGTACGCGAAGGATAACTGCCGAGGAACCCCCGATACGCGCATATCGTATTGATTCTATGCCGCTTACGTTGGAGGTGACCGCAATCACCCCCGCACGTGAGAATTGTCACTGCCGCATTCCTCTGGAAGCCGAGAATGAGTACCGGCATTATGTTTCCCACGTCGTACCTACGGAGGTAGCAACCATGTCTGTGATGACACACCCAGGCGTCAAAGTTCCTGGGGACTACATTGAATCCGTGATGATCAGTGTGAAAGCGAAGAACCCCGCCGAGCCCGAGTTCCATCAGGCGGTTGCTGAAGTGTTCGACTCTCTCAGGTTGGTCCTTGCGAAACATCCGGAGTATCAATCCGCGCGTCTGCTCGAAAGAGTTGTTGAGCCCGAGCGCGTTCTCATGTTCCGCGTGCCGTGGTTTGACGACCAGGGCAACATTCAAGTCAACCGCGGATTCCGCATCGAGATGAACAGCGCCATTGGCCCCTACAAGGGCGGGCTGCGCTTTCATCCCAGCGTGAATCTCGGCATCCTGAAGTTCCTGGCGTTTGAACAGGTTTTCAAGAATTCGCTCACCACGCTCCCCATGGGCGGTGGCAAGGGCGGATCGGATTTCGATCCCAAGGGCAAGAGTGACAACGAAGTGATGCGCTTCTGCCAAAGCTTCATGACCGAACTACAGCGCCACATCGGCCCCGACACCGACGTACCGGCTGGCGACATCGGCGTAGGCGGACGCGAAATCGGCTTCCTGTTCGGGCAGTACAAGCGGCTGCGGAATGAATTCACGGGCGTCCTGACGGGCAAGGGCCTGGGCTGGGGTGGATCGCTGATTCGTCCGGAAGCCACCGGCTATGGCTGCGTCTATTTTGCGAAAGAAATGTTGAAGACGAAGAAAGAGACGTTCGACGGCAAGCTGTGCCTGGTTTCGGGCAGCGGCAACGTCTCGCAATACACCATCGAGAAGCTGATCGATCTCGGAGCCAAGCCGGTCACGGCATCCGACTCGAATGGCGTCATCTATGATCCCGATGGCATCGACCGCGAGAAACTGGCTTACATCATGGAACTGAAGAACGTGAAGCGTGGACGCATCCGCGACTACGCCGACAAATTCAAGAAAGCGATCTTCATGCCCACTGACATCAAGCTGGAGCACAATCCGCTGTGGAACATCAAGGCTGATTGCGCGTTCCCAAGCGCGACACAGAACGAAATCACCGCGAAAGATGCGGCGAACCTGCTCAAGAACGGATGCAAGCTGGTGGCCGAGGGCGCGAACATGCCGTCCACGCTCGAAGCGACCAAGATGTTCCTGGATGCGAAGATCCTGTACGGACCGGCCAAGGCTGCCAACGCTGGTGGCGTGGCTACGTCTGGCCTCGAGATGGCCCAGAACAGCGCCCGGCTGAGCTGGACTCGCGAGGAAGTCGACGAGCGACTGCACAAGATCATGATTGCCATCCACCAGAATTGCTTCGAAACGGCCGAGAAATACGGCACGCCCGGAAACCTGGTGAACGGCGCCAACATCGGCGGCTTCGTAAAAGTGGCCAACGCGATGCTGGATCAGGGCCTTGTGTAATTACCTGATGTTTATGTGGATCTGACGTATGTGGGGACAGCCGCCTCGGCTGTCCGGCCGGACGAAGTCCGACTGCGCATACAGTAACTATGAACTGGGCAGTAACGATGAACTGGACGCCCCACCTCTTGCCCTGTTCTTTGCGGCAGAGGTGGGGCTGCTATTTCTCTGCCTGGATTTGTATCAAGGAATCCCGGCGCTATTAGTGTCGGCAATATTTGAAACGGCTTCCGGATCGGCTGCTGCGCATAGCTCGTTGCTCGGCGCTCAGGTTACAATGACCACATTGGGGAGAATCCAGCGGCTCGGTTTTGCCGCTTGAAATGAGGGTACGTCCTTTGGCGACTGGTGAAGTAAATCCTGCCGTTTCTGCTGATATTCCGCAGCTCTCCAACCACAAGGTAAAGGTCAAGAAAAACGGTCAGCGCGCTTGCAACGAGAAAGACGCCAAAGGAAAGTTCTGCGGCGGGCATCTAAAGCGCTGGTTCTATATGACCGACGTCGTCGAACGCGCGTGCGGCGACGTGGAAAAGGCGTGGGGACCGGATGCCGAGGTCTACCGCTGCGAAAACTGCAAAGCACTGTACCTGCCGACTCCTGGGGAAACAAAGGTCAACGTCGCCGGTACAGGAATGATCTCGGTCTTCGGGCTGACTCTGCCGCCGAAGGAAAAATAGCTGCGAGCCATGAGCTTTAAGCTACGCGCGCAAGAAATACTCGTCGCGATCTGGGAGATCGGGACACAGCCTACTACCAAGTTAGAATCGCGCTCGTAGCTCGCGACTCGAAGCTCAGAGCTGCTTCATGAACACCTCCGATCTCATCTACGACTGGAACAAGAATCATCCTCCGGGAATGAAGCCTCCCGGTCCTGTTCTGCTCAATGACGAGAGCCTGCGCGACGGATTGCAATCGCCTTCGGTGCGCGATCCGTCGATTGCCGAAAAGATTGAAATCCTCCATTTGATGGAAGCGTTGGGCATCAACGCCTTGGATCTGGGCTTGCCGGGGGCGGGCCCGCGCGCCGTGGAAGCCGTGACCGCACTGGCGCGCGAAATCTCTGCGCACAAGATGAAGATTCAGGCCAACTGTGCGGCGCGCACCCACGAAAACGATATCCGTCCGATCGCGGAGGTCGTACAGAAGACCGGTCTCCGCATCGAGGCCGCAACTTTCATTGGATCAAGCCCCATCCGCCGGTTTACCGAAGGCTGGACGGACGATTTTCTGCTGCAGACGACCGAGAAGGCCATCAAGTACGCGGTCTCGCTCGGGCTTGACGTTATGTACGTGACCGAAGACACGAGCCGCTGCGATCCGCAAACGGTGAAGCGGTTGTACTCGACAGCCATTGCCTGTGGCGCACGCGCGATTTGCATCTGTGATACAGCCGGACATGCGACGCCGATGGGAGCGCTGGCCCTGGTGCGCTACGTGATGGAAGAGGTCGTCAAGCCATCGGGCGAGAAGATCCGAGTCGATTGGCATGGACACAGCGACCGCGGCCTGGCGATTGCAAATTCCATGGCGGCGATTATTGCTGGCGCGAACTGCGTACACGGCTGCGCCATCGGGCTCGGGGAGCGCGTCGGCAATACCCAGATCGATCAGATGCTGGTGAATTTGAAGCTGATGGGAATCGCTCCGTGGGACCACCAGAATCTGACCAAGTTGAAGGACTATTGCGAGGCCGTCTCGCGCGCGACGGGAGTTCCCATACCCAGAAACTATCCAGTCGTCGGTGACGATGCCTTCCGCACGGCAACCGGAGTTCACGCCGCCGCGATCATCAAGGCCTATCACAAAAATGACGTTGTGCTGGCGAATACGGTGTACTCCGGCGTGCCCTCGCACGTCTTTGGAATGGATCAGATCATCGATGTCGGCCCCATGAGCGGGAAATCGAATGTATTGTTCTGGCTCGAGCGCCATAAGATTCCAGCGTCGGATGATCTTGTGGAGCGAATCTACCAGCGCGCCAAGCAGAGCGATCACACGTTGACCGAGGCCGAAATACTAGAGTGTGTGGATGCAGCTGCAAGCAAGAAAAACTAATGTTGGACAGCCATCGGTCTTGAACCTGCCGAGCAAGCGCAGTGCGTCGAAGGGGCAGTCCGGTCGACGGTAAGACAGCGGCGCCTTTTACAGTCAACAATCATTTTCATGACGCAGCATGCGATTCTCGGTGTCGGCGGAGTTGGTGGCCTGATCGGCGCATCGCTCGCTCATTTCGGTGATTCCGTCACAGCGATAGTCAGACCCGGCTCTCTCGCGGCCTATCCTGAACAACTTCGATTGGAAAGCGCATTTGGGAACTTTCAGGCGCCAGTTATGCACGCAACGGAAGTTCCGCCTGTCGATGTGCTCTGGATTTCGGTGAAAGCAACGCAGCTGGAGGAATCACTGAAGGCGATCACAAAGCCGGACGCCATCAAGGCTATTGTTCCGCTGCTGAATGGCATCGACCACTTGGATCGACTGCGCCGCCAATATGGCGCTGACCGCGTAATTCCTGCGACGATCGAGGTGGAATCGGAACGCGTTGCACCCGGACACATCGTGCACCGATCGCCTTTTGCGAGATTAAATGTATCCTCGGCGGGGCGCGACTTGCTCCGTTTTACGCTCGAGCAACTGCAAAATCTCGGCTTTGAGTGCCGATTCATCGACGATGAGCCAACGCTGATGTGGAGCAAACTCGTATTTCTGGCACCCATCGCACTGACAACCACATCCGCAGATCAGCCGGTCGGTGGTGTTCTAGGTAATCCGACCTGGAACGAGCTTTGGGCGTTCTGCGTACAGGAGGCCTGTGCCGTTGCGACGGCTGAAGGCGCGAGAGTTGACGCGGATGCCGTCATCTTGGGTTTTCGCAAGATGCCGCCGCAGATGCGCAGTTCCATGCAAAAAGACGTGGAACAAGGCAGGGTTCCGGAACTTGACGCCATTGCCGGACCGATCTTGCGTGGCGCCACTCGGCACCACATCCCCGCTCCCGCGACGCAGAAGCTTGTAGCTGCAGTCGAGCAAAGATCGGGAGTGCGTTCCCTCGTGTAGCATTTCAGAGATGACCTGGACCGAGATTCTTGGCTTTATCACGGGTGCGGATGAAGGTCTCCGGCCGTGGTTCCGAAAGGCTGGAGTCCGCTGAGCGCCAGGTCGATAAACTTCTTGCATACCTAGACAGAGTCTGTGCTGTCCCACGGCATATCACGTCGCTTCTTCGGTAACCCCTTGTTCCGCCAAAGCCAATTCCTGCCGCCTCCGGCGCGTTGTAAACTGACGCATAACTTTTATGAGCCCGAATCCCCCACGCGCCGATATGCCCGACTTTGGTTCCGCAGTGAAGCATTCTGCGGTACACGAAGAGATTCTTCGCGAAGTGGCGCGGCTTGCGGCTTCTCCTGAGGTGCGGTCGGCATTCAACTGGTTCCGAGCACAAGAGCCGCAATTATTACATTGGCAGATGGAGATGGCGCGGATCGCGGCGCCACCCTTTGGCGAATCGGCTCGTGCAGCGTGGTTGTTAGAGCGCTTCCGCGAGGTCGGGCTCGACGACGTTCGCATCGATGATGTCGGCAACGTGTTCGGAACCCACCCCGGGTTTGGTCGGCGTTATGTCGCGCTCAGCGCTCACATCGACACAGTTTTTCCAGCGAACACTCCATTGAATATTCGGCAGCAGGGAAGTCGGATTTACGGGCCGGGTGTTTCTGACAACGGGGCGGGTGTGGCCGCCATGTTGGGAATTGCGGCTTTGCTCAGGTCGGTACGCATCCGCCATGCGTTGCCGTTTGTGTTCATTGGCAATGTCGGCGAGGAAGGCGAAGGCGATCTGCGCGGCATGCGGCACATCTTCTCCACGCCGCGCTGGAAGGATGCTATTGCCTACAGCTTGGTGCTCGATGGGGCTGGCGCTGACACGATTGTGGCTGAGGCTCTGGGCAGTCGGCGTTTTGAAGTGATCGTGCGCGGGCCGGGCGGACACTCCTGGAGCGATTTCGGCGCGCCCAATCCCATTGTGATTCTGGCCAAGGCGATTGACACGTTCACGGCGACCACCGTCCCCTCCGTGCCGAAGACGACTTTCAATATTGGCGTGATCCGGGGAGGCACTTCGGTGAATTCGATCCCCGAGTCGGCCAGCATGAAAGTCGATATTCGCTCAACCTCGATGACCGAGATGGAGCGGCTGGAGCAATCGTTGCGTCTGGCCCTGAACCGGGCTGTTGAGGATGAGACCATGGCGGCCGAAATGAGATCGTCGGCGCAGAAGCGGCCCCCGGGCGTGAATTGCGAAGTAGTGGTGATCGGCAACCGTCCGGCTGGAGAGTTGCAAGCAGGGGCCAAGATTCTCCAGATCGTTCGGGCGGTCGATTCACACTTAAACAACGCGGCCCAGGTGCAGCGCGCCTCGACCGACGCCAACATTCCGCTTTCCATGGGAAGAGAAGCCATTGCGATTGGCGGTGGAGGATCCGGTGGCGGAGCACATACGTTGCAGGAGTGGTTCGATTCCAATGGGCGCGAGCTGGGGCTGAAACGTATCTTGCTTACCATGCTGGCGCTCGCGGGGGTGGGGGAATGACGCGAACGGGCATCCTGGTAATGGCAGGAGCGTTGTTGTGTTGTTCTGGAGTGGGCATGGGGCAAACTAGCGCTCTCGGGACTGCGGATACAAAGCCGAAAGCCGACGTCATTTTTTTTCACGCCAACATTTACACCGGCGTGCCCGCCGATACACCTTTCAGTAACGTCCAGCGTGAAGAAGCCATCGCCGTTCGTGGAGACCGCATCCTCGCCGTAGGCAAGACTCTCGATATCCAAAAGTTGAAGGGTCCGCAGACCGAAGTCATCGATCTGGGCGGGCATTTCGTCATGCCAGGGTTCAACGATGCCCACCTGCATTTGGCCGATGCTGGGTTGCAGAAACTTGGCGTGGACCTAGAAGGCGTCAAGTCTCTGGATGAATTTCGCGAGAGAGTCCGGACGAAAGTGCAGGTGGCAAAGGCGGGCGAGTGGGTTCTGGGCGGAGGCTGGGATGAAACGCTTTGGCCGGTGAAAACACTTCCCACCCGTTGGGACCTTGACGAGGTCTCAGATGGCCATCCAATATTTCTGAATCGTGTGGATGGGCACCTCGCGGTAGCCAACACGCGTGCTCTGCAGCTTTCCAGTATCAACCTTGCGACGCGCGACCCCAAGGGTGGCCAGATTGACCGCAACGAAGCCGGCGAGCCCACTGGCATTTTGCGTGATACCGCGCAGGACGCCGTTACGGGAGTAATTCCTGCCCCGAGTCGCGATTACCAACGCCGCGGCATAGAGGTTGCCCTGGCCGACTTGGCAGAGCATGGTGTCACTTCTGCACAGGATAATTCCAGTTGGGAATCCTTTCAGATTTATGAGGACTTGGAGAAAGAAGGAAAGCTGACCACGCGCATCAGCGAGTGGTTGCCGTTCGATGCCTCCGTTGAAGAACTCCAGCAGAAGCGCAGCGATCATTCTCAATCGGACTTAATGCTGCACACCGGCATGCTCAAGGGATTCATGGACGGCTCGATGGGAGGTCACACCGCCGCGCTGCTGGAGCCCTATACCGATGATCCGAAAAATTCGGGGCTGCCGCGTTACGACGCGGAAAAGCTCAATGCCATGACCAAGGAACGGGTTCTGGCAGGCTTTCAGATTGGATTTCACGCAATCGGCGACAAGGGCATTCAGATGGCGCTCGATGCCTTTGCTGGCGCGGAGAAGGCAGCAAAAGAGGCAAAAGTGAAGGCTGCGAATGGAGGCGACGATTACCGCCTGCGCGTCGAACATGCCCAATGTCCCACGCCTTTAGAGATCAATCGCTTCAAAGAATTGAAAGTGATTGCCTCGATGCAGCCCACGCACGTGCTCACCGACATGCGCTGGGCGGAGAGTCGCCTCGGCCCGAAACGAGCCGCGACTTGTTACGCCTGGGCGTCTTTCGTGAACAAGGGTGTGACTCTCGCCTTCGGCACCGACTATAATGTCGAGCCCATTTCCCCTTTCCGAGGGCTGTATGCCGCTGTCACCCGCAAGAGTGAGGATGGCAAGCAGGAATTTTTCCCCGAACAACGCATCACCATGGATCAGGCCATCGCTGCCTACACGACCGGTTCGGCATTCGCCCAGTTCGAAGAAAAGGAGAAGGGCAAACTGATGGCTGGCATGCTGGCCGATTTCGTAGTGCTCGATCGTGATGTAACCGCCATTTCGGCTGAAAAACTCCTAGGGACCAAGGTATTACGGACGGTTGTGGGCGGAAAGACCGTATTCGAAGCCAAGTAAACTACCGCGATTTTCAGTTTCTGCACAACTGGCTGTGTTTCTTGAGGATCGGAGTCAAACGATTCTCGCCTTTTGTGCGTCTAAGACTAGATGACGCTGTTCGTGTAGGTAGCCGAATCCGAGTATGTTTACCGCACCTTCGGTTTGGCGCCAATCGGTATACTATTAGAGGTTTACACGTTCTGGGAGGAAGTTGAACTATGAATTCCGGCGCAATTTGGGTGCGCATGAAGGCTCATCGCTGGGCCTATACGCTGAGCATTCTAGCGACCTTAGCTGTCGGTATTTTGATTGGGACGGTCATTTCCGCGAGCGTCAAGGGCAAAGAAGGACAGAAGAGCGAAGTGACTCCTTTAACCTTGCCTCCAATTCAATCGACGGATAATCCTTTGTCGCAGGCCTTCGCGCGGATCGCGAAGCAATTGGAACCAAGTGTCGTCAATATCAATACCGAATCGACGATTAAGAACGTGCATCGGCGCCGTGGCGGACAGGGACAAGGCCAGGGCGACGAAGGTGACGACGATAGCGGCGGCATGGATGATTTCTTCAACCACTTCTTCGGAGGTCCCGGACAACAGGGGCCCGGTCTCGGTGGGCCAGGCGGCGACGGATCCATCCGCGAACGTTCGCTGGGGTCCGGCGTAATCGTTGACCCCAAGGGATACATTCTCACGAACCGCCACGTGGTCGAAAAGGCAGACCGTATTCGTGTGCGCTTCGAAGACGATCCACCGGGCGTTCAACATGACGCCAAAGTCATTGGAACTGATCAGGAAACCGATCTCGCCGTGATCAAGGTCGATATGGACCGTTCGCTGCCCGCCGCTAAAATGGGCAACTCAGACGGAATGCAGGTCGGAGACTGGGTTTTGGCGATTGGCAGTCCGTTCGGTCAGGCGGGCACGGTAACTGCTGGCATCGTTTCGGCCAAGGGACGAGATATCGTTCCGGGGCGTCAATTTCAGACCTTCATTCAGACCGATGCTGCAATCAATCCCGGCAACTCCGGTGGCCCGCTGGTTAACCTGAATGGTGAAGTCATAGGCATAAACACGGCCATCCTGAGCGAGACCAATGCCTACGCCGGCATCGGGTTCGCATTGCCCTCAAAGACCGTCGTCGATGTCTACAACCAGTTGACCGGTCCGGAACACAAGGTATCTCGTGGATCGATTGGCATCATGTTCGACGCTGTGGAGAATCCTGCCATTGCTCGCGTGTACGGCAGCGGAAGCGGCGTTCCAATCTCGAGCGTCGTGCCCGGAAGTCCTGCAGATCAGTCCGGATTGAAGGTGGGTGACACGATTACCAGCGTTGATGGAAAGAAGGTCACCAAGGGCAGCGAGTTGGTGGCAGACATCGCGTCGCGCAAGCCGGGATCGAAGGTCAATCTCGCATTTATCCGCAATGGCAAACCGCAAGAGACTACGGTCACGATCGCTGATCGTGCGAAGCTCTTCGCCGCCCGCCTCGGAGAAGACCAAGGCAATGACGACGAAAACGCGCCCAAGCCGAGCAAGTTCGGTGTGACCGTCCGCAAGGTGACTCCAGAAATGGCGGATCGGCTCGACATTCCCGCAGGAAAAGGTGTCATCGTGCAGGATGTGAAGCCTGGATCGTTCGCTGAGGACGTCAACTTGGCGCGGGGCGACATCATCCTGGAAATCAACAAACAGCCGGTGAACAGTGAAGAAGATTTTGCCCGGATCGAGTCGAGCATGAAGAGCGGACAGGACGTAGTTTTCCTGGTTCGTCCGCGCGGCTCGAGCAAGCAAGACGGCACCATCTTCGACGCGGGTACACTTCAGTAATGCATATCGGCCCAGGGGGAACTGGCACTATCATCCAGAATCGAAGATGATTACAGTGCCAGCAGCCCACCTGGGCTGTTCTGTTTCTAAACTGCGCTTCAGGAACTTGGGATTGCCATTTCTAGCGGGAATTCGAAAGACGGCTATCGGCGCAGTCACTGCGTTGATCATGGGATGTCTTCTAATCCCGGCAGCGAGCGCGCGTCAGGATTCCGAATCAGGAACGAAGGCTACGAATTCGTCTACGACGAAGTCCTCTGCCAGCAAGAAGGCGCCCCAAAGGCAGCATTCGACGAAGTCCTCGTCTTCCGCCACCAGCAAATCTTCGGGCAAAACCACGAAGACCTCTTCGAGAAAGCGTTCCTCGCGAAAGAAGTCGGCTAAGGTAAGAGGACAGCAGAAGATTGATTCCGAGCGAGCGCAGGCGATCCAAGAGGCGTTGATCCGCGAGCATTATCTCAGCGGGGACGCGACCGGTACGTGGAACCAAGCGAGCGAAGAGGCGATGCGCCGGTATCAAGCCGACCATGGTTGGCAAAGCAAGACGGTTCCCGACTCACGCGCACTCATCAGCCTTGGGCTGGGTCCGAGCAAGGACCATCTTCTGAATCCAGACAGCGCCATGACCACGGTGCCGGACCCCCCTAAGTCGCACTCGATACCGGCGACTTCCACCGGCACCCCGTCTTTGCCCGAGCCTGTCACACCGCCGAGTTCCACACCGGTCGGCACCTCAGGTGCGAGCGATCCCTCCGGTCCGCAGTAACCACCGCAACCATCATTACGACTGTTATTTCTTACGATAGCTCGTCGAAGCCGTGGGCCGCGGAGCATAAGGCATCGGCTGATCGTTCACGATTGCCTGCGGATTGGATTCGACAAGCGCGTTGGCGATTTCTTCTCCGCAGATTTCGGCGGCGGCTTTGCGGGCGCTCGATAGAATCGGGACGCGCTTCTCCAGATCGTGCGCGTCCGTGGCCAGCACGTGCACTGCCTGCCGTTCGAAGAGCCACATTGCCGCGTTGCGCACACGTTCGCCCCAGAACCCGGTCAGAGCCGAACCAGTCACTTGAATGACGCAACCCTGCTCGGCCCATTCCAGCACCCGCTGCGGGGTTTCGCGCAGGATGGGATTGCGCTCAGGATGCGTGATGATGGGAGTGATCCCATGATCCCCCAACTTCAGGAACGATTCTGTCGTGTTCTGGGGAATGCCATAGTTGCTGAACTCAACCAATTGATAGTGCGTGTTCCCAATGACGTAGCGCGTGGGATTTGCCAGGCAATCTTGCAAGTTATCGTACGAAAGATGGAAGTCGCATCCCAGGCTGAGCTTCAGAGAGCCGCCGATCAGTTCTTGCAAGTGCGCCAGAAGTCCCAGCAGATATTCGCGATCATAGTGATATCGGTCATTGGCGTGAGGCGTGGCGACCATATGCTCGATCCCGTCGGCCGCTGCCCGGCGGCACATCTCGACGCAGACGTCCCAGGATTTCGGTCCGTCATCTACCTCAGGAAGGATGTGTGAATGTATGTCAACCACGATTTATGAATACACCAATCAGGGAAACACCTGCACGCCCGTGATGTTGCGCTACCCTCGATTTAAGCAGATTCGCAAGGAAAGCGAAAGCACCGGGCTCTTACCAGATGGTGGGAACGGCGCGCGATTTCCGGATTGCCGAGTCCGCCGTAACCAGGGGAAGGTCCTCGATCAGTGCGGTGGCGCCGATGATGCGATCCGCCGGGTCTTTCGGATAACTGGATGGCAGGTCATACGCTTGCATGGCAATGTTGGCAGTGATCGGAAGCACAATAAAACGACGCTCGAACTCGGCCAGAACTGTCTCTGCATCGGGGATCAAATTAATCTGTCCGTAACTCCCGAGCCTTGCGATTTCAAGAAGTGTAATGTCGGAGACTGCTAGCCCCTGGTCTTTCCGGCGCGCATCCTCAATCTTTGACCGGGCCGTTGGAGACACGCGCTGATACTCCTGAGCCAGCCAGATCGCAACGTGAGTGTCGAGGAGGATCAATAGAGATCGCCCCACTCCTCGGGACTAAGTACAGGAGAAACGATGTCGCCTTTGATCTCGATTTTGCCTTTGCCCTTCAGAAAGCCAAAGATGTCGTCCTTAGCCTTCTCAACAGGGACGAGCTTAGCTATGGGTTTGCCGCGCTTGGTAATGACGACGGCTTGGCGCTTGGCCTGAACTTCGTCCATGATGGCGAGGCATTGAGCCTTAAATTTGCCCGCAGGAATCGTTTTCATGATAAAGGTGCGTGACCATGGTCATTATACCATGGTTACACACTTAGAAGCGCTCCGCTCGCCGGTAACGCACAGAGCCTACGGCAGTCTCTTTTCGAAATCGGGATATCGCTCCTCTGAGAACGCCTGATCCAAGGACGCTAGATGAGAACGGATTTTCCTTCGGATTGAGCCGAAGTCAGGGCCAATGGGCTCGCGTCTGGCAGAGTCGAGTGCCGCGATTACCAGAGATAGTTCGCGGGAATGGGTGGGAGCCTGTCGCGGGGCTACTGTCACGTTGAGTTCGCCGCGGCCACGCGTGAAGCAGTAATAAACGTTTCCAAAAAGAATTGTCACCGAAGCGTAATCGAAGGGATGGACTACAAGGTGTTTTTCGAGGATCGGCTCACCTCTCGAGCATAGAAAATCCAGATTTGCCTGGACATCATTCAACAGCGCGTTGTTTCGCCGTCGCTGTCCGATTGGATCGAGCCACCACCCGAAAGAGACCCACCAGACTTTTCCAATTAGAGCCGAGCAAACATGGAAACAATAGGAGAGGTACCGTTCGACCGAAGTTCTTCGGTCCACGAAGATCTTATAGCTCCGCGCACTCGGCGTGCTCGGCGGTGAATCAATTTTCATACCGCTCGCCAATAAACTCCGCAATCCCGGCATACGCCTTCGTCAGCGTCTGTTCGTCCGGCAAGAAGACGATGCGGAAGTGCTGCGTCCCGGGTTTCTGCCCGAAGCCTGATCCGTGCACGACCATCACGTACTTCTGTCGGATCAACTCCCGCACGAAAACCTCGTCGCTCTCAGGAATATCGATTCTCGGATAAGCATAAAAAGCCCCGCGTGGGGCCACGCAACTCACGCGCGGCGTCAGTTCGCACCATTTCTGCGTGAGATCGCGGCGAGATCGCAGTTTGCGTTTCACTTCGATCAGATGATCCTGCGGCCCGTCGAGCGCGGCCGGAATTGCGTACTGCTCAGGATGATTGGCGCAGAGGCGAGCCCGCAATAGCTTGTTAATTCCTTCGACGTAAGGCTTAATGATCGCGGCGTCGCCACTCGCGATCCCCCATCCGATGCGCCATCCCGGAGCCAGGTAATTCTTCGACAGGCCGCCAAATGTAATCACGGGAACATCAGGAGCAACCGCGGCCATGGCCACATGTGGGTCGTCGTCCATAATGAGCTTGTCGTAGATCTCGTCAGCGAAAATAACCAGGTTGTGCTGTCGGGCTAGTTCTGCGATGTCCTCGAGCATCTTCCGCGTGCACACCGAGCCCGTAGGATTGTTAGGGTTGATCAGCACGATGCCGCGGGTCCGCGGCGTAATCTTCTTCCGGATGTCGTCGAGATCCGGCTGCCAGCCGTCTTCCTCGTTCAGGTAATAAGCGTTGAGCTTGAGATCCAGTTTCGACAACACTGCCGAGTAGAGGGGATAGTCCGGGCACGGAGTGAGCAAATTGTCGCCCGGGTTGAGCAGCGCGGCCAGGCAGATGTCCACAGTCTCGCTGACCCCGGTCGTAATAAAAACATCTTGAATAGTCGTGATGCCTTTGCGAGCGGCCTCGCGGCGAATGGCCTCGAGAGCCGGCTTTACACCGGAAGAAGGCGAATACCCGTTCTTTCCGTCACGCATGGCTTTGTAGACCGCCTCGATCATGTGCGGCGGCGTCTCGAAATCAAAGACGTTTGGATCGCCAATGTTGAGGGGCAGGACTTTGTGCCCTTGCTGTATGACTTCGTCGGCGACGCACGCCAGATCGCGTATGGCGTAACGAACATTTTCCAGGCGGGAAGCAGCGGCGATCTCGCGAGTCTGCGTGAGCGGCATGTAGAAATGATAACCGCTGAGGACGCAAAGAACGTAGAGAAAAGAGGCATAGAGCGTCGAACCCCAGACTTTGGACCACACTCCGACTCACTGACGCCCGGGTCTAAGGTCCGACGCCCCCCTTTATTCTTCTCGATCGATCTGTGCCTTCTGCAGTTTGTCAGAGTAATCCACGTAGACTGATTTCCACTCCGTGTAGAAATCAATCGCGCCGATACCTCCTTCGCGATGGCCATTGCCGGTCGCCTTCGTCCCGCCGAATGGCAAGTGAACCTCGGCGCCGATCGTCGGAGCATTGATGTAAGTGATCCCGGCGTACAGATCGCGAATCGCGGCGAAAGCCTTGTTCACGTCTTTCGTGTAGATCGCAGAAGACAGGCCGTACTCGATCCCGTTCGCGATTTCGATGGCGTCTTCCATGTCCTCGCACGGAATGACCGAGACAACGGGACCGAAGATTTCTTCCTGCGCGATGCGCATCTTCGCATCGACATCGATGAATACTGTCGGCTCCATGAACCAGCCGTGTTGATATTCGCCCTTGTCGAGACGATTGCCGCCACAAACCAGCTTTGCGCCCTCGTCCCTTCCGATGCCAACGTACCTAAGGTCAGTCTCAAGCTGCTTTTCGTTGATCGCCGGACCCATCTGCACCGTCTCATCAAGTCCATTGCCCACTTTGATTTTCTTCGCGCGTTCCACGAGGCGATCGACGAACTCGCGGTACACACCTTTCTGCACGATCATGCGGCTGGTCGCCGTACAGCGCTGGCCGGTTGTGCCGAACGCGCCCCAGAGCCCGCCCTCAATAGCGAGGTCGAGGTTGGCGTCGTGGAGTACGATCATGGGATTCTTGCCGCCGAGTTCAAGCGAGCAGTGCTTGAAGCTCTGCGCGGCAATGCCTCCAACGATGCGTCCTACGGCAGACGATCCGGTCAGCGAGATCGCCCGTACGTCCGGATGCTCCGCCAGCGGTGTTCCTACCTCGCCACCAAATCCGGTGACGATATTGATGACGCCCTTCGGAAGTCCAGCGTCATAGAGGGCGCGAACAAGATTGAAGGTAGAGAGCGGAGTATCCTGTGCGGGCTTGATGACGCATGTGTTCCCGCAGACTACAGCCGGAAGCAGCTTCCAGGACGAAATTGCCATGGGGAAGTTCCAGGGCGTGATCATGCCGCAAATGCCGATCGGCTGCCGCACCGCCATCGCGAACTTGTTCGGCATCTCTGAAGGCACCGTCGGCCCGAACAGGCGGCGTCCTTCGCCGGCGTTGTAGTAGGCGGCGTCGATGGCTTCCTGCACGTCGCCGCGAGTTTCGGCGAGCACTTTGCCCATTTCGCGGGTCATGTCGCGGGCATAGTCCTCTTTGCGCTCGATGAGGATCTCGGCCGCGCGGAAGACGATCTCCGCCCGCCGCGGTGCGGGAACGAGGCGCCATTTGGCAAACGCGCGCTTGGCGGCTTCGACTGCGGCGTTTACATCAGCCTTGTTCGATCTCTGGAAGATGCCGACCAGATCGCGGGTATCGGCAGGATTACGATTTTCGAAAGTGTTTCCGGTCGACGAATCAACCCACTCGCCGTCGATGAAATTCTTGAACACGCGTGCCTGGCTATCACTCAGGCCGGCTGGGGTGGCTAAGGTATCGGTTGCCATGAGGTCTCCTTGGATAAGAACGAAGAATGCCCAAACCTTTTGATGCTACAACTTGCTGGAGGGAGCGGCAAGGCGACGAGGCTTAGCGCACATCGATCTTCGGCTTAGCAGGTGCGAATCTGTAGGGCCACTTCGGGGGGTGCGCAGGGTTAATCCAGCCTTCGCCGGCGCCCAATCTGGCTGCAGTCAGGTTTTCTTGAGTGGCGGGGACTAATCCACGATCCTCCTCCAAATACAATCGTCGGTCGCCCAAGTGAAACCCACCTGACGTACCCACTACGATATCGAGATCCTGCCATTGAGGGCGTGAGAATTCCTGCCAAATATCCGCGCGTTCAGGGACACTGCCCGGCAGCCGGTGCATCGTCATGAGGAGGGACAAGTCGCCATCAGGTTTCAGCTTGGTGACTTTCACAAGATCTATGCGACGGCTGTGGCGACTAGGCGCAGGCGAGTTCGCGCTGCAGGTTGGGATCGCCGCAACCAACGCCCGGGAACTTCTGGTGACTCGCGGTCTCGAGTATCTCGACAGCTTGTCCCACGGCAGGGATACGTCGGCGCGGCGAATCTCGACGATTTTTCGGGCTCAGCGGAAAGCTATGCCAAGGCGCTGGCGATACGGGAGAAATTGACCGCGGCGAACCCGGACGACTTGAAGTTACGTACCGATCTCGCCGACGAATATTTCAGAGTTGCTACGGCCTTCGAAAATGTTGGCAATTTTGCGGCGGATTTGAATATCTTGAAACGGGCACAGGCGTTCGTCAGCGATCCATCGAACTCGATGGAGGATCGGCAGCGAAAGTTTCGGCTGGCTGGAATTTACTACTACACCGCGAGGGCTCAGGAAAAGACAGGTGATTTCTCCGGAGCGTTGGGCAATTACCAGCAGGCCGCCTCGGCGCTCGCGCCGCTTGCGGCAGACGCCCCGGCTGAACCGATCCCTCGGGCGTATCTGGCCGAACACTATATCGGCATGGCCAGATGCTGGGCCGACTCGGCAGATTTGATGAAGCGATAGCCAGCGCCGCCAAGGCACATGACATGCTTCAGCAGTTGTCTGCCGCGGCTCCTACCAATGCGACCCTGCGTCACTACCTGGCGGAAAGTTATGATGCTTACGCGGACGTATACGCGTCGAAAGGCGACCTGGAACGATCATCGCGATTCCTTCGGGAGACGCGGGCGATTTACCAGCAACTGGCCGCTGCCGATCCCAGCGACAAAATGAGCAGAGCGAACCTCGCATGGAGCGACCTGGCCATCGCTGAAAACTTGCTTCGCCAGAACAAAGTTGAGGATGCAATGCCGCTCATTCGGGAAGGGCTCGCCTTGTTCGAGAAAAAATCGAACCCATCGAAAGGCTACTGGTTCGCCGTCGAAGTAGGGCAGTCGTACTTGGATCTAGGGCGCGCGTGGGCCATGCTCGCGCAAAGTGCCCCGTCCAGCAGGAACCGAACCCAGTTTTGGCAAAACGCGGTGGCGTCAGATCAAAACGCGCTGGCGATCCGGACCTTAGACCCCACTGCCCTTGACGCGAATGGGCACGATCAATTGTCTGATATTCGACGCCAACTCGTCGAAGCCGAGGCCGCTCTCAGGTGACCGCGCCCGGTCGCGCCCGCCCAGAGCGCAGCCATGGAAGGCTGTTCGTCGCAGCACAAAAGCCTCACGCTCATTCAGACTCCGAAACAACTCCGCCACGGGCTGATTCAAATTCGCCCAGCTCAACGGAGAGGCGTCTCCAAGGTGCGGGAATTAGAACCTTTCATCTTGGTCACTTCGGTAACCTTCCGAACCGTTTCCTTCGTTTTTCCTCCGTTTTCCCTGTGCTAAGTTCTTCTATAGCCGCACATTCACTGAGGTTTATCGAGGCCAGTGTCTTCCAACGATCGCAAACCGGGAATCCACGTTGCGTGGACAACGGTGACATACCGGAGTGTGGCGCTGCTGATTCTGGCAGTGCTCGCCGTCTTCTTTTTCGCGATGCATGCTGCGTTTCCGCAGTTCACCGACAACAGTCTGAAGAGTGCCGGTAGCGTCGCCAACAAGTTGCTGGAGAAAGTTGCCGGCATGGCGCCAACGACGGGCACTGGAGTCGTGACCGCGCAGCAGGCACACTTCACGGCACTCGACGGCACGGTCCGGGTGAAGAAGGGAACTGGGAATACCTGGATCGCGGCGGATTATCACATCCCGCTCGAAAAGGGCGACGTGGTGCAGACCGGGTCGGAGGGAATGGCGAAGGTTGTCTTCAACGACGGCACCAGTTACACCGTGAAGCAGGATTCGCTGATCGTAATTCAAGAAAACTCAGCCAACGATCAGCAGCAGACCAATGTAGCCGTCGCAGTAAGCACTGGAACCGTTGATCTTTCGACCGCGACTTACAGCCAGGGGTCGAAATCGTCGGTGATTGTAGACGGAGCAACGGCCTCACTGGCACCAGAATCGGCGGCGCAGGTGCATAACGATCCCACTGCCGATCAGCATGAAATCTTAATGAAGAAAGGTACCGGCGAGGTCACGCGCAACGGCGAGACCGTCAAACTGGCGAATTGGGAAAAAGTGAGCTTCCAGGGCCAGCAAGGGCACATGGAGAAGGCGAAAGAGATTGGGCCCCCAACACCGATCGCTCCCGCAAACATGGCGCCCCTGTTCTCGAACGGTGCGAGTACAAAAGATGTTGAGTTCTCATGGACCGCGATGACTAATGCGGTTGGGTACCGCCTTCGTATCTCCCGCAACCCATATTTTTCCTCTACACTCGTTGACAAAAAGGTGAATACTGCGGCGGTTACGGTTACGAACCTGGGAGACGGCGTCTACTACTGGATGGTCCAGTCTTACGATACAGCGGGTAAAGAGTCGGTCGAGAGCGAGAAGAACCGGTTCAACATCATCTCGACGGGCAAAGAAACAGATGCGATCGAATTGGAGTTGGACCCGTTCGTTCAGCACGGGCATGTAATCGAGGTAACAGGCAAGACGCAAACTGGCGCACGCGTGATGGTGAATGGCAGTGAAGTTCCCATGGTGACCACGGATGGCCAGTTCCATTACTTCACGCCGCCACTGCCGTCGGGAGAAGCGGTGATTACGGTAACGGCACAGACGGCGGCGGGCGGAGTGAATACGCAGCAGAAAAAGATCGTGATTCAGTAAGAAAGTTTCGAGTTCCAAGTTTCTAGTTTCGAGTTCGATGTAGCGGATTGTGGCTAATCGTCGGGCGAGTTCAATCTGCAGGGATGGAAACTCGAAACCTGAAACTCGAAACTGGTTTTGAGCAGGGATGGCCGGTATCACGTAGAATAGAAGCGCCACCCCTAAAAAGATAGATAAGGAGCCGCCGGGGAACGTCCCGGGAAGGCAGGATTGTAGAAAGACGGACTATTTCGTCATGTCAAACAATGGATTTCATTCCGCCGCGACGCGCAACCACAACCTCCGTTCGCTGTTCAGCATTTTCTCCAGCGATCTGGCCATCGACCTTGGCACAGCCAATACGCTCGTGTACGCGCGCGGTAAGGGCATCGTAGTCAACGAACCCTCGATTGTCGCCATCAACAAGAACACGGGTGAAGTGGAAGCCGTGGGCAAAGAGGCGAAAGAGATGCTGGGCCGCACGCCCGGCAATATCGTCGCCATCAAGCCGATGAAAGATGGCGTCATCGCCGACTTCAAAGTCACTGAGAAGATGTTGAATTACTTTATTCAGAAGGCACATAACCGCAAGATGCTGGTGCATCCGCGGATCGTGATCGGCGTGCCCTCGGAGATTACGCAGGTAGAAAAGCGCGCGGTCATGGATTCCGCCTATCGCGCCAAGGCCAGCGAAGTACATCTCGTCGAGCAGGCCATGGTCGCGGCGATTGGTGCGGGCCTTCCCATCACTGAGCCGAGCGGGAACATGGTGGTCGATATCGGTGGTGGCACGACCGACATCGCAGTCATTTCTCTGAGCGGCATCGTCTACTCGCGTTCCGTGCGTATGGCCGGCAACCAGATGGACGAAGCGGTCATGAATTATCTGAAGCGCAAATACAATCTGCTGATCGGCGAGCGCACGGCAGAGCAGATCAAGATGGAAATCGGATCGGCGCATCAGCTCGATAAGCCGATGACGATGGAGATCAAAGGCCGCAACCTGATTGAAGGAGTGCCGAAGACGATTACGGTGGATGACGGCGAAATCCGTGAAGCTTTGAGCGAATGCGTATCGACCATCATGAACGCGATTCGCGTGGCACTCGAGCGGACGCCCCCGGAGCTTTCGGCAGACATCAGCGACCGCGGTATCGTGCTGACGGGCGGCGGTGCGCTGCTGAAGAATCTCGATAAACGCATCCGCGAAGAAACCGGGCTGCCGGTCTCGATTGCCGACGACCCGCTGTGCAGCGTGGTGCTCGGCACCGGCAAGATGCTCTCAGACTTCAAGCTGCTGAGGAAAATCTCGATTGAGTAGCAGTTTCGAGTTTCAAGTTTCAGGTTTCGAGCGGCTTCAAAGCCAACTGAATCGTATTGAAACTCGAAACTAGAAACTCGAAACTGGCGTTATGGAATCCGTCCTCGGTCGCTATCGCAACCTCATCATCCTGGTCGGCGTGCTGTTTCTGCAGGTGCTTGGACTTGCGGTGCAGGTGAAGCGCGGCAACAACAACAGCGAAGAAAAGGATACTCGCCTGATTCGTGTATGGGCAGTAGGAGCCCTCTCGCCCTTTGAGCGCGGGATCGTATGGCTCCAGAACAGCTCCGGCAATATCTGGCATAACTACTTCTACCTTCGCGGAGTACGCGCGGAAAATCGCCAGCTCAAAGAGCAGATTGAGCACATGCGGCTGGAGCAGGTTCGCCTCACCGAAGATGCATCCCAGGCTCGCCGTCTACAGACCTTGCTCGCTTTCAAAGAACAATTCATTGCGAAGACCGTCGCGGCGCAAGTCATTGGATCGAGTGGCAGCGATCTTTCGCGCGTGGTCTATATCGACAAGGGCAAAAACGACGGGATCGATCGGGAGATGGCCGTCATCACCGCGGACGGAATCGTCGGCAAGGTTCTGCTGGTTTATCCCAATGAGGCGCAAGTTCTCTTGATCAGCGATCAGTCGAGCGGAGTCGGCGCGATTCTGGAGAATTCCCGCTTACAGGGCGTGTTGCGCGGAAGCGCGAACGGTGAAGTCGTTCTGGAACGAATTATGAGCGACGAAGCAGTGCAGCCGGGCGAGACCGTACTGACCAGCGGCGGAGATCAGATTTTTCCCAAAGGGTTGCACCTGGGCACGGTCACTAAAGTTGGAGCCGGAAAGGATCTTTTCCTCAATATCAAGATCAGGCCCGCGGCCGACCTTAGCAAGCTGGAAGAAGTTCTGGTTTTAACCGAGAAGCAAGAGAGGCAAGCAACGGCTGAGGATCATGTGCGCGTACGCGCGGCCGATATCCTCGCGCAGCGGTTGCCTTCGGTGCCCGACAAGCCTGTAACCGATCCGAATGCAAAATCCTCGGCGTCCGGTGTCACGGCTTCTAGCTCTTCCAAGCCCGCTTCGGCAGCGGGAACTACGGCAGTAGGGAATGCTCCGGCGAAAACAGCCGCCAATGCGGGCTCTAGTATAAAGTCCGTCAGCGTGACAGGAACTCAAGCTGGCACGAAACTGACGCCAGCCACGTCTCAGCATCCCGCTGGAACTCTGCCTGCCGCTTCCGGAACCGCTCGAACGGCGAAGCCGAAGACCACGACGGACTCTTCGACTCAGGCGAAATCACCATCCATTCAAGCGATACCGACGGATAGCGAGCCCAAACCGGCGGTGACAACGCCACCCAACCCGCAGCCTCCTGCGCAGGAAGATAGTCCGCAATAACGTGCCCATCACATACACATCCGGGGAGCAGGTTGAAGTTTACCGGTTCAGCATTCCGGTTACAGTCGGAGTCCCGCTGCTCGCGCTGTTCCTGCAGGCTTTTGTGCCGCTGCGGTTTCCCCGCTTCGCCGTGTATGTCGACTTACCGCTGCTGGTGACGATCTTCTTCGCGATGGCGCGCAGAAGCCCGGTGGCAGGCTTGTTCACCGGGGCGGTCATTGGGTTGGCACAGGACATGTTGGGGCACAATCCGATCGGCATCTACGGCATCGCCAAGACCGTTGTCGGCTACGGCGCGTCGTCTTTGGGGGTAAAGCTCGATGTGGAGAATGCCGGGGCTCGGTTCCTGGTGACGCTGGGGTTCTACCTGGTGCATTCTGCGGTTTACTTCACGGTGGCCCGCGGAATGGTCAATATGACTCAGACATGGAGTTGGCCGCACGGCATTCTGGCCGGGCTGGTGAATGCTTTTATCGGCGTTTTCCTGTACTTCCTGCTGGACCGGTTCAAGCAGAGGACATGAAAACCAGTACCCAGTATCGAGTACCTGGTACCCAGTTGATCGAAGGCGGGCCAATTGCAATCAGCCGTGACCTTAGTCATCCCCTGTTTTCTAATACTTGCTGCATGAGGACTACAATAAACGCAATCCCAACCACATTCACCCACGTTTGCCACAGTGGAGAAGCTGCAAGAAACACTCGGTGCTGGGTACTCGGTACTGGGTACTGATTTATGTTTGGCCGCGACGAAAAAGTATCCCCGATCCGCCTGACGGCGGCGCAGTACAGCATCCTGGGCATCTTCCTGATCCTTGCTTACGGACTGTGGCGTCTGCAGGTGATGCAGGCGGACTACTATTCGCTGGCTGCGGAAAAAAATCGCATTCGCAACGTGCCTGTGCTTGCGCCTCGCGGAAAAATTCTCGACCGCGAAGGCCGCATCATTGTCGACAACTATCCGTCGTTTTCGGCGCTGCTGCTGCGCGACTCGACGCGTGATCTCAATGCGGACGCCGACCTGATTGCGCAAGGGCTGCATCTCGATCCCGCTGAAGTTCGCACTCGCATTCGGCGCTTTGCATCGATGCCGCAATACCAGCCGATTTTCCTGAAAGAAGACATCACGCCCGACGAGCTGCAATTTATCGAGGCGCATCGCAACGAACTGCCGGAACTCGACACGATCATGGCGCACCGGCGGCTCTATCCCCGCAACGGATTTATGGCACACCTGATTGGATACGTCGGAGAGGTCAGTGACGACATGCTCAACCAGGCGCAGTTCGAGTTGTTTAACCCTGGTGACGTGGTTGGAATTTCTGGCGTTGAGCGGCAATACAATTCTCTGCTCATGGGTACGAATGGTTCGCGGCAGGCGCTGGTCGACAGCCATGGACGCGAGGTCGGACGGCTCGGCGAGACTGAGGCGATCCCGGGTAAACAGCTCAAGCTAACCATCGATATTGACCTGCAGATCGCCGCCGAAGAGGCGTTGGAAGGCAAGAATGGAGCCATCGTGGCGATGGACCCGCACACAGGCGAGATTCTGGCGATGGCGAGCGGACCGACATTCGATCCGAATGATTTCGCCGTCCGCGTCTCGCGGGATGAATGGAACAAGCTCGTGAACGATCCCGACAAGCCGCTTTTGAACAAAGCGATTCAGGCACAGCTCGCGCCCGGATCAACCTTCAAGATCATTATGGCAACTGCCGGATGGCAAGAGGGCATCGCCCAGAATTTGCATGTTCATTGCAACGGTAGTGCTGATTTTTATGGCCGGAACTACAAGTGCTGGGTCTACTTTTTGCACCAAAGCCACGGCGATGTCGACCTGGAAAAGGCGATCTACCAGTCGTGCGACGTTTTCTTTTACACCCTAGCCGACAGGCTTGGAATCGAACGCATCGCAAGATACGCTGCGATGTTGGGGTTGGGCCAAAAGACCGGAATTGATCTGCCCAACGAGGTTAGCGGAGTGATGCCGTCGGAAGAATGGAAGATCCGCAACTTCAAGCAGAAGTGGTTCGCTGGAGAAACGATTTCGGTCGGCATTGGGCAGGGCGCTGTCACCGTCACTCCGGTACAACTGTTACGCGCGCTCAGTGCAATTTCCATGGGCGGCAAGATGGCTGTTCCCCACGTCGTCAATCCCACCGACATGCCGCCTGGCTATGTTGAGGCGAGCCATTACACGGAAGTGAAGCAGGTTCCGATCGATCCGAATGGGTGGGCTTACATTACGGACGCGATGACGAAAGTTTTGCAGCCGGGTGGAACGGCTCCCTCCGCTGCTGTCCCGGGTATCGAGATTGCGGGCAAAACAGGCTCGGCTCAGGTCGTATCGTTGGAGAACCGCGCCAAACATAAAAACGATGCGGATCTGGCGCAGAACGGATGGTTTGTTGGATTTACGCCCCGGCGCAATCCCGACATCGTGGTTTGTGCGCTTTTCCAGGGCGGCGAGCACGGAAGGTTGGCCGCACGCCTGGCGACGCAGGTGATCAAGGCATATGTCGACAAGCAACGAAGGACTCAGCAGAAGATGGTCGAGAAGCCGAAGAATCCGGGAACTGTAGATATGGGTGCGCTCTGGAGCGATCCTGACATCGATGGTCACAAAGACGATCTGCAGGCCGGATATGTTGCCATTCCCCTAGCGAAGAAGCGGCCGGTACTGGCCACGGCTGCGCCGGGGATGAACTGAGTAACAAGTTGCGAACACCGAGCGCGAGTGAGTGCGAACTGTCATCCTGAACCCGGCGTCAAGCCGGGTGAAGGACCTTACGACGACAGGAAGTGGTGATGCCGTCGCTAGGTTTGTGCAGGGAACTGGGAACTCCCGTCTGCTGCTTCGATGGGGCAGGATGACGTAAGGTCCCTCGCCCCGGCTTCGCCGCCACTTCAGGATGACATGTGGGAAAAGAGACATTCCGGACCCGCTGAGAGCTAAAAGCCAAGAGCTTAAGAGTTAAAAGTAGAAGCAGATTTCATGGCACGTTACGTTTCATATCGCGATTTTGACTGGGTCCTCCTGGGCTTCGTGCTCATGATCTGCGGGCTCGGTGTGATGGAGATTCACAGCGCCACCGTGCACACCAAGTTCGCCGGTTCCGAAGTAAAGCAGATGTATTGGGTTCTAGGAGGCGTGGGGGCGATGTTTCTCATCAGCCTGGTGAACTATCAGGCTTTGCTCGATCAGATTCACTGGTTCTACCTCGCGTCCGTGGCATCGTTGATGGCGGTGCTGGTGTTCGGCACAAAAGCTTTGGGCGCAAAGCGTTGGATCAAGATGCCCGGCGGCAACCACTTCCAACCTTCCGAGTGGGTGAAGCTGATCCTGATTCTCGCCGTCGCTAAGTTCTTTGCCGACATGCGGCAGCGTGAGCTGACATGGCCCGATTTCGTGAAAGCCGGTGCGATCGTCGGCATTCCGATGTTGTTGGTTCTGAAGCAGCCTGATCTTGGCACGGCTCTTACTTACCTTCCCATCGCGGCAATGGGGATGTTCCTGGGTGGGTTGCAATGGAGACAGGGTTTAGCGGTTTTTCTGTTCGCTGTGATAGGGATTGGGGTCGTTTTCTATGTCCCCAAGGTTCACATTCTAAAGTCGTATCAGAAGCAGAGGCTGACGAGCTATCAGGATCCCGATTCCGATCCTCAAGGGGCGGGGTACCAAGTTAAGCAATCCATGATTGCCGTTGGTTCCGGGGGCCTATGGGGCGGCAAGGGCTCGCAAACACATGGGGCTTTCCTCCCTGTTCCCCAAACGGACTTTATTTTCGCCGCGTTTTCGGAAGAACATGGATTCGTAGGCGCTCTCGGAGTTCTGCTGCTATACTTCATAGTGCTGATGCGTTTGACCCAGAACGCACAAACAGCGCCCGACCGCGCTGGTACGTTCGTGGTGATGGGTGTGGTGGCTGTGCTTAGCTTCCATATCCTGGTCAATGTCGGCATGGTGGTTGGCTTTATGCCGGTC